>CAEZVV010000012.1_pt1 | contig 23469 bp, 24 predicted proteins | sample 7264831 | NCBI WGS metagenome assembly CAEZVV01 (sample SAMEA6813865, study PRJEB35770) | uncultured Microthrixaceae bacterium | biome: Freshwater; feature: Freshwater reservoir; material: water | place: Czech Republic | collected 2017-07-26 | depth 0.5m m | reverse complement strand
GACGGCACCCGCATCAAGAACGTCACCGACAAGATGGCCCAAGCTGAGGCCCTCATCGCCGACATCGAAAACTTCCGCACCGAGAACAACTGCGATCGTCTCGTCATGGTGTGGTGTGGTTCGACCGAGGCGTACCAAGAGGCCAGCGCCGTCCACATGACGATTGAGTCCTTCGAAGAAGGTCTGCGCAACAACGACGAGAACATCTCGCCGAGTCAGATCTACGCGTATGCCGCACTCATGTCCCATGTTCCCTTCGCCAACGGTGCACCGAACCTTTCGGTTGATCTTCCCTGCATGCGTGAACTCGCCGCTCGCGAGAACGTGCCGATCGCCGGCAAGGACTTCAAGACTGGCCAAACCTGGCTCAAGACGCTTCTTGCTCCTGGTCTGAAGGCCCGCATGCTTGGTCTTCGTGGTTGGTACTCCACCAACATTCTCGGTAACCGTGACGGTGAAGTCCTTGACGATCCGGACAACTTCAAGACCAAAGAGGTTTCGAAACTTGGCGTGATTGATTCCGTGCTTCAGCCCGAGGTCTACCCCGAGCTCTACGGCAACGTCGACCACGTCGTTCGCATCAACTACTACCCACCGCGCGGTGACAACAAAGAGGGCTGGGACAACATCGACATCTTCGGATGGATGGGGTACCCGATGCAGATCAAGGTCAATTTCTTGTGCCGCGACTCAATCCTCGCTGCGCCGATCGTTCTCGACCTTGCGCTGTTCATGGACCTCGCTGCTCGTGCTGGCCAAAGTGGCGTGCAGGAATGGCTGAGCTTTTACTTCAAGGCTCCGCAAGCAGCCACGCCGATCCCGGCCGAGCATGACCTGTTCATCCAGCAGACCAAGCTCAAGAACACATTGCGCGAATGGATGGGTGAACAGCCCGTCACTCACTCCGAAGCGGGCTGATCGAAAGACTTTGCAAGGACCGGTGCTGGTGGATTTCCACTGGCGCCGGTCCTTTGCTGTTTTTGCGGAGACTCACTGAGACAACCGTTCCCCGTTGCCACTAAGGTCCGGGTTCGCAAACGAATCGGCCGGCAGTCCGGCCCATCTCAACTTCCGGAGAATCAAAATGCCAGTCCCCACAACCGCTGAACTCGGCCCCCTTGCCGGCCTTGCTGGCTCATGGGAAGGCGATCAGGGCATCGACATTTCCTACCACCACGATGTTGGCGAGATCGTCGAGACCCCTTACCGCGAGAAGGTTGAACTCAAGCCGTTCGGCCCCGTCGACAATGGCGTCCAGCAGATGTTCGGCCTCGACTACCGCATGGCCGCATACAAGCAGGGCGAAGACGAGCCGTTCCACACCGAGGTCGGCTACTGGCTCTGGGATGCCGCCAACGGTGAATTCATGCGCTCATTCATGGTGCCGCGTGGCCAGACCGTGATCGCCGGTGGTTCCGCCAAGGCTGATTCCAAGGTCATCGAACTCCGCGCCGATCATGGTTCAACCACCTACGGCGTGCTTTCTAACAAGCACCTCGAAGCCAACGCCTTCACGCCGTCCTACACCTGCACGCTCACCATCGGTGACGGCGAGTGGAGCTACGACGAGACCACGACCTACGAGGTCAAGGCCAAGGGCCTCACGATCGTTCACCGCGATCGCAACACTCTCAAAAAGGTCGGCTGAACAAGCCGCTCTTTCGAGCGAACGAAACAAAGGCCTCGGCTTCGGCCGGGGCCTTTGTCGTTTTCTCGTTGTTGCGTTGGAGGGCACTGCTTCCTTGCGCTCCAAAACAGAAACTGCCGACCCTTTCGGGCCGGCAGTGACTCAAATGGTTCCCCGAGGGGAGTGCAATCAGATGACGCGAACGTTCTCGGCCTGATCGCCCTTCTGACCCTTGGTGATGTCGAACTCGACGGTCTGTCCTTCGTCGAGGGTCTTGTAGCCCTCGGCTTGGATGTTGGAGAAGTGAACGAACACATCGTCGCCACCCTCACGTGAGATGAAGCCGAAACCCTTTTCGGCATTGAAAAACTTCACGGTACCTGTAGTCATTTCTCTACTTTTCATTTCATCGCGTTCCGTTTGAACTGCGATGTGAAGACAACGCTAACCACAAAAACGCGCAGAAGCCCCATCGCGTTGCTGATGGGTTCGTTTGGCCTGTGCATTTTGCTCATTGCTCAAACCAGGTCGAATTCACGCGATACCAAGGGCCTCAACGCATCGAAGCGATTCGAATGCACCATCTATGGCCCCAAAAGGCCTGACTTCACCAAACAAACGAATTCAGTGAATTGGTTCCAGAACGACGAGCGGGATCAGTCGATCGGTCTTCTTCTGGTAGCCGCCGTAGTGCGGCTTGTAGTCCATGATGCGCTTCCACAGTTCGTCACGCTCAGTATCTGCAGCAATACGCGCGTGCATCTTCACTGCAGGTTTGCGCCCCGACTTCACCGTCACTTCAGGGTTCGCTTTCAGATTCAAAAACCACGCGGGGTTGATGTCGTCGCCGCCTCGTGACGCGACAATCACAAATGCATCACCGTTCTGCACAGGCGAGGTCAACAACGACGTGCGCGGTTGCCCGGACTTTCGGCCGATGGTTGTGAGTTCCACAACCGGCATTCCATACATGTGCCAACCGAGCCGACCGCCACTTAACTTCAGCGTCGCACTGTGCACCTTGTTCATTGCCTTCATTTGAAAGTCACTCGCCATGGCGTGACCCTAGCGACGATGTCGACACCGTGACGGAATGTTGCGATACATGCCGTCAATCAGCAGGCGGAGCGTCCTTGGCTTCGATTGCTTCGATGTACTCACAGAACGCGTCATAGGCGCGGGGACCGTAGACGGTTCCTGGTCCACCGTTCATCAACAACGTGACGCCGATTGCCTCCGCGACTTCTTCACGAGTAGCTCCAGCCGAAGCTGCACCTCGAGCATGGGTGGCGATACAGCCGTCGCAACGAAGAGTTATGCCCATCACCAAAGCCAGGAGTTCTTTTGTCTTCAGTTCAAGAGCACCTGGCGCCATTGCCGCTTTGCTGAGTTCAGCAAAGCCTGCATACACATCAGGGATCATCTGGCGGAGTGCTCGGCCCTCCATCGCGAGTGGCCGCAGCACCTCTTTGCCATGGGTGTGTTCAGTCATGTGCTTTCCTCGCTTTGGTTGGCGAACGACTTAGGTCAGTTTGAGGAAGAGGCGCTCTACCTCTTCAACGGGATAGCCCTCTGCAGCCGACCGCTCAGGGTCCTGCAGACAAGACACCAGTCCGGAGGCAAGCATCTTGAAGCCCACCTGTTCCATCGCCTTCGTTACCGCCGCGATCTGCGTGACGATGTCGCGACACTCTCGGTCTTCTTCAAGCATTCCTTGGATACCTCGAACCTGACCTTCGATACGGCGCAACCGCTTGTGGAGGTCTGCCTTTACATCTTCCTTGATTTCCATGACTCTCCGTTCTAGGTCAGGTCCGTCAGCGACGGAACCAGCGCTTCTTCTCGGTTGATGCACCGACGGTGACTGATTCCTTCTTCGGTGTCGTGCGCTTTGAACCACTCACGCCGCTCTTTGCATTGCACTGGCAGCGCTCCGATTTCGGCACGTTTCCAAGCACCTGTTCGACATGAGCTCCACATCCGGACCATGACGGGCGACCGCATTTTTTGCACGATGTTTGTTTACACATACCCCGTAGGGTATCATCAAGATGCGACAATGCAAGCAGATGGAGTCACCATGTTCCTCAAGCAGTACTACCTCGGATGCCTTTCACACGCGAGCTACCTGATTGGCGATGAATCCACTGGCCGCGCCGTTGTCGTCGACCCGCAACGCGATGTCAACGAGTATCTCGCTGACGCAGAGGCACATGGCTTCACGATCACAAAAGTGATCGAGACACATTTCCATGCCGATTTCCTTTCCGGTCACCTCGAACTTGCTGCTCGTACCGACGCCGACATCGTGTACGGAGCCGCCGCTGCAGGGCGCGTTGGCTTTCCTATTGAGACGCATGCAAATGGCGACCACATCAGTTTGGGCAAAGTCGATCTTGAGATTCTCGAGACGCCTGGTCACACTCCCGAATCGATTTGTGTTGTCGTTCGTCCTGACGGACCCGACAGCACGCCAGAAGGTGTCCTGACCGGCGACACATTGTTCATTGGCGATGTCGGCCGGCCCGATCTTCTTGCATCCGTTGGCGTGACGGCCGAAGAACTTGGCTTTCAGCTGTACCGGTCGCTGCACGACAAGTTGATGACGCTTCCCGACGAAACAAAGGTCTATCCAGCACATGGTGCGGGTTCAGCGTGCGGGAAAAATCTTTCAACCGAAACGGTCTCAACCATTGGCGAACAACGGCGCACCAACTACGCGCTCCAGCCAATGGTTGCCGAGGACTTTGTCGACGTCGTCACCCAGGGCCAGTCAGTCGCCCCTCTGTATTTCGCATTCGCAGCCAATAAAAACCGTGAATCCCGGGCCCTTCTTGATCACGACGTGAGCGTGAAATCGTTATCGCTCGACACTGTTCTTAAGCACCAAGCCGGCGGCGCGGTTGTTATTGATTCCCGCGATGACATTGCCTTCGCTCAAGGTCATCTGCGAGGTTCAATCAATATCGGTCTTGGCGGACGCTTCGCCGAATACGCCGGCGAAGTCATGGAGCCAGGAACACCAATCATCTTGGTAACCGATCCTGGCCACGAGCCTGAAGCAAAGACGCGGCTCGCTCGCATTGGTTTCGACAATGTCATTGGTGCGCTTGCGGATCCCATTGCGACATTCGTCGCGAACCCGAGCCACGTTGCGCAGCTCTCGAGGTTGTCGGTTGACGATCTCGCTGAGCGAATTGCGTCGGTCAAGGATCTTGTCCTTATCGATGTTCGCAATCCGGGCGAAGTTGCACTCGGCTCCATCCACGGCGCGCGCTCAATCGGTCTTCCTTCGCTGCTTCACAGCATCGACGAGCTCGATCGAAACGCGCCGACTGTGGTTTTCTGCGCAGGCGGCTACCGATCGGCAATCGCTTCCAGTCTTCTGCGTTCACACGGATTCACCGATGTTTCCGATCTCATTGGCGGCCACACCGCGTGGTCGACCGGCAACATTCCGGCCACACTTCCCGCAGTTGATGTTGAAACCGCCGCCGGCGACGCCGATGCCCTTTGGCTTGATGTTCGTGAGAACGACGAGTGGGAAGCGGGCCACGCACCCGCCGCTGTCCACATTGCAATGAGCGATCTCCCTGACCAACTCGACCAACTCCGTGATGGCCGCCGCATCGTCGTGATCTGCCGATCAGGTAATCGTTCGGGCAAGGTCACTGCGTGGCTCATCAACCACGGCATCGATGCAGTGAACATGACCGGTGGAATGCAGGTCTGGGAGAAGGCCGGACTGCCGGTGGTCTCCAGTTCTAACGCCGTCGGCGCAGTGATCTGACGACCGACGTCAGGTTGCTGACGCTGCGTCGGCCTCGGCGACCTTCTTGATGCGTTCAAGAGTGGTTCGCATGCCGTTGCGGTTGGTCTTGCCCCGGCTCCACCCCATCAGACCCCAGTAGATCTTCATGGGCAGTTTTGGTGCGAGTTCGAAGTACTCGGTCACATCGGTGCCACCGTTCGCACCAGGGACGAGTCGGTAGCCCCAATTGATGGCGGCCTTGCCTGGTTCGCCAACGCCGAAAGAAAACTCTCTACCGGGTTCGCTGGCGGTGACGAAGCACTTCGCCCAGTAGGTCGGTCCCTTTTGATTGCGCTTCACATGACCGCGAAAGCGCGCACCGACTGCAGGACCCGTAGCGCCGTCGAGCCATTCGCCTTCAAAGGTTTCAGGGCTGTAGCGCCCGATCTGCGTGACGTCGCTCACCAACGCCCACACCTGTTCCGGTGTGGCATTCATGTGCACGGTGACTTCATCCCCAAGTTTCATAGCAACAGCGTAGGGCCCGCTCTCCGAGAATGTCCGCTCTGTCGAGAGTTAGAGATGCCCGGCATGAGTCACGAAATCGACCAAGTGATGCAGTTGAAGGATGAGCCCAAGCGCTGCAGTAATCACCACAGAGCAACCGAAAAGAGTGACCCTCACTGGTGTAGCGGGGAGGGGTACGACCAACGCCTCCACTCGGGTAACGACATTGCCACCACCAATCGAAAGCGAATGCGCCCGCATCTCGCTTGATGGAAGAAGCGCAACGCGAGCAATCGTCGTTGCAACCAGGTCCCGGGAACCAACGCGCTCAGCAGCTACTTCATCGGCCCATCGTTCAGTCAAATATTTCACCTTGCGGGCGAACGGACGAAGAAAAGGGAGTGCTGTGGCGCAGGTCTCAACCAGATGAATGTAGAGGTGATGTCGATGACGGAGATGAGCGTTTTCATGGGCAAGGACCACACTCCGCTCATGACGATCCAGCGCGGAAAGCAACGAGTTACTGATTACGACCCCGCCACGGGGACCTGGCACTGCGAAGGCGACTGGCTGACTCAACAGAACAACCTCGACCCCGTCAACATCACCAAACACTTTGCGATCTTGAAAGACGCGATGGACATAACGGCCCATTCGCGCTGCGATCAGCCCGAGAACGAGGGCGGCAGCTATTCCAAGAAACGGCGGTGCCCCATGGTCGCCGCCGTAGAGCGCCCGACACCAGCCAAGAGCGTCGGAAACAAATGGGACCTCTGAAATCCCCGCGCCACCAAGTTGCATGAACATCAAGAGGGTTGTGCACGTTGCCAGGACTACCGAGACCGTAAGTGTCACCACGCCAACACTCGGGGCGAGGAACCGGGGTAAAAACCACGCACTCCCGAGACAAACGATGACGAGGAGAAACGGCACGAGGAAGTGAGCACTCATCACTCACGCTCCTCGAGCATTCTGCGCAATTCGCGCTGCTGGACACTGTCGAGCCCATCGAGGAAGTGTGACATCGTGGCAACTCTGTCACTACTTGCGTCAAGCACCTTTCGCATTCGATCTGCGGAGAGGTCTGCCTCGCTCATCACGGCCGAATAGGCAAAGGCCCGGCCAGTTTTCGAGCGATTGGCGAGACCCTTTCCCCACAATCGACCAAGAACCGTCATGACGGTCGTATACGCAAGATCCGTATCGAGTCGATGAAGAACCTCCGATGGTGTGAGCGGATCGTCACTCTTCCAAAGAACTTCAAGTACTTCTGACTCAAGCGATCCAAGCGGTCGTCGACTTACCACGGGTCTCACCTCCTCACGAACGGGCGCAATGAATCGAAAGTCAACTCGGAAGTTTCGACAGCAATGAATTCATTGTGCTGATTTCAGCCTGCTGTGAGGTAACAATCGTCTGAGCAAGTGCCTTCACGTCAAGGTTCTTACCATCTTTCAGTTCGTCTTCCGACATTCGAACCGCGCCCTCATGATGCTGAATCATGAGTTCCATCCAGAGTCGATCGAATGCCGTTCCCGATGATGACTCGAGTTTCTCCATGTCGGCTTCGGTCATCATTCCGTCCATCATCATTCCGCCCATATCGGTCATGTCGTGACCACCTCCGGACATGGAATCAGTGGAGGGAACTTTCTGACCCCAACTTTGCAGCCAACCGGACATCGTTTGAATCTCCGGATTTTGCGACGCCTTGATTTGTTTCGCTAACGCAAGCACATCGGCATTCGTACTCTTTTCCAACGCAAGGTCGGCCATCTCCACCGCCTGCGCATGGTGAGGAATCATCCCTTGAGCAAAGCCAACATCAGTGGCGTTGAAGTTTGCTGATTCTGGAATCGTCTGCTTCGAAGTGTCAGACATCGAAGAGTGGCTCTCACCGGAAGAGCATGCAGCAACAAGTGCAGCGGCAGCGAGTGTGGCGGTTACCAATGAGAGAACACGGCGGTAGTTCATTTTGCACCTCGGTTACTTGTGGAATGGGAACGGGGGAAGATCAATAATCGACGAGGTAAATGTCGAGAACACTTACGAAAGCGGATTTGCGATGACAAGGAGAGAAGTAATCAGAAGGACAACAACAAAGAGCAACGACTCGATCGCAATCGTTCTGCGAAAACGCTGCTCAGAGGATTCGTCACCCGACGCAAGTGCAGGAAGAAGAACTCTCTGATTATGAAGACCAATGCTTCCGATGACGATGACCACAACAATCTTCGCGAGTAACAACCGACCGAACTCCGACTCCCACAAGGCCGATGGCTGCTCAAGAATCGCCCACGCCAGGATCGTCCCCGACAACGCCACTGCAACCAGTGACCACGTTGCTAGGACTGAGAATCGAGTCGCTAAGAGTCCAGCGTTCAGCGGTTCGTTCTGCCGATGACGCCGCCACAATGTTGCTGCCAGTAACCACGCTCCAGCGGCCCAGATGGCTGCTGACGTCAGATGCACTGCGTCGCTGACTCCCATGAGGGCGCGAGGTTCGATGCTTGCGGTGTGGCCAATAAAAGATTCGGAAAGAATGAGAAGGGCCGCTCCAAGCAGAGCGAGGGGCCCCGACTCAACGCGAACTCGAGTCAGTGTCGTTGAAGGTGGTTGGCGATCAAGCATCACCGAACCGCTTGGGTCCGGCTCGGTGATCCAGTCAAGGTCGGTGACACTCGCCTCTTCACGCTCATCTTCGGGTACAACATCGATTGCTACGAACCGGAGTACAAGCACAGCACCGACGATGCGACAAAGCGTGCCGAGTGCGAATCCCGTTGATCCGAGCTCGCCCCAGACCGCTGGGCGAACAAGGTCTCCGATGCCATCCCCATTCCAAAGCGCGAGCTGCGCAAACCACTCGACGACCGAACCAAGGACGATAAGAACCGCAGCCCGCCTAATGAAGAAAACAATTCGCCGGCTCTCTGAACGAGTCCCTCTGTGGACCCAGAGGAGATAGGCCAAGGCTCCGACGGCAAGGAGAACGGCTCCGTAGACAAGCCAGCGAGCGACTACTCCAACAGTTTCAGCGAATCCTGAATCATTGACCGTGAGTGTTGTTACCGGAGACGGCGAGCTTTGTGCCAAACCGTCACCGTTGCCGTCACTGACGGCATTCGAAGTTGGAGCCGTTGTCGCCGGAGTGCCCGAAGCTTCTGGTGCCGGCACTGCAGTGGCGGCAGCCGGAGTGACCGTGAAGACAATTGAGCCGGACATCTTGTGCCCGTCAGCGCCACGAAGCGCCCAAAGGACTTTGGTCCGACCAGCGTTGATCGGGTCCGCCGAAGTGACCAAAATTTTGTTGTCGCCATCATTTGCAACAGTTCGAATCGGAATGGACTCGCCAGCCGAGTTCTCTATGCGAAAGTCCTCGGTGATTGGGTCGGCCTCACCAGAGAACTCAAAAACCACCTCGGAGATAGGGCCAGGCACCGTCGACACGTTCGCCGGTGTGCTCCCGAGGAAATCAACGTGAGCGGCGGCGGGACTGACCCATAGACCCAGCGTTATCAGAGTCGTCGCCGCACCAAGGAGGAACAAGAACCAACGCGATATCGACTTGGTGGGAACCACCGTCGGCGTAGACATACGACAGAGCGTAGTAGCCGGTAGTTGAAAAGCCCGTTCAGGTACCTCGCGCCATATTGGCGAACTTTGTGTAGTGATCGAGGAAGGCAAGGCGCACCATGCCCGTGGGGCCGTTTCGATGCTTACTGATGAGGATCTCGGCGGTACCGCGATCGGGTGAATCGAGGTTGTAGACGTCGTCTCGGTAAATGAACATGACGACGTCGGCGTCCTGTTCGATAGCGCCCGATTCACGAAGGTCGGCGAGCATCGGACGCTTGTCGGCCCGCATTTCGAGTTGTCGTGAAAGCTGCGACAGCGCCACAACAGGGCACTCGAGTTCACGAGCAAGGATCTTGAGACCTCGGGAGATTTCCGAGATTTCCACCTGGCGGTTTTCTGCGTTGGAACGACCGCTCATGAGCTGCAAGTAGTCGACCACGATGAGGCCGAGATCGCCAAGGCGACTGCGCAAGCGACGCGCCTTCGAACGAATTTCCATGATGGTGACGTTGGGGTTGTCGTCGATCCAGATAGGCGCATCGGCGAGGCGGCCAGTGGCGTGTGCGATCTTGCCCCAGTCAGATTCGGTGAGTTGACCGGTGCGCACTTTGCGCGAGTCGACGCGAGCTTCGGCACACAGAAGACGTTGTGTGAGTTCGAGCTGGCCCATTTCGAGCGAGAACAACAACACGGGACGATGCGATTCGATCGCTGCGTTGCAGGCCATGCCCAGTGCGAGCGCGGTCTTGCCCATTGAAGGACGCGCGCCAAGCACGTAGAGCGCGTTGGGCTGCAGACCTGACAACAGTTCGTCGAGGTCAAGAAAGCCCGTAGGCATACCGGTAATGGATTCGCCACGACTAACAACGTCTTCGAGATGGTCGAGGTTGGTACCGAGAAGATCGGACAATGGTGCAAGCGTGTCGGTAGCGCGACGCTGCGCGACTTCGAACACCATGGTTTCGGCCTGATCCACTGTCTTGGTGACATCTTCGGGAAGGCCATAGGACATCTCGGCGATTTCGCCCGCCACACCAATAAGGCGGCGCAACAACGCGTGCTCTTCGATAATGCGTGCGTAGCGCGAAGCACTCGACACCGCTGGCGTTGCTGCCTGCAACGTGACGAGGGTTGCAGGGCCACCGATGGCGTCGAGCAAACCGGCTCGACTGAGTTCTTCGGCCACCGTTACCGGGTCGGCCGGTTCACCGGCAGCAGACAACGAGGTGATGGCATCGAAAATGTGCGCGTGTGCCGGCTTATAGAAGTTGTCGGCCGACAGCGTTTCGGACGCAATCGATACTGCTTCTTTCGAAAGCAGCATGGCGCCGAGCAGCGACTCTTCAGCCTGGAGGTTGTGGGGAGGGACCCGACCGGCCCCAGCAGGGCGGTTGGCGGATCGGGGTTCGTCGTACTCACTCATCAGGGGTCAAGCCTCCCCCGCTTTGGCTGGGGATCGCTAGAGGGACAACCCCGGTTTTTTCGGGGGACGACCCTGTGGACGGAGTGTGGACAACGTTCGCCATCTGTGGAGGAACAGGCCCTCGGAATCCCTTATGCACCATGGGATCACTCTAGAAATCCGCTGTGACAGCACTACAGGTCTCACAGTGTGGACAACGAATCCTTGACTAGGTCATTGAGACCAACGCCACACGCTGGGAAAACGCACAGAGGAGCCGGCGAACCGGCCCCTCTGTGTCGATACTCGTTGGAGTCTGCGGCTCAGGCCGGCGAAACCTCAACGGTGATCTGGAACTGCACCTCGGGGTGCAGACGTGCTGACACCGAGTGGGTGCCAACGGTCTTGATCGCTTCGTCGATGTGAATCGAATGACGATCGAGTTCGATGCCGGTCTGTGCGGCAACGGCCTCGACTACATCGGTCACCGAAACGGAACCGAAGAGGTCGCCTTCGGCCTTGGCTCGGGCGCTCACGGCAATAACCGCGGGCACAAGCTTGGCGGCGATGTCAGAAGCTGCCGAACGATCGGCGGCGTCACGCTGATCGCGTGAGCGGCGCATCGCTACGGCCTGGGCTTCTCCACCACGGGTCGCCAGAACTGCGAAACCCTTGGGGAGCAGGTAGTTGCGACCGAAACCATCGGCCACCTCAACCACATCGCCCTTCTTGCCAACACCATTGACGTCGGAACGGAGGAGAAGCTTCATTCGGAAACCTCCACGTCTTCCACGACGACATCAATCTCGGTGCCTTCGGCGTCGATAAACGTTGCCTCGAGCTCCTCGATCACGGCGTCATCAGTGACGGTTTCGCGAATCTCGGCGTTCTCGAGCTTGAGCCCGCGATCGCCACGATCGCCACGGTCACCGCGTTCGCCACGGTCACGACCGCCGCCACGCTGGGTGGTCACGCGGTTGGTGTACGGCAGAAGAGCCATTTCACGAGCATTCTTGATTGCTCGTGCGATTTCCTTCTGCTGCTGTGAGTCGTTGCCGCTGACACGACGGGCACGAATCTTTGCTCGGTCGGACATAAACCGACGAAGCATGTTGATGTCCTTGTAATCAACGAACTCGACCTTTTCCTGCGTAAGCAGGCTGATCTTCTTTTTGCTGCGGCGAGCGTTGTCTTTGTTCTTGCCGCGCTTTGGGGCTGCCTTTGCCATCAGAACGGTTCCTCATCCATGTCGTAACCAGCAGGGGGATCATTAGGAGCGGGGCGACTTGCGCCACCGCTACCGGAATTGGCGCCACCGGAATTGGCGCCACCATCGAAGCCTTCACGGCGTTCATTGCGCACAACCTGTGCGGTGGCGTAGCGGAGGCTCGGAGCAACCTCGTCGGCGACAATTTCAACCTTGGTGCGCTTGTCGCCGTCTTGGGTCTGCCACGAACTCTGCTGCAAGCGACCACTCACCACGACACGAGTGCCCTTGGTGATTGTCTCCGCAACGTTCTCCGCCATCTGTTGCCAGACGGTGACATCGAAGAACGAAACTTGCTCTTCCCACTCATTGGTCTGGCGGTTCTGCCAGCGACGGTTCACAGCGAGCCCGAAGGCTGCGACTGCTTGACCGCTTGCGGTGAAACGAAGTTCTGGATCGCGGGTGCAGTTTCCTACAAGTACAACGTTGTTATCTGCTGCCATTGTCGTGACCTTCCACTCAACCGGCGGTAGCCGGGGTGGCGTCGCCGAGCAGGCCGCGGCGGGCGGCTTCGTTCTCGGGCAGACGCATGACCTTGTGGCGAACAACTTCGTCCGCGATGTGCAGAACGCGCTCAACCTCGTGAAGATCGCGACCCTCGGTCGAGATCTCAAGCACGACGTAGATGCCTTCCCACTTGTGGTTGATTTCGTAAGCGAAACGCCGACGACCCCAACGATCGGTCTTCTTGACGTTGCCGCCACCAGCCTCAACAAGCTTGTTGACGTTGGCGAGCATCGCATTGACTGCAGTGTCTTCGACGTCTCCGTCGAAAATGATCATGAGTTCATACGCTCGCATGAGCGCATCACCTCCCTCTGGATCCGGGCCGCAGGGCGGGAACCGGAGCCCCGAAAGCTCAGGGCAGGGCTTCAATTGGAGATGGAACCCTATAGGAGGGGGCCCCAAACTCCCAAGAGCGGTTCGGCCCGTTCAGCAGGCCCCGGCCAGCGTGACCGTGGCACCAGGCCCGATTCCCCAGTCCTGGAGCCGACCTTGGGCCATTTCGATGGCCATTCGGTAGGGGCGTTTCGCTGAAAACTTCTGGCAATTCGCGACATTGGCCGGGCACGGATCCATATCGGCGGTACCAACGACTGCGCCCTCGCCATCGATCCAGGCGATCGAGAGGGGCAGCACTGTGTCCTTCATCCAGAACGTTCGATCGGTGTCGGCGTCGAACGAGAACACCATCGCCTCGCCACCAGCGATCATCGGATCAGTCATTTCCGAAAGACCCTGCTGACGTTCCAGTTCGCTATCAGCAACCCACACGCAATGCTCTTCAACGGTGCCATCGGCATGACGAATGCGCAGCGTGACTTTGGTGAACCCCTGCGCGCGCAGTGAGGCCTCGGCCGCCGCGGTCGACTGTTGCTCTGACTGTGTTGTTGACGACACTCCCGAACCGCAGCCGGCAAGAACCAGCAAACTCGTGAGCATCGCGACGACGGCAACCGCGCGTCGCGTCATACGTCAGACCGGTGAGATCGGCGTGCCGTACAAACCGAGTGTTTCCGCCGTACGAGCTTCAAGCGAATAGCTCTCGGCTGCGGAAGGGAACCGTCCAGTCCTCACATCATCGGCGTAGGCGCCAAGAGCGCGAGTGCCTTCGGCGCCGAGGTCGGCGTAACGACGAACAAACTTGGGAAGCACGCGGTCTTCAATGCCAAGCACGTCGTGAAGGACGAGGACCTGTCCGTCACATCCGGCGCCTGCGCCGATACCAACGGTGGGAATGTCGATCGATTCAGTAATCATGCGTCCGACCTCGTCGGGCACACCCTCGATCACAATCGCAAAACACCCAGCATGTGCAAGGGCTTTTGCGTCTTCAACAAGAGCCAGCGCCGCTTCGTGCTTACGACCCTGAACTTTGAAACCGCCCATCGCGTTAACCGATTGCGGGGTAAGTCCAATATGACCCATCACCGGAATCTCGGCGTCGACGAGCGCTTCGACCATGGGAAGACGTTTACGTCCACCTTCGAGTTTCACGGCCTGCGCGCCGGCACGAATAAGCGCGGCAGCGTTTGTCACCGTGTCGGCAACCGACACGTGATAACTCATCCAGGGCATATCGGCGACGATCAGCGAAGCCGGCGTTGCACGAGCAACTGCAGCGGTGTGATGGGCCATGTCGGCAACGGTGACCTGCAAGGTGTCTTCGTAACCGAGAACGACCATCGCAACGGAATCACCAACAAGGATCATGTCGATGCCGGCAGCATCGGCCATCCGCGCGCCAGGCGCGTCGTACGCAGTGACCATCACCAACGGAACGTCACCGCGTCGAACCTTGCGGCCCTGCACCGATGGAACAGTGATTCGCGTGCTCATTGGAGCCTCCTGACCGTCCAGTGCCCCTCGGCTACCGGCGGATGTTCACGACGCTATCGGGCCGCCACACTCACCACAAAGATGGGGCGAAATTGTTCGTCTACGGCGTGACCGTCGTAGTGGTTGTCGACGTCGTGGACGTCGTCGAGGTGCTTGTGGACGAGGTGGTGGTCGACGGCTTCACAGTTGATGACGTCGAAGAACTCGAGGTGCTCGAGGAACTTGTCGAACTGGTTGATGAGGTCGATCCCAGGTTCGTACCGTCATCGGTGGGATAGGGGAACGGACACGACGAGGTCCCCTTCGTGGCCACGGTCATGTACTTCTTCCAAATCGTGGCGGGAAACGAACCACCGGTTACCGAGATTCCGTGCACCGATTTCATGAACGTGCCGTCGGGATAACCAACCCACACTGCTGTTGTCAGCTTGCAGGTGAAACCCACAAACCAGGCATCACGGTTGTTTTCCGTCGTTCCCGTTTTGCCCGCAGCGGGCTGACCGATGCGGGCGCCCGTACCCGTGCCACCTTCAACAACCTGGTTGAGGATGTAATTCACCTTGGCCACATCTTTGGCATCAAGTACCCGTTTGCGAATGACCTTGTTCTCATAAAGAACGTTGCCTTTTGCATCGGTGACTTTGGTGACAACTGTTGGCTTGATGTGCTCGCCGTTGTCGGCCAACGTCGAATAACCCGAAGCCATGTCCAAAACCGACACTTCACTCGTACCTAGTGTCAGCGCAGGTACCGCTTTAAGTGGGCTCGTGATTCCCATCTGCGTTGCAAGGTCAGCGACGTTCTTCGGTCCAACATCCAACATCAACTGGGCATAAGCCGTATTGGAAGATTGCATCGTTGCTGCGATGAGATCGAGTTGCCCAAGTCCGGCATCGGCATAATTGCCGACGCTCCAATCGCGTCCGCCGTCTGCCTTCGGAATCGAAATTCGCGATGGAGCGTTATACGACTTCGACATTGGCATGTCTTGGTTCATTGCTTCGGCCAATGTGAACGCCTTAAACGCTGATCCTGCTTGACGGCCGGCCCCGCCACCTTCAGAACCGACAGCGAGATTCACCTTTGAATACTTGCCCGATCCGCTGAAATCGAGTCCGCCAATCATCGCCCGCACGGCACCAACGTCATCTATCGACACCAACGCGGCGGCCGGGTCATTCGGTTGATTCAACGTTGAAGTAATTGCCAGCGCCGCCGCACCCTGATCTTCTAAATCAAGTGTCGTGTACACACGAAGTCCACCGCCATAAACCTGCGCGTCAGTGAACCCACCCTCGGTGATCAGCCAATGGCGCACGTAATCAACGAAGTACTCCGTGCCCCACTCGGTGCGGGCGACATTTCCATAACTGTTCTTCGTGCTGCGAACCAGCACGTCGCTCCAGTCGTTCGCCTTCGCCGCGGTTGCTTCCTCTGTCGTAATTGCACCAGTCACAACCATTGCATCAAGCACCGACGCGCGACGATCGATTGCAGTTTGGCGACTGCGCTGAGCTTTCGGATCGTTCTCTGGCAACTTCGCATCGGCAGTTTCAGGGGAGCGAATGAGTCCCGCGAGATACGCCGCTTCGGGCAACGTGATTTGATCGAGGTCCTTGCCGAAGTAGGCGCGAGTTGCTGCTTCGATTCCGTAGGCACCACGACCGAGATAAATCGTGTTGAGGTAGCGAGTGAGAATTTCCTGTTTCGGAAGTTCACGTTCAACCTTCACCGCGAGAGCCGCTTCTTTGATCTTTCGGGTAATCGTGCGTTCTTGTGTGAGATAAACGTTCTTCACGTATTGCTGCGTGATGGTTGACCCGCCCTGAGAAACGCCACCGGCTTGAAGGTTCGTCCATACCGCTCGCAGGATGCCGGCCGGATCAACACCGCCGTGCTCAAAGAACGTTCGATCTTCGGCAGCGAGCACCGCATCGACCACAACCTGAGGAATTTCGTTCCAATCCACCGAAATTCGGTTCACCCCTCCTGACAACTGGGCGATCGAATTGTCCGCGACACAGCCAGAGGACACTTCGGAAGAACACATGAAGGTGGTCTGAAGAAGGGGCGGATCCTTGTCTGGCAGGGGAACCTGGGTGAATAAGTAGCCAGCGCCAGCGATGAGCAAGATCCCGACCATGCCACCGGCGAAGAACGCTCGGCGCCAGCGCCAAAAGATGCTTCGGCGCACGCCGTCAGGCCCGACCTTGCGGGCGGCACGCGTCGAACGACGTCCGGAAGCGGCTGAGCCGCGGGTGGAGGGGGACATGGTGGAAGGCGATCAGGCCGAACGGGCCGGATTCAATAAGAAGGTACGGGCCAAATGGTTCCAATGGCACGCGGGGCAGACTTCAACGACATAACAGGCGAAATCTCCCTCTTTTGAGCGCTTCGTGAAGGCCTTCAATTCCTTGGCCGTGGTGATGCAACGACCAAAAGCGGGCAATCGGGGCCCAAAGACATAGGACACCAAGACCAATGTGTGGTCCTTGCAGATCGGGCAGTCCTCACTGGTGGGCTGGCCCACTTCACGGGCGGCACGCACCAATTCAGGGTGGGCATCACAGACTTCGTGTTGGGCCAACCGGCCCTTCTTGTATTCCGAAATGAGGTGCTGACGCGCGAGTCGGTAATCGATCTCGCCGCCTTTGCCGCTCGGGGCACCGCGGAAGGGTCGTGAGGCGGAACCCATAGGGGCCGAGGCTAGCGACGGGCCGCTCCACTCGCGGTACAAGCAGAGTCGTCCGGTCCACCGGCCGCACCGTTGCCCGCGGGAGACTGCCTCCGTGACTGACTACGGATCCTCTCGCCCTTCGGCCAACCCATCGACTTCCTTCCCCGGTCGGGCGGAACTCCCACTCGACACGGTCACCTGGGGCCCCGATCTTCCCGGCGACGATTCACTGAAACTCCTCACCGCCCCAAAGGGCAAGAAAATCCTTCAACTTGGCGTCGGACTCGGACACAACGCCGTGAGCCTGGCCCTTGCCGGTGCTCATGTGATTGCCGTCGACCACGACATCGCCCGCATCGATGCCGCCCGACAACTCGCAGAGGTCAACGAGGTCAAGGTCGAACTTCACCACGGTGATCTCGCCGATCTGGCCTTCGTTCGCGCCGACCAAATCGATCTTGCGCTGTCTGTCTATGCGCTCGCTCGGGCCGACGATCTCGATCGGGTGCTGCGACAAGTGAATCGAGTTCTTCGCACCGGCGGATCTTTCAGTGTGTCGCTCCCCCATCCGGCCTGGCTCATGCTTGACCACGATCCAATGAACTCGCCGCGCCTTGCTCGCCGTTACGGGGAGGACATGCCACAAGAGTTCGACGGCGTCGAGGTGTATTCGCGTTCAGTCGGGGAATTGTTCACCTCGTTCATGCGAGCAAACTTCCGCGTCGACGCGCTACTCGAGCCCGAAGCTCGTTCCGGTCGCGCAATCGTGCCGAGCACAGTGATCATCCGCGGTCGCAAAGACGGCGTGTAACCGAATTCGAGCCAACTCAGTTCGACTGACGTTCCGCCCACCACGCGTCGAGGCGTTTCTTCGCTTCGTCTTCGCCCAACGGACCTTCTTCCAAGCGAAGTTCCAAAAGGAAGTCGAGAGCGTCACCGACATCACGACCGGGCGTGAGCCCGAGGTAGTTCATCACCGCGTTGCCATCAAGATCAGGTCGCATGGACGCGAGTTCTTCTCGCGCAAGAAGTTCGTCGATACGCGCTTCGAGTTCATCCATGCGTTTTGCAAGTTCTTGCGCTTTGCGTTCGTTGCGCGTGGTGCAGTCGCAACGAGTGAGTTCAATTAATTCAGGCAGTAAATCACCAGCGTCACGGACAAATCGGCGAACCGCAGAGTCGGTCCAACCCATCTTGTAGGTATGAAAACGCAGGTGAAGAAATACCAAACGACTTACTGCTTCTACGTCGTCACTTGAGTACTTCAGCGCTTTCATTCGTTCACGCGTCATGCGCGCGCCAACGACTTCGTGGTGATGGAACGACACACCGGCATCGCCGATCGCGCGTGTCTTCGGCTTACCAACGTCGTGATACAGCGCCGACAAACGAACGAGTCGATTCGTACTCGTCTTGCCGATAACGGCAATCGTGTGGGTCAGCACATCCTTATGTCGATGAATTGGATCCTGTTCGAGACGCATACGCGAGAACTCGGGGAGGAACTGATCCATCAATCCGGTATCGGCAAGAAACCACAAACCCGGTGTTGGGTCGTCAACGACCATCAACTTGTCGAACTCGTCACGAATACGTTCGGCCGAAACAATCGACAGCCGTTCGCACATTGATGTTGCGGCGGCGCGCAGATCGTCATCGGGAGTCAGGCCGTACCCGGAAAGGAACCGGGCTGCGCGCAACATCCGCAGCGGATCGTCAGAGAACGACTCTTCCGGCGACAGCGGCGTTCGCAGCCGGCCGGCGGCAAGGTCTTCGGCACCGCCAAAGGGATCGATGAGTACGGGGTCGGGTAGCGACAACGCCATCGCGTTCACCGTGAAGTCCCGACGAGATAGATCAGCGTCGATCACACCGGAGAACACGACCTCGGGCTTGCGAGATTCAGGGTCGTACGCCTCGGCCCGGTGGGTGGTGATTTCGAACGTCCAGCCGTCTTTCTGACAGCCAATCGTGCCGAATCGCTCTCCCTGGCTCCAGACGGAATCGGCCCAGCCCTTGACCAATCGCTTCGTTTCGGCCGGAAGGGCGTCGGTGGTCATGTCGATGTCTCGACCATCGCTCATATCCCGGCCCAGAAGCAGGTCGCGAACAACTCCACCGACCAAATAGAGCTTGTATCCCGACGCGGCAAAGCGCTCAGCCAGTGGGGCTGTTCGCTCAAGAACGGGCAGAAGTCGGTCGGGAATCACCGGGCGGAGGCTACCGGGGCAATCGAACGTGGCTGGCCCATCGGGTTTGACCGCTGGCGAAGAGGGACCGGCCGAGTCCCCATGCAAAGGAGCAGAGCAGTCGGGGGTCCTAGGCTCAGGACGAGGCCATGCGACGCACTGACACGATCACCGGACATTCCGACCGCATGCGGATCGGCCCTTGGCGGGGCGACCCCGCGCTGGCCCTGCTAAGTCCGACGCCAGGCGCTCCCCCCTCCCCCGAAGCCCTAAATCGTGCCGTCGTGTCGATCGCCGATGCCGGGTATCGCGCCGTGCTCACACCGGCACTGACCTTCCCGGAACAACCCGTCTTCCTCGAGTACGGATTTTCCGTGCACGAACGGCTGCACCTTCTCCGTCATGAATTGTTCAATCTCCCCAGCGCCACAGCTCCGAATACCCACATTCGGCGAGGCCGATCTCGCGACATTGAGGCCGTGCTCAATCTCGACGGTCTCGCCTTCGATGGCTTTTGGCGCTTCGACCTCAACGGTTTCCTCGACGCCCGGCACGCAACGCCGCGTTCTCGTTTCCGCGTTGCGTGCGTGAACAACCGAGTCGTGGGCTACCACATCACAGGAGTTGCCCGCCGTCTTGGGTACCTCCAGCGCCTTGCCGTCCATCCCAATTTTCACGGTCGCGGCATTGGCACCGCACTTGTTGGCGATGCACTGAGTTGGTGTCGTCGTCGCGGATGTGAATCCGTGCTCGTCAATACACAAGAAATCAACGAACGAGCACATTCGTTGTATCGGCACCTCGGATTCACCGATGAACCCACCGGGTTAGCGGTCTTGGACTTCACGTTCACGGAGAGTTACGGGTCGTGATGCGTCGCGTTCTCTCCCTACTCGGAGTCGCTGCACTGCTCTTCGTGATGTGTCCTCGCGGCGCGAGCGCACAAACCACGCCAGCATCTGGTCAACTCACTCTTGTTCGTCAAACTGCGTTTGTTGGACCAAATGGAACATTTACTGCAGAAGTCTCAACAGGCGATCTCCCTGCAACGACGAAGCTTGATCTCATCATCTACAACTCCATCACGACTCGAAGTCGATTGAATCGAACAATTGCAGGCGAGCAACTCGGCAGCGCACTGTTCTCCACAACAGCAACGGCTCTCAGCCCAAACCAGTCAACAACAACGCTTTCGCTTCCCATAAATGAGCAGTGGCCCGCGCGGGAAGGTGGCACCGTGCTGACCCAAAGCGGGATTTATCCCGTGCTCATCGAAGCAACTGCACCAAATGGTTCTCGACTCGCCAGCATCGTCACGCATCTGTTGCGCTTGCCTTCGGAAACCACTCCAACAACTCCAATTTCTCTTGCGGCAACTGTTGTGATCGATGCACCGCTCGAAGTGAGTCCAGATGGTTCCCCTCGACTCTCTGACACACAACTCGCACGGGCTGGCGAACAATTCCGCATTTTGGGGGGCTCTCTCGCAACACCGCTGACGCTTGCGGCGACACCCTTTGTTGTCCAAGCACTCACTGATGCTGGTGATTCTTCAGTGCGACCCGAAAACCAAATTCGACAAACCTTGAGTCGCCCCTTCGTTTCAATTGATTCCGGCTCCCTCATGGCGGGCGGTCGCGGATCGGTCATCGAAACCGAATACGCCGCCGGCGACAGTGTCCTGTCTGCAGCTTTTGCCGCAGCCCCTGACAGGCGGACACAGGTGCTCGACCCATCTGTCACTCCCGCCGCAATTGATCGGTTGGCCGCACTGGGCACCCGCTCGGTGGTTCTCCAGTCATCGCAACTTCGATCCGCAGTTATCAACGATGAATCATCCGTTCTCACAAACCGATTCGTGATCGAAGGGGAGAACGGAACCTCCTTCTCGGCCATGGCGAACGACGACACCGCCTCTTCGCGCTTCGTCCTTACCAAGGATCCAGTTCTTGGGGCCCACCATGCCCTCGCCGAGATCATGATGCTTCACCAGGAACAACCCGGCGCGAACCGAGGCGCTGCCCTCACAATTCCGGCCGGTACTGACACGGCGGCGTTCAAGGAGTTTCTGGCCGGACTCTCGACAACTACTGGTGCGGCAAGTGGTTCCATCGGAAGCGCCGTGATCCAACCCGTCACCCTCGACGACCTGTTCGCTCGCACTGCGGTCGCAACCGCTTCGCAGAAACCAATCGTTCGTGACTGGACGAGCAACGAACCGACCGGACTCGGGGTGTACGGCAACCAACTCGAGCAAGCCCAATGGAACCTGCTTGGGCTTCAGGCGATGCTTCCCGAAGGCGGCGAACTGATCGCTCCCATTGAGCGAACGGTTCTTGCTTCGGCCGAGGCGACTCTCGATTCCTCCGACCGTGCCGCCATCCTCGCCAATGCCGACTCACAACTCCAGGCACTGAGCTCAGCCATCAGCCTCCCGACCTCTCAGAAAGTCACCCTGACATCGAGTAGCGGGAAGATTCCATTGGTGATTACCAACGCATTGCCCGTTGAGGCATTGGTGCGGATCACCGTGAGTAGCCCCAAACTCGAGTTTCCCGAGGGCACGTCCTACGAAATCACTCTTTCTCCATCGAGTACGACACGAACCGATATCTCTGTCACCACCCGAGCCTCGGGTGCCTTCCCCCTCGACGTAGAGGTCGCCTCGTCTGGTGGAGGATTACTCGTCGCATCCAGCCGAATCGATGTGCGCTCAACCGCAGTTTCCGGGTTCGGGCTGTTTGTCTCGGTGATTGCCGGACTCTTCTTACTGGTGTGGTGGGGCCGCCATTTCCGCCACACTCGCCGAGCCCGAGCTCTGGTCACCTCCGACGAACCATCACCGAGCCCGGGTGGATGACTAGCGTCGTACCGTCACAGATCCAACGGGAGCATCATGACCGGCGTACACATCGTCACCGATAGTTCGTGTGACTTAACCGAACTTGAAACGACAACCAACAGCATTGGCGTCGTACCACTGAGCATTCGCTTTGGCGACGAAGAGTTCATTGACCGCGAAGAGCTCAGCGCCGACGCCTTCTACGCAAAGATGGCCAGCACCGGATTGCTTCCGGAAACTGCCGCCCCTTCACCCGGTCGCTTCGAACAAGCTTTTCGCGGTGCTGCCGCTGTCGGCGCAAGCGCCGTGGTGTGTATCAATCTTTCCGGTGAACTCTCCGCAACCGTGCAGTCGGCGCGCAATGCCGCCACCGCCGTTGCCGGAGACATCGACGTTCGCGTCATCGACAGTCGCTCGCTGACCGGTGGTCTCGGAACAATGGTGCTCGAAGCGGCTGCGGCCGCTCGCAACGGCGCCGATGTCGAGGCCGTTGTCGCACTTGTCGAGTCCATGATTCCGCGCACCGAGATCTACGGCGGCCTCGACACCCTTGAGAATTTGAAGAAGGGTGGCCGCATCGGCAGCGCGAAGGCGCTTCTCGGATCAATGTTGTCTGTGAAACCAATCATTCACATCGCCGATGGCGCAGTGGAAGAAGCGGGCAAGCAGCGCACTCGTAAGCGCGCGCTCGAATGGATGCGCGATCAACTCTTCGCCGAAGGGCCCGTCGAAAAGCTTTCGATCCTCCACGGTCAGGCTCCCGATATCGACGTGTTCCTCGACATGATTTCTGAGCGTTATCCCCGCGAGCAGATTCGTTTGGGCACGATCGGCGCCGTCATTGGAACCCATGGCGGTCCCGGCGTCATCGGCATGTGCTACCTGCGTCCGTGATTCAACGCTGCTCTGACTCCGCGTGAACGCGGACGACACTGGGCCACCACCCGCACAACAAACTGGCCGCGCACTCGCGGGACGCGTTCTCGCACAGCGATATCAATTGCAGTCCCAATTAGCCATCGGTGGAATGGCAGAGGTGTGGGAAGCGAACGATCTCGTGCTCGGTCGCGCTGTTGCGGTGAAGATTCTTCACCCACAGTTCGCGAATGATCCGGTTGTGCGGCAACGTTTTCATATCGAAGCAGTCGCAGCTGCAAGGCTCGTTGACCCATCAATTGTTGCGATTTATGACACTGTCGACCTCGACGGATGCGACGCGATTGTCATGGAACTTGTTCGGGGTCGAACATTGCGCGACTTTCTCGACGAGCGCGGTGCACTTGATCCG
>CAEZVV010000011.1_pt1 | contig 24055 bp, 18 predicted proteins | sample 7264831 | NCBI WGS metagenome assembly CAEZVV01 (sample SAMEA6813865, study PRJEB35770) | uncultured Microthrixaceae bacterium | biome: Freshwater; feature: Freshwater reservoir; material: water | place: Czech Republic | collected 2017-07-26 | depth 0.5m m | reverse complement strand
GTGAAGCGGATCCTGTCCCTTGATGATCTTCTGAACAAGGTCGGGAACGACGTGCGACATAGCAAGCGTCACATTCCCCGACTTCACTTCAACCTCGCTCTTCGCTCGCATCTCACCGATGCCCACACAGTTGAATGGGCGAACGATCGTGTAGGGAAGTCGATACTGGTCCCACGCGGCCTTCGCGAAATACTCAACTGCAAGTTTTTGGAATCCGTAGGAAGACAGGGGCGGAGGAACCTGACGCTCATCGCCTTCGACACTCGGCCAATGTTCAGTCGACTCGAACACCATCGACGAACTCATGTAGGTGACTTTTTGCAAGTTGCCTTGTCGATTCGCTCGGATCGCAGCGTCGCAGGACGAGGCCATAATGCGCTCGTTTTGGGCAAGAAGGTCGTAGGCAAACGCATGGAAGTAGCTGATACCACCAATCAGTGCCGCTCCTGCGATGAAGTGATCGCAGTCCATAAGGACCTTCGTCATCAGGTCAACGTCTATGGCATCGCCAACAACAAGTTCGTACTTGGGATTTGAGTCGAAACTCTTCGAAACCGGACCGTACTTCGACAGATTGTCGACACCAATCACGTCGTAGCCACGACCGAGAAGATCCTCGACAATGTAGCCACCGATGAATCCAGCGGAACCAGAAACACAGACCTTCACGAAGACACCTCAGGGGTAGTTGGGGGAACTGCAGAACTAGTGGTAGTCGGCAAAGTGAGCCGAGGCCCAAAGGAAAAGAAGTACCAGTGCAGGTAGCGCGGCAACCACGCCATCAGTTTGAAATTCGAAGCGCCGAACGCACGGTCGAGCCAGATAGTAGGGATCTCTGCAACTGGTTGACGATAGCGACGCGCCTTTGAGATGAGTTCGATTCCGATCTCGAATCCTTGGTCGCTCTCAACCTCGACAGCGTCGATGAATTTCTTCGAATATGCCTTATACGAATTAGTGGCGTCACGAGTACCGACCCGAGCGAGATGAAAGAGAGTGAGACCGGCCATTCGCGACATGAAGCCCTTGGCCCAAGGCCCGCCAACCTGTTGACCCGAACGCGCATACCGGCTTGCCGCAGCGACAACTACGCCACGCTCAACAAGACGCGTAAGTGGGTCGATCTGGAAAGGGTCGTCGCAACCGTCGGCCATTGTGACGACCACAACCGGCGCGGCCGCGTTGTGCATGCCGTACTTGATTGCGTTGGCTGGGCCGCGGCCATAGGTGTTGATTGCCAAGCGTGCACGCGGGTCCCGCAATGCAAACGCCTTCACAAACTGAACCGTGGAATCGGACTCGTCGTCTACAACAACAACGATCTCGGCTTCAATCTTGATCGCTTCACCCATGCGCTCAAGAACAGAGACGATTCCTTCGCCCTCTTCATAGGCAGGCACGACGACCGAAACTCGGGGGCTCAAAGGAGTACACCCTGATCGCGACAGTTCCAAACGTCGACGATGGGACGATCGGTCACAAGCGTCTTGTACTGCGGGTGAGGCGCACCGATGATGAGTATGTCTGAGCGCGCCAGGAGTTCTTCCTGTGCGACAAGTGACGTATCTGTGGTGACATAGGGGTCAGCGCAAAGAACTTCACGGCTACGAAACTTCAGGATGCGCTTCAATTTGTAGGAAAGGCTTGACCGGACGTCATCGCTTTCGGCCTTGAATGCCATTCCAAGTATGCCAACCGTCTTGTTGCGAAGTCCGAAACGTTCGTCCATACGCTCAACGAGGTACATAGGAAGTCCCTCATTGACCATCATCGCCGCATGTCCAAGGAAAAACGTGTTGTTGTTAAATGCCGCTAATTGCATCGTGTCTTTAAACAAACACGGCCCTGCAGCAAAGCCTGCGCCTGGAAGATCGTTGGCCCGGGGATAGTCAAATGTGATCGCATGGCGCACCGCTTCGTAATCGATGCCATGAGAATTTGCGATCATGTAGAACTGGTTGGCGGCAGCAAACTTGATGTAACGCCACGTGTTGGTAAAGAGCTTTGCGAGTTCCGCTTCTTCAGGGGATGTCTCGACGATCTGATCGGTAAGGTTGCCGAAGACTTCCGATGCCCGGCTCACTGCTACCGGGGTTCGACCTGAGACGATCTGCGGAAGTGAGTACAACTCAGTAAATGCTTTTCCTTCGGCGATTCGCTCGGGACAGAACGCCACTTCGATAGCAAGACCGAGATCGGCGATCCGTTCTTCGACCAATCGAGTAACCCCCGGATACACCGTCGATCGAAGTACAAGCAGTTGGCCGTCTCGAAGGTTTGGGCCGAGGGCACTGATGGCGTCAGGAACGGCCTGAGTGTCTGGGTTGAGGTGTTCATCAACCGGAGTGCCGACCACCACAATCACGACATCGGCCGCAGTCACAACCGCTGGATCGGTAGAGGCTCGAAACGTACCCGCCGCCAAGATCTCAGAAAGGATCTCGGGAGCTTGAGGCTCGTCGAAGGGCATTTGTCCGGAATTCACCAAAGCAACTGCTGCCGGATTGATATCGAAGGAGGCGGTCTGAATCCCTTTTCGAGCAAAGGCCATTGCTAGAGGCAGCCCCACATGACCACATCCACCCACGACGCAGATGTCGATCGGTGCTGTGAGGTCGCCGTTCATCGGCTGACCCCTAGGGACGTGAGAATCGAACCATTCTGGGCGGCCCAAGCACACTCAGTCAGACGATGTGGTGTGAAGATCACGGTTATTGCGCCTCGAAGTGTGGTCCGAACGCCACATGGTACCCGCAACCCGCCCTTCACCCGGCCCACGAGCACCCGGTAGTCTCAGCGCATGGAGACATCGTCACCCACCACGACCAGCACTCCCTCAGCGGATTCCGTCGTCCGGAGCCCCGCCGATGAACTCACAAGACTCCGCAGCGAGGTTGAGCGCCTTCAAGGACTCATCGGTCCCTCAGAGGAGTCCTACCGCAAGCTCCGACTCGATGTGCTCGGCGCTCGAGATGCAGCCATCGCTGCCGAGGCGGAATTGGGCTATGTCCGCGGGCAGGTTGTCTCCCTTGAGACGCAGCTCTTCCAGATACGCCGGGACTACTACCGAATCCAGCGCATTGCGGCCAAGCTCGTTCATCCCAGTCTCCGTGGCCCAATCCGACAGGCCTTGAGCCTCGTGCGCCGAGTTCTCTCGGGTCTTCGTCGATGAGCCCCAGGTTCTCGGTCATCACCCCTGTCTTCGACCCTCCGGCAGAGGTTCTCCGAGCCACCATTGAATGCATCCTGAATCAAACCTTCGCCGACTGGGAATTACATCTCGTCGATGATGCGTCTCCGAGCCCTCATGTCCGAGAAGTGCTCAACGACTACGTCGGTGATCCCCGAATCAAGGTCACCTTCAGAGAACACAATGGCGGAATTATTGCGTCGTCGAACGATGCGCTGACAACGGCCACTGGCGATTTCGTCGTGTTGCTGGACCACGACGACATCATTGATCTCAACTCGCTCGAACTCATCAACGATGTTCTTCGGGCCGACGAAACTATCGACTACCTCTACACCGATGAAGACCTCATCGCCTTCGATGGATCGCGGACTCAAGCGTTTTATAAGCCCGATTGGTCTCCCGAACGATTCCGTGCACAGAACTACTGCTGCCATCTTTCGGTGATACGCCGGTCGCTCGCAGTTGATGTAGGTGGATTCCGACCAGGTTTCGAAGGATCGCAGGACTATGACCTCATCCTGCGAGTTACCGAGAAAGCTCGGCGTATCCACCACCTCCCGAAAGTCCTTTACCACTGGCGCCAACTCGCAACTTCAACCGCGGGCGATCCGACATCAAAGATGTACGCCTACGAGTCGGGCCGGCGAGCGATTCAGGAACATTGCGACCGAATCGGCATCAACGCCGTCGTGGAGTCACTTCCACTTCTCGGCACCTACCGCGTTCGCAGGATTCTCAAGAATCACCCGCTCGTCAGCATCATTATCCCAACCCGCGGAACCTCGGGACGCGTGTGGGGAGTCGAACGATGTTTCCTCATCGATGCCGTGCAATCGATCCTTGAAAAATCAACGTACGAAAATATTGAATTTGTCGTTGTTGCTGACACTGATACTCCACCTGAAGCCATCCGAGCGCTTGAACGAATTGCTGGCGACAAACTTCACCTCACATGGTTCGACGGCGAGTTCAATTTCTCGGAAAAGGTCAACGCTGGGCGGGTACATGCCAACGGCGATCTGTTGCTGCTCCTCAACGATGACATTGAAGTCATTTCCCCTGACTTCATAGAAACAATGGTTGGAATCGTTCAAGAACCCGATGTTGGTTCTGTTGGCGCAAAACTTCTTTTCTCCGATGGAACATTGCAACATGCCGGTCATGTCTACCCCGGCAATCCCGATCACATATTTTTCAAGTCCCACAACACCGAGTTCGGTCCACGCGGAATGCTCGTTGTGGATCGCGAAGTTGTCGGCTCAACTGCAGCGTGTCTACTCGTTCGAGCCGATGTCTACGACGAAGTAGGCGGGTTCTCGCCAGACTTCAAGTCGAATTTCAATGACGTCGACTTTGCACTGAAACTCAATCGGGCCGGCTACCGCAACGTCTTCACCTGCCACGCTGAGCTCTATCACTTTGAAAGCGTTTCTCGCGACCCAGTGGTAACTCCAGAAGAACACGCAATGATTCAACGTCGTTGGAAACACGAGCTTTCGAACGATCCCTATTTCAATCCGAATCTGGAACCCGGGCGTCACGACTGGTCCCCGCGGGTCGGCGTCTAAACCGTGCCCGGAAAGCTCGCCGTTGTCCTCGCAACTCCTGCGGGAGTTAACCCTGCGGCTCTTTCATCTGCGCTCGCATCGTTCCATCCTGATGCGGTTCAGAAAATCGTTTGCGCTGACGACAGAGAATCACTGCCTCCGGAAACCACAGGTATCGGGTGGGACCGTCTGTTCCTTGCTCTCGAACCCCGCCAGTTCGCACTCGCCGCGGGTGTTGCCGAGGCACAGCAACTCCTGAGTGGCGCATACGAGTCGGTCCTCGTTGTTCTCACCGGATCAGCAATCGTCACAGGTCCACTGACTTCGCTCATCAGTTCTGAGGGCGACTTGACGTTTCCGGCTCGAGTTCGCCACTTGCCACCGCAAGACAACCTCTCACCAGCCCCTGGGCAACTTCTGGTGGAGGGCCGCTACAGCCCGATCGCCTTCCACGCCAAGTCAGCATCGTTCAAGTCTCTTACTGCGCTTTCACGGCTGCTCTGTGCGGGCGCCTCGCTTCCGGCCGGTCGAGCCATCGAGATTCTTGGTATTGATAACGACGTCGCATCATCCGATGCATCGGATCTCGCTGTTGGACACTGGAAAGCTCCACGCGGCCCCATTGCACTCATCGACGGCGAAGGCCACGATCCAAAACGGCCGTGGCTCCTCGTTGGATCTGCCACTCGCCCTCGTGTGCGTCTCAGCCAACACGATGGCCTTCGCGATCTTCTCTGGAATCATGCCGATCAACTTGGGGGGACTCCGACCGAACCGACGATGCCAGACGGAATGCTGATCGGCCCCATCATTCGACGCCTTGCTCGCGACAACATCACTGCTTCATTTGCTGGCCAACCCCTCTTCGCGAATCCGACGACTGATCCGATCGCGTTCACCGATTGGCTCAATGCACCGGACGGACTTCTGGGTCGCTTCTGGAAAGCGGTGTACGAGAGCCGGAGTGACCTTCAAAGCACGTTTCCCGAAGTCCGAATCGGAGCTCTTGAAAACTTCCGGATCTGGATGCTCGATCGCATTGGTATCGAGTACCAATCGCCGTTTGTGCGGCCATTTACGTCGCGTGGATACGGCCTTGGCGCTTCAACGTTTGAAGCTGGCGGAGTCAATGTCATCGGCTATCTCGATCGCACAAGTGGCATCGGCTTGGAAGCGGCCAGGATCGCCTCTGCATTAGAGATGGTGGGAGTCCCGGTTTCGCGAGTCGCCATCGGTGATTCACTCAGCCCCATCGTTGACGATGAAATGGACCTCGATCAACGACTCCGCTTCGACACCAACGTCATCGTCGTCACCGCTGAACAACTCTCCCGCTTAGCTGGTCAGTTGAATCAAGACCCATTCACTGGTCGTCGCTCGGTTGGCTACTGGTTCTGGGAACTTTCCACACCGTCCGATGCCGCCGCCAAAGCCATCACGCTGCTTGACCAAGTATGGGCACCGACCGAATTTGTGCGCGAATCCTTTGCTCAACTTGATTCACGCAAGGTCAAGTTATCGCCGCCGACGAGGCCTACTTTCACGCCCAAGACGCGCTTCGACCGGACGCAACTGGGCCTACCGAATGACCGCGTCATCTTTCTCTGCACCCTCGACATGTTCTCGGTCGTCGAACGGAAGAACCCTTTTGGAGTTATCGATTCATTCAGAGCAGCATTCGAACCCGACGAAGGCCCACTGCTCCTCGTCAAGACGCTGAATGGCGATCAACGCGGAGATTGCCTTGAACGTGTCTTGATGGCGTGCTCCGATCGGCCCGACATCGAAGTTCGTGACGGCCACCTCAGTCGAGATGAGCAACTCTCACTCATTGCGGAATCCGATGTGTTGGTTTCACTCCACCGATCGGAGGGGTACGGACTCCACCTCGCAGAAGCGATGGCGGCGGGCACACCAATCATCACGACGAACTACTCAGGTCCCATCGATTTTCTCGACGGGACCTGCGCCGAGCTCATCCCTTACCACCTCGTACCGGTTCAGGAACTCGATGGCGCATATGGAAACGGCGAATGGGCCGAACCCGATCTCGTCGCCGCCGCGAACGCCATGCGCCGACTCTTTGATGACCCGTCACAACGATCACTACTCGCGGCTGCCGCTCGCAACCGAATTGACCAAATGCCGACCGCATACAGCACTGGCGTTCAAATGCGGTTGCTGCTTAGTCAACTACCTGCCCTCCCACCCGAAGAGCACCGCGACCACTAACAGCGACGGGTCTATCGGACCCCAGCAAACCGAAGTTCAGGAACGTCTGGGCAGATCTGAGTGTTGAACTTCTTCGAGCATTGATCGTCGCTGCTCGATTGATGGTTCGAGTTCGTCGCTTCGGCCCAAAGTGACGAAGAACTCGATGCCAATTGTTTCGTGCTCAGCGACGATCCCGAGAGATGTGAGCCCTAGCGCCCTGAGATCCGCAATGATGAGGCGAAAACTTTCTGGGGTAAATCGCCAGCAATGAATTTCTCCACCGAAATCGTCACCGTCGACTGACCGCTGATAACCGTCGCGCACTAAGTCGCCGGAATACATCAAATCGGGAACCACACCTCGCGCTTGACCCCAAGCGATGGCTCCGTTCACATGTGAAGTGCGCGAGAAATAATCGACAACCTGTCCAAGTGTTGGCTTCGTACGCTTCTCTACGAACGCATCGACGATCTGACCGCTTGTCGAAAGTTCGCCGTAGAAGTCAAAGCAGAATCGCTTATCGGGGACGACCAAGCCCAAGCGCCCTGAAGGCGAAAGGACCCGTTCCACGTCTTGAAGAAACGACACAACATCGGGAATGTGCTCAATGACATGGCTTGCGACGACCCATTCGTAGGCGCCTTCTTTGCCGATCAACTCCGTCAATGTTTCTCCACGAGAAACATGGTCAACTTCCTCAATGAGCGACACATCAACACCAACGTGCAATTCATGGCCGTATTGGGCGCGCAGCGAATCGGTGTCGAGATAATCGACGATCTCGACCTGATAGCCATCGCGCTTTGCCATGATCGGCTTATCGAGGGGGCCGAGTTCTATGCCACGGCCGTTGAGATCGAGCTCAGCTCGAACAATTGCGTTTCGTGACTGCGAAGGCGACAGAGGACGTCCTTCGAACTTTCCAGCGATCGCAAAATGATGCGCCCCGCTCGGCATAGAGCCATTCGCTACTGCTTGCGCTACATCAGGATTCGCTAGAAGGTACGCCGCTTCGTCGAAGATGTCGACGGAATCACCTTCTGGACGCTTTCGCCGCTTCATGCACTCTCGCCGCGACGCAATCCATGGATCCATTGAGCGGGTAAGGCAAAGACACCCTCGATTGAGTGCCCCTCGGCCCGCACTGTGAGGTCGTATTCATCAGACTTATGAAAAATTACGTTGGTGCGAACGTCGGTTGCGGTGACCTGGATCTTGTAGGCACCTGGCGCCAAAGGAAGCGAGTCGAAGCGGCAGAGCGCTGACCACCGCCCCTCTCCCAGCAGTTCCGGAGAACCGTCAGGGGTATAAGTCGTGGCCAAATGAAGCCCGGCACTGCTCAGAAGATGCATCACGAGACGGGGCTCAGCGAATTGCCCGACGGTCGACCAATCAACTCGGATATCGAGTGGATCGCCACTAATTCCAAAGGGAACATGTTGGCCATCGGGGTCTTGAAGGACAAGCTTCTCAACTCGGAGCGAGGTATGTCCAGGAGCAACAGCTGTTGTCGGGTGAAACGAGTCAAGATCGTTCGCAAGATCACGCTCGGCTTCTTTATCGTTCACGCCGTGCAGATACTTGCCGACCACGCTGAGCGGATCGCCCTCAGCCATGACGCGGCCGTGGTCCATCCATGTAGCGGTATCGCACATCCCTTGGACGATGCCCATAGCGTGCGTCACGAGAACGATCGTGACACCCTCCGCTTTGAGCGAACGCAGGTGATCGAGGCAACGGCGCTGGAACTCCTCGTCGCCTACGGCAATAACCTCATCGACAAGAAGAATCTGTGGATCGACATGAACTGCAACTGCAAATCCGAGTCGGACGAACATCCCGCTTGAGTAGTGCTTCACGGGACTATCAATAAACGCCTGCAGGCCCGCAAACTCAACGATGCGGTCTAAGAGTTCGTCCGTCTGCGTGCGGCTTAGACCGAGGATTGAAGCATTCAGATAGATGTTCTCGCGTCCAGTGAGTTCCGGATGAAAGCCAGCACCGAGTTCAAGCAGTGCCGAAATTCGACCCGCTGTAACGACCTGCCCTGTTGTGGGCGTATGGATGCCGGCCATCATGCGGAGCAGTGAGGACTTCCCGCAACCATTGTGACCAACCAGTCCGTGAACTGTGCCTTCTTTGATCTGCAGGCTTACATCACGAACTGCCCAGAAATCTTCATACTTCGGGCGCCCGAACTTCGTGAAGAGTTCCTTCACGCTTCCCGGCTTGTCAGTGTAGAGACGGAACTTCTTTGAAACATTCTGAACGTCAATTGCGATCATCAGTTCACAACTCCTGTGCGATGTCGCGTGACTTGCGATTGAAGATCGCAAGTCCGATGAGAAATGCCAGGACCGAAATAACAGGGACGCCCACCAGCGACCATGTGTTGGGCCAGCTCAAGTTCCAGAAGATGTCTCGGGACCACTGCACAAACTGAGCAATGGGGTTCAGCTGGATGATCTTTGCAGCCGTTGAGCTCTTCGCCTCGACCAAAGAGAGCGGGTAAATGATTGGCGTGGCGTAGAAGAGAACATTCATTCCGATCGAGACCAAGTAATTCACATCTCGATAGAAGACGTTGTAGACGCTGAGGGCGAGACCGACACCAAGGGAGAACAGGGTGATGCAAAGGATCAGAACTGGGAACAGCACTAATTGCCAGCCCACACATCCAAGAGAGGCCATTACGACGAGGAGGATCGCTGACTCGATCATCGCTTGAAGCAGAACCGTGATCGTATTTGCGACAGCAGGGCATGCCGGTGGGAAGTACACCTTGTTGAGCAATGGACCCGAAGCCTGGAGCGAATTAATGGCACCCATCACGGTGCCGTTGAAGTAATTCCAAACCCATAGACCTGCGAAAAGGTACAACGCATAGAACTTCGTATGACCATTGCCCGCCACTGGCGGTTCGGTGCTGAAGACCACGCCGAAGACAAAACTGTAAATAGCGAGTACCGAGGCCGGGTTGATGAGGGACCAGAGCCAACCCAAAATGCTCTTCTTGTAGCGAGACTTGAGCTCTCGCTGAGTGAGGTTGTAGATGAGGCTGCGATAGGCCCACAGTTGCGAGGCAGAACTCACTGTGGATCACGCTCCTCTGACTTACTTCGGGGACAAAACGTCGCCCCGTTTGGAGCGAACAGAACAATGATCGTAGCAGCAGGCCCCCGTCATCTAGAGGAACTGGGAACTCTCGCGTAGATCGCGACAGGGAACCCACGGGGACCCATAACGTCTGTGATCGGCCGCAAACAAGAACCGCTGAGCTCATAGGTGGACACGAGATCGGTCACACCAAGCGCGGAAAACGTAACGACCAAGATTCCGATCAGAACGGGGAATATCTACATCGCCCTTCGTGGAGGCCGAATCCACATCCACATTCGTGTGGCTCTTCGAAGGGTTTCGCCGCCACCCTCACTCATGGGAGACGAACCAACCTTCGATCTCATTGTCAGGAACGATCTGGCGATCCCGAAGCTGGCGACGTTGACGCAGAGCGTCTGGAAGCATTCTCAAGAGTCCAACAAAAGAGCGAACTCGGCGAGTGACAGTCTTGGTGTGTGGACGCTGCCTTAGCGTCACCGGGTAAACCACGTCGCGGCGAGCATAGGAAGCCGTTATCAGTGGGAACCGAAGTAGTTGAGAAAGCACTCTGCGCGCGGGCGCATTTCGTACGAGCATGAGTAAACGGTTTCGCTCGGTCAAGAAGCTCGTGAGTTCCGAGACCTCGCCGGTTGAGGCAGCGTGGACATGGCGCATCCGGGCGCTTGGAACTGTCCGATATCTCCACCCTCGAGAGCGACCTCGCCAAGAGAGATCGGTGTCTTCGTAATAGAGAAAGAACGACGGGTCGAACAGGCCGACGTCGATGAGATAGTCGGTCCTGAACAGGACTCCCCCTCCACACCATGCAAAGACATCAACCGGAGGATCAAATTGGCCGTCATCGAACTCAAGCCAACCGCGATCCGCGCCGTATCCATCATCGAAGACGATCGACCCCACGTTGTTAATGACGTCACGTAACGGTGTCGTGATCGAAACGTTGATCCGATGAAGTCCCTTTGCAAGATGATGCTGTTCGTCGCCGGAACCACCGTTGATCACGATGGTGCAGTCAGCCGGAACCTCGATCGAAAGCAAAGCAGAAAATGAATCCGACGATTCGGGAGCTGGTACTCGCAGAACCGCTTCCGGTCGGGCCCACTCAAACGGGCCGACTCGATCAACTTCCCGACCCCATCCCGTCTCTCCAAGATGTGCTGATGATGAAACATCAACGCCGTTAACGACCACACCGCGAAGAATTACTCCGCGAGATCTTGTATCGATACGTCCCGACTCAAACGCTGGACTCGTGATTGACACGGTTGCGAATCTGGGCTCAAGCAATATCTTGGGGCAAGCCGCACCCACCCCGCGATCCTCATCGAGAGCATCCACGAGTTCCCTCAACCAACCTGGCTCCACGAACGCATCGTTGTTCACCAGTCCGACATAGCGGACACCAGCGAGATCCTTAAGCGCTTCATTGTTGGCGGGGAAACCAAGGTTCGAACCAAGTCGTCGAACCTCTACTTGCGGAAGTTCCTTCTCGACGCGTTCAACGCTGCCATCAGAAGAATCGTTGTCCAAACAGACAATTTGGAGTTGGTCTGAGGGCCAATCCAGAGCCGACAAATGACGAAGACTTCGAAGCGTGAGATCGCCCCCGTTGTGATTCAGAACGACAAGCCGAACCGGCAGATCGGCCTTGTCGACCACGGGCGCCATTCGGGTTCAGTCTTCCGCTATACGCGTTACGAGGCGAGCGAGTGGGATGCGAAAATCATCGAGCAACGGCAAGCCAGACTGACGAAGTGCGGCGTTGTCGAGGACCGAGTTCGCCGGACGGGGAGCCGGACGGGGCGGCTGCAGATCCGCAGTCGAAACCGGCTTCACTCGATCAGGGTCCTGCCCCGACGCCAGCAGTACTTCGCGTGCGAATTCGTACCAACTGACCGCGCCTTGATTTGTAACGTGAAACGTCCCCGTTCGACGTTCTTCGACAAGACGCCGAATCATTGACGCGAGATCATCAGCAAATGTGGGATGACCGCGCTGATCATCGACAAACGAAAGCGTGTCATTTTCCGCTGCGATTCGAAGGATGGTCTTCACCATGTTTCCGCCGTTGTACCCACAGACCCATGACGTGCGAATGATCGTTGAACCGGAGTGGAGCTCCCGCTCCCCCGCCAGTTTCGAGGCGCCGTAGACCGAAGTTGGGGAAACCTGATCCCATTCGACATACGGAGTTGGCTTTGTCCCGTCAAACACATAATCGGTGGAGACGTAGTGCACCGGCGCACCCACAATTGCCGCTGCTTCGGAGATGAACCTCGTAGCAAGTGCATTCACCAAGAAGGCCCGATCCGGGTCCGACTCACAGGCATCAACGGCAGTCCATGCGGCTGGATGCACGATGGCATCGGGATGAGCCTCGACCACAGCGGCACGGACCGCATCACGGGAGGTGATGTCGAGCTGCGCATGAGAAAACGAAAAGACCTCATGACCACTTGCGCTGAAGCTGGCAACCAGCTCGGAACCGACCTGGCCACCCGCCCCCGTGATCAGGACTCTCATAATTCAGCCCTTCAGTGGTTCCCACCAGGCACGATTGGCCCGGTACCACTCCACGGTTTCGGCCAATGCTTCATCGAGCGATCGAGATGGCACCCAACCGAGAGCATTCGCTTTACTGCAATCGATCGAATAGCGACGATCATGACCAAGACGATCCTGAACGTATTCAACCATCTCATCGCCAACACCCAGAAGACTCAGCACTTTCTCAGTGAGTTCACGATTGGTTGTTTCGTTTCCCCCACCGATGTTGTAAATCTCACCAACCACGCCCTTGCGCAAAACCACATCAACCCCGGCGCAGTTATCCATGACATAGATCCAGTCGCGGATATTCAGTCCGTCGCCGTACAACGGAACTTTCTTGCCATCAAGAAGGTTGGTGACAAACAACGGAATGACCTTTTCAGGAAACTGGTAGGGCCCAAAGTTGTTTGACGAACGAGTGACAATGACGGGAAGTCCATACGTCTCTTCATAGGACAGCGCAATCAGATCCGAACCCGCCTTTGACGACGAATACGGAGATCGCGGTCCGAGCCGATCCGTTTCCACGAATGAACCGTCATCAATTGATCCGTAGACCTCGTCGGTCGAGATATGAAGGAAGCGATCAACGCCAACATTCCGTGCAACATCACACATCACATTGGTGCCTAGACAATTCGTCCGAACGAACGTATCGGGATCAACAATCGAACGGTCGACATGGCTTTCAGCGGCGAAGTGCACAACAGCGTCGTGTCCGTCCATCGCCGCAGCCACCGCAGCGCGATCGCAAATGTCACCCTGGACGAATCGGAATCGAGGATCATTTGCGACGTCATCGAGACTCGACAGATTCCCGGCGTAGGTAAGTGCATCGAACACCGTGACTTCATCGTCGGTGGTCGAAAGTACATGACGGACATAGTTCGATCCGATGAATCCAGCGGCGCCAGTGATGAACAACTTCATGAGAAACGCAAACCTTCCATGCGGTTACAAGCGATCAAGGACGAAGACTGATATGCGGCTGCCACTGCGGGTCAATCCCAGAGCGGCGTGGATTGGCCTGATCGCGATTCGAAAGAATCGGATTCTCGACTCCCCAATCAGCGGCAATTGCGGGGTCATCCCATGCAACGCCCAGTTCATCGGCCGGGTTGTAATACCCATCAACGAGATAGGTAATGGTCATATCCGTCAACGCCGCAAAACCATGAGCGACGCCGGGCGGAATAAAGATTCCGCGATGGGAGTGCGTACCATCGGCTTGGCGGCCGAGGTCAAGCCACTGGGTGACGCCATCGGTGGGCGAACCAGTACGCAAGTCGTGGAGCACAACTCGTGCGGTGCCGTAAGGGACGTACCAGTAATCGGCCTGATGAAGGTGGTAGTGCAGACCGACAATCGCTCCGGCCTGACGGTCCCCCCGGTTGCCCTGGATCATCTCGCGGCCCTGTGGGAACCATTCTCGACGATAGGTCTCGACGAAGAATCCACGTTCGTCGCCATGAACGTCAGGGTCGACGATCAAAACTCCGTGGATTTTCTCGGATGGGGTGACAGTTGCCATGGAGTCCTCGGGGAGCGGCGCTACAAGAGCGGTAGAACGCCAGCGAGGTTAGTCGCCTCCGGACGCCTCACCCCGGAGCACCCCGGTGACCACCGTCTCGTTGTAGGTAAAAAACCGCCCTACTGGGCGGGGAAACGGGAATGAGCGAGCCGATTCAAGCTCAACACCAAGCCGACCAAACAGCCGAGAAACCTCATGTTCCCCAATAAGGCGAACATGAGTGGGATCAGACCGCTGCCCAGCAGCCTGTGGCGTGATGACCACGATCTTTCCGCTTGGTCGGAGAGAGCGGAGATACGAACTGATCAGCGAAACTCCCGCGTCTTCATCCATGTGTTCAAGGACATGTGAAAGCAGCAGCGAATCAAAGAGTCCTCGATCAGACAGTTGGAAATCTTCCGGCACATACGCCTCTAGACCACGCTCTCGACACACGGCAACAGACGTCGGATTGTGATCCACCCCAACTCCATTGCCATCGACGAATGCAAGACACCGACCAATACCGCAACCAACGTCGAGCGTTCTTCCCAAGTTCAATCTTCGGATATTGCGACGATAAGGATCAGGCAGGAGACGTTTCCAGGCATGCCCTCGACGATTTCGCAAACGATCGGTGTAGTCCTCGCCAATCGTGGAATCGTGGCTTTCGTCCATAGCGAGAGTCAGATCTCGATTGGTTCGTGCTCAATGGCCTCGACCAACGCTCCGATTCCGGCACGTTCGAATTGGCTCTGTCGACGGGCAAGCGCAATTGCCATCCATACCGTAGAAACCGCTGCCCCAATGACGAGACCAAGACCAACACGCAACTCAAGGTCTTCAATCAACGCCATGGTGGCAACACACGCCGCAAGACCCGCGCCCCAAGCGAACGCAACTGTCCGCGGCGCAGCGAGCGCCATCAGCGCTTGAGCGAGTGTCAGTGCGATGATGAAAACGCCGCTTCCCGCTGAAAGAAGTGCAAGATTTCCGGCGCTCATTGTGAAGTCATTGAAGAGGATCTTGCCCACGGTTGGACCGAGCAAGAAGGCACCGATCGTGCCAAGCACAGCGATCGCCACAACGAGCACAAGGAGCCGATAGAGCCCACGACGGAATTCATCGTGTTTTCCAGACCCGGCAAGACCTGCCAACTTCGGCAAGAGCGTTCCTTGTACTGCCTGAAATGCGAGAACCGGCACGCGCGCCACAAAGAATGCAGAGGCAAAGCCAGTAACCACGGCTTTCTGTGCCGCAGTTGCGAGAAGGTTCACGCCAAGCAACGGTGCGTAGGCCAGACCCTGAGTGAACACCGAAGCTGCGAGAAGCCAGCCAATATTTGAGGACAACTCTGAATATGGCGCAGTGGGCCCATCCTCGAGATGCCGGCGGTTGCCTCGGAGGACGATTGGAAGCGCAAGGAGTGGCGAAACAGCGAGACAGAGAGCGTAAAGACCCGCCTTGTCCGCACCTGCAATTGTGATTCCGATAGCCAAAGCAAGTCTGATGAGCGAGTCAACGGCGATGAGCTCACCGAAGGCAGCGAATCGACCTTCACCAGCAAGTACTCCTCGGGTGAGGTGCACCAAAAAGAACGACACAAGGCTGATGCACAACGCCACGGTGAACAACTGATCGCCATGGTAAATCTCACGGCCCAAAAGCGGAGCTGCTGCAATCGCAGCAACAATCAACACCGCGGTGATTGCTGCGCCAAGTTTCGTCGCTTGTGTAACAAGCGGACGGCCCCCCAAACCCTGAGCGCGTCGATGTGCAAGAGCTCGCCCGACCTCTTGTTCAAGCGGCAGGAAGAAACCTGGGCCAAGAACGAAGATGACTGCCCAAAAGGCAGAGAACGCTGACTTCGCCGTGCCGTCGAGTGCATTGAGCGCTACTACGACAAATGCGTACGACGCAATCGACGAGATAACGAGTCCGGCTCCGACCGCTCCGGTTCCAGCCGGGACAGCCTCTTTCGCCCGACCCAATGCGGCTGTGGCCTTTGCTTTCATGGCGTTACCTTGAGGCTTCGGTTCCGGAAGAGCACGACCTCATGTTCTCACGTGGAAACGGGCGCTATCGCCCATTCGCCACCCAAACCGATCAGACGACTCGACAGCCGATCAGTGAGTTCGTCCCTGCACCCACATTCAAACCGAACACACAGATGGTCTGCGGATCCGCGCTTGGTCGAGGCACCAGATACGTAAAGCCATGATTCGGACCATTCCCGAACGCTGCGGCGACATCCGCCCGATAATCACTCGCCAGACGCCCGACGCCCACTCCATTCACATAGATGTGGATCACAATCGGATCATCTGTGTTGGGATCAAGGGCCCATCCTGCGACCCCGATATGCCCATATCCACTCGCTGCCCAGTCAATCGAGCCGAACGGATCGCCATTCCCGCTGACGACGGTCCGACAACCCAGAGTCTGATTCGAACCCGCACCTACCGTGTTGATTGAGTACACACAGACCTGATGGCTACCCGCTGAAACGGGTACCGATGTCGAGAATCCGTGGTTGGCCCCATAGAGCGGGAAGGCTGCTGCGACATCTGGTCGCGGCGCCGAGGCAACAATCGCAACTCCGACTCCGTCGACATAAACATGAACCTGGGTCGGGTTGGCAGTATCGGGATCGATCACCCAACCAGCAATATCGATCGCGCCAGGGCGTGCCTTCACCCCATCAAGAGACCCATACGGACTTCCGGTTGGCACAGTGACGGACTTACATGACAAGAGACTTGGTCCACCGGGCCCGGTGTCGTTTATGCCGTAGGCGCACACCTGAATTGGTCCGCCGGACGCGTCAACCTCAGCGTTGAAACCATGGTTACCGGTGATGCCGAAGAAATTGTTGACATCGGTCCTTAGCTGATTGGCAGGCAATGACGTCCAAGCAGTTCCGGCATAGACATGCACGACAGTCGAACGAGACCAGTCGTTCGGATCGGCTGCCCATCCAGCCACTCGGACTTTTCCAGGTTGAGTCACCGTCGCCATGTCAAGGGAACCTTTAGGAGCGCCACCAAGCGAGAGGCATCCAAGTGGAAGGTTCAAACCTGAAGCGACGTTGATGCCGAACGCGCACATGTTCTGTGCGCCTGTCGGAATTGCGAAATCCGCACTAAATCCATGTGCGGATCCGAACCCGGGATACACCGCACCGACGTCAGTACGAATTCGGTCCGCAGTCGTCGCACCCGTCCAAGCACCATCGGTATAGAAGTGGACTTGGATCGGCGCAGTCGTATCGGGATCAATCGCCCATCCGGCAACGTGAATATTGTTTACGGAATTCAATGCCGTACCGTCGAACGACCCAAAGGGCGAACCACCGCCCGAGCCTGCACCTGCGAGTGCCTGCAGCGAACTCAGGTCGCAGCAAAACCAATTCATATCGACGTTGTCGAGCGCGTAGTTAAAGGCGTTCGATTGCTGTCCATTGAAAGAATTCGCGTAAATACCCGGAACTTTTTCGATACTCGAAAACTGCCACCACGTCCACGATGACCAACCGGCAGGCAATCTCGGTTGACGCGTGTCGGTATAGGGGTCACAAATTCGCTCCCCCGCATTGTTCTGACACATGTAGCTCGGAAGCCAAAGTTGATAGGTCGCGGAGATATCGGCTGCGATCGTCCCTGGAAAGAAGAACGCACCCATGTAGAGCACAGGCTTCTTGCCGGTGAGCAACGTGACCTCGTTCATGAATGCACGCGCCCAGTTGGACAGTTGTGTCCCGTCGAGGCCGCCGGTTTCTTCCAAATCGAGCATCCCGGGCAAGTCACCTGGCCCGGTCATCGAACCCGCACGAGACACGAAGTAACGGGCTTGGTCAACTGCAGTACTGATGGGGAGGGCTGGCTTGGCGTAGTGATACGAACCGCGAAGCAAACCCACCGATGCAACGCCCGCCCAATCCTGCGCAAAACAGACGTTTGTATAGGAAGTTCCCTGAGTCGACTTCACATATGCGAAGGACACGCCTGAGTTGCGAACTTGTGTCCAGTCGATGGGACGGCCGCAATATGAATTATCTAAAGGAGTGCCAGGATGCTGCCAACTCGATACATCAATACCGCGCAGGAGGGCGCTAGCAGGAGTGGCTGTCACCAATGACGCTACGAATGACAGCGAGAACGACGCACCAACAAAGGCAAGCGCGAGGACAAGCACGCGAAAAAACTTCGGCGCCTGAAGCGACGAAGAAGGGTCGCTCTCACAATTCGGAGCGGCGGAGAAATGGCGGGGTGGAGTCATGAGGAATCATCGGGAACGTGCCCGGGCCAAATTCTACGTTCCCTCGCCCGACTCTTGCCTTCACCCTCTAATCCGAAGAGAGATCGGGACAAACACTCTCTGTTCGACGTGAACTAGTCGAGTTCGACGAGCGAATGATCACCGATCATCAAGCGCGACGCATGAGGTTCGCGTTGGGACTTGCGCACCTCCACTTGCTTTCCTACAAGCGAGTCCGCGATGGAACGAATACCGGTGATCCGCGACTGCTCAAGAATGACGGAGTTCTCGATGGTGCTATCGGAAATTTCGCAATCGAAATAGATCGAGGCGTACGGACCAACGGTGCTGTCGACGATTCGAGCGCCTTCACCAATGATCACCGGACCACGAAGTGTCGAGTTGACGACCTCCGCACCCGCTTCGATAACGACGATTCCCTCGAGGACCGATGCAGCATCAACAGTTCCGCTATTGGATGATTCGAGCATGTCGAGCACAAGACGATTGCCTTCAAGGAGAGGCTCAAGTTTGCCTGTGTCCTTCCACCATCCCTCAAGAACTTCATGACGGACCCGATGGTCGTTATCGATGAGCCACTGAATTGCGTCAGTGATCTCAAGCTCTCCACGCGGCGACGGCTCGATTGCAGCAACAGCTACGTGGATGCTCGGGTCGAACAAATACACACCAACAAGAGCGAGATCAGACTTTGGCTCTTCTGGCTTCTCAACGAGTTTCGTTACTTCACCATCGGCACCAATTTCCGCTACACCGAATCGCTGAGGATCGGGAACCCGGGCAAGCAGAATCTGTGCTGAAGGAATTTGCGCATCGCCCGCTCTTGATTCCGCATGGTCCGCCTCGAAACTTTCAACAAATTCAGCAATGCCCTGACGAAGCAGGTTGTCGCCGAGGTACATCACAAAGTCGTCATCTCCGAGAAAGTCGCGAGCGATCAACACACAGTGGGCAAGACCTAAGGGCGCATCCTGAGGGATGTAGGTGACCTTCGCTCCCCACCGACTGCCATCCCCTACTGCGTCGCGAATCTCGGGACCGGTGTCACCAGTGATGATTCCGATCTCCGTGATTCCCGCCTCGACCATGTCCTCGATGCCGTAGAACAGAATTGGCTTGTTTGCCACCGGCACCAATTGCTTGGCGCTCGTGTGGGTAATCGGTCGAAGTCGCGTACCGGCACCGCCGGAAAGAATCAGGCCCTTCACGTCCGACTGTCTAGCAGCCTGACCCCTTCAATCCCTAGGGGGCTTAGACCGTGCGACATCCAAGTAGCTGATTCGTGCCGCTTCCCGCCGCCTCAATCGAATAGACGCAGACCTTCACAGGCGTCTGAGGGGCTGCCACCGTGGCGCCAAACCCGTGTGCATTCCCGTAGAGCGGAAATGCCGCCCCGACATCGGGTCGTTGAAGGTCCGCCAGGATTGCCGTCCCCTCAGACCCCACATACACATGAATCGGAATGGAGCCCGCAGTATCGGGATCGATTCCCCAACCCGAAACCGTCACACCATTCGAACCACGAACAACCGAGTCAAGCGAACCAAACGGAGACCCACCGGGAACGTTGACTTGGCGACAACCGAGCAACGAATTCGCTCCGCCACCTTGGTTGAATCCGTAGACACAGACGGTTCGCAGACCGGCCGCAACGGGAATGGTTGCATTGAACCCGTGACTTGATCCATATGCGGGGAAAGCGGTTCCGATATCCGCTCGAGAAAGATTTGCGCGGACAGACGTTCCGCTAGAGCCAATCCAAACGTGTACATCAGTCGCACCAGCGATGTCGGGGTCGATAACCCAACCAGCAACATTGATTGCCCCTGGTCGAGCAACCGCAAAATCCAGCGAACCAAATGGCGAACCCGTGGGAAGCGTCACTGTCCGACAACCCAGAGCATTCAACGCAGCACCGCCAGCCGAAAGGCACACCACACGCGTTCCACCCACGACCGGAATCTGGAGTGCAAACCCAGCTGACGATCCAGCCCATGGGAAAGCACCAGCGACATCACTTCGTGCAACCGTGCGTGCGGCATTCGCAACGACGACTCCATCAACAGAAATGTCCGCAGTCGCAGTTGCGGCACCGGGGACTGCAACCCAACCAGCGATAGAGACTGATCCAGGACTTGTCGCGACTAGATCAATTGCACCAATTGGCGGACCAGTGACGTTCACCCAACGACATCCGAAGAGAACATTGTTTCCACCGCTCACATTTATCCCGAACACACACACCTGTTGCGCTCCGGCAGCCGACGGAACAACGACATCGAAGCCGTGGTTGTTCCCTGAGCCGGGGTATGCCGCGCCAACGTCAGGTCGGCTCCCATTCGCGACAATGGGTGTTCCGATCGTGCCGGGCGCACCGGGAATGCCGGCGTAGACATGAACATCAATCGGATTTGTTGTATCGAAATCGATCGCCCAACCAGCAACACGAACCTGATTCGGACCCGCTGGCCAAACGCCGTCGTACGAACCGATTGGGTCGACATTTCCGCAGAACCCGCGGCGAGTCGATGTATCGCAGAGCACTGTCGACGCAGTCCACGTCAGAGAATCACGCGCGTTTGCGGTTACAGGTTTCAATGCTGTGATGTCGATGTCGTAACCCGTGTCCTCCTTCAACCAGACGCGATACTCGTTGCCATTCGCTCGAACGGAATAGAAGGGTTTGGGAAGTGGTGTGATGGAGTTGCTCGACCCGTCGTAGGTGCCCCCTTGCCACCAGCGGGAACCCTCGGCAAGCGCAGGGTTGATAAAGAAGCAGGTCAAGCCCTCACCGATACCACGAAGATTGCAGACTCTTTGCTGCATTCCACCTGTTCGAGTTACCGCGGGATCAAACGACGTGTTGAGTTTCCCGTCTGATGTAACTAACTGGTTGAACGTGTCCTCACACTTTGTCGTTCCGCCCAAAGTGCACCCGTACCAAGGGCCCCATGCGTACATTCGTCGCGCTTGAGGCGTCACCCTTTTGCTCGACGGTGCATTGCACCAGCGATAGGCAATAGTCGCTGCGGCCTGGTTTGCTGCGGTCGTCGCGTTGATCGCGTCAGCTGCAGTCATATCCCAGCGGCCCGCTGAATCGAATTGCCATAAGCCGATACCAGGGCTGAAGAATGCATTTACATATGGGCCAGTTGTGCGGCTGAACGCAAAGAGGTTGGCGTTCGACGTGCGCCCGTCGGAAGTGTTGTCCCATCGAGACAACGTCATCGGAGATGGAAGTGAGCCACCGGCTTCGAAATAGGTGGGAACGATCATCATGGCGGCCAGGTGCGTCGATGAAAGTCCGCAGTTGTAATTGAGATCAGGCTGTTCTGTGTCTGCGAGTTTCGTTTCTGCCGTTCTTGCGGCTGCCTCGCGAATCGCGTCAAGAGGCCCTTGTCCGAAGTTGCGTCCCGAGGTTGCCGGCATGAGCAGCTCGGGCATACATCCCGCAGACACCACAACGACTCCGACAACAAATCCCATCATCGCCAATGAACGTCGAAGTCGACGTGAACCCTTGTGCCTGACTGTCGGAATGGGGGCGTTCATACAGACCTTTGATGAGACGCGTGTAACCACGCTCTCCGCCCGCCATAACCCTAGCGAAGGGCTCGCAGAAAGCCTCGACAGGCCGGTTTTCCCCTTAGAAAGGGTAGATCAGAGGTCGAAATGCGGTGCGTGCGGCGTGCAGTACTGGTCGTATTCCGCAATCACGATCTCTTCTGGCTCGATTGAGCACGCTGGGCACTTGGGGTCCCGGCGGATCTTGTAGGTCATGAACGACTGCTCAAGGCTGTCGTAGGCCATCAATCGACCGGACAACGAATCGCCGAGTCCGAGCAGGAGCTTGATCGCTTCAATCGCCTGGATCGAGCCAACAATGCCCGGAAGGACGCCAAGCACTCCGGCCTCGGCGCATGACGGCGCAAGCTCGGGTGGAGGCGGCTCGGGCAAGAAGCACCGGTAGCAAGGACCATCGTGCGGAAGGAACACCGTGATCTGTCCTTCAAACCGGAAGATTGATCCGTGGACAACTGGCGTGCCTGTCTTCAGCGATGCATCGTTGAGAAGGTAACGGCTTGGGAAGTTGTCAGCTCCATCGACAACGAGGTCGTACTGCGAAAGCAGTTCTTCAACATTCGATGCATCGAGACGCATGTCATGGGTGATGACATTGACCTCAGGATTCAACAACTGAAGCGTCTTTGCCGCTGAGTCGACTTTGCGCATACCAACGCGCTCGATGTTGTGAATGATCTGACGCTGAAGATTTGATTCATCGACAACATCCATATCGATAATGCCGATCGTTCCAACACCTGCTGCTGCGAGATACAGAGCAGAGGGCGAACCGAGGCCGCCGGCGCCGAGAAGGAGAATCTTCGAGTCAAGAAGTTTGAGCTGACCTTCTTCACCAACTTCAGGGAGAAGAAGGTGACGCTGGTAGCGGTTGCGCTGCTCGGCACTCAGCGTGCGAGGGGCCGACCATTCACGACCCTGGTCTTTCCAAGCATTGAAGCCGCCGTTCATTGAAAGAACATCGGTGTATCCAAGTTCGCCAAGCGTCTTGGCTGCGAATGCCGAACGCACGCCGCCGGCGCAGAACACCACAACCTTTGATTCCCGATTGGGAATGCGACTCTCGACCTGAGCTTCGAGATGGCCGCGCGGAATAAAGACGGCGTTGGGAATAGCGCCCTGCTCAAACTCATCGGGCTCACGAACGTCGAGGAACACCGTGGCCGGTTGGGCGCGCAGCGCTTCTGCTTCGGCCGGTTCGATCTCGGTGATCTGGCTCTTGGTCTGCGAGAGGAGGTCTCGGAAGGTGGCCATGGGTTGCCTTTAGTGCTCGGGGGATCGAGCGAATCTCGCGCTCGGGAGCAAAACCCTACCGATTAGGTCGGCTTTCCGCCACCTTCAGCCATTGACCTACAAAATGGCCGGAAGAATCGCTGACGCCGAACCCTGCACGACAACTGTCGCCTGCGGGTCGAAGGGGGTCGATTCAGCGTTGACAATCACCACCGAGCGCCCAGCCTCCAACGCAACCTGCACCATCCCTGCAATTGGGTAGACCATGAGACTTGTGCCGACAGCAAGCAACACGTCGGCTTCTGTGGCTGCAATCTCTGCTCGCATGAGGTCAGCCGCTACTAACGATTGTCCGAACATGATCGTTGCCGACTTCATGATTCCGCCGCAGATCAGGCAGGGCGGGTCGGGGTCGCCGGCTCGCACTCGATCAAGTGCTTCCTCCATCGGACCTCGTGCGCCGCAATCGACACATTCCCACCGGTGCACCGTGCCATGAATCTCAACCACGTTGTCGGGCGAGCTCCCGGCAATGACATGGAGACCATCAATGTTCTGCGTCACCAATGTGTGGAGACGTCCTGACCGCTCGAGATCGACCAAGGCCCGATGGCCATCATTCGGCGAAGCGGTGAACATGTCTGATTCGAGCCTGATTTGCCAGGCGTCTCGTCGCACCTGGGGGTCGGCCAAGTAGTGCTGAATGGTTGATCGCTTCTCGGCCTCGGGGTTGCGGGTCCAGACGCCGTTTGGCCCCCGGAAATCGGGAATACCCGAGTCAGTACTGATCCCGGCCCCCGTCAGCACCGCCACCGACGACGCGGAGCG
>CAEZVV010000010.1_pt1 | contig 24531 bp, 24 predicted proteins | sample 7264831 | NCBI WGS metagenome assembly CAEZVV01 (sample SAMEA6813865, study PRJEB35770) | uncultured Microthrixaceae bacterium | biome: Freshwater; feature: Freshwater reservoir; material: water | place: Czech Republic | collected 2017-07-26 | depth 0.5m m | reverse complement strand
GGGTTCAAGGGTGAGTTCGTAGCGGACAGGCCGAATCGGGCCGTCAAGGCGGTACGGGTTGGGTTCGCCGTCGCGGGGGAGAAGTTCTGTATCGGTCACGGAGCCAGCGTAGGGTCGGACTCGATGACTGCGCTCCTTCCTCCCTCAGATCGATCCCTCGATGTCCTCTGCGTTGGCAATGCAATTGTCGACGTACTCGCCCAGACCGACGATTCCTTCCTCGAGGATCACGGAATGGTCAAGGGTTCGATGCAATTGACCGATCCCGATCGCGCTCGCGCCATCTATGCGGCGATGCCTCCAGCGGTTGAAATCTCTGGCGGCTCTGCAGCGAATACCGCTGCTGGTCTGGCCTCGCTCGGCACTTCAGTGGCGTTCATCGGCAAAGTTGCCGACGACGAACTGGGAGACGTCTTCGCCCACGACATCCGCGCTGCGGGCGTTGCGTTCCATGGTTTTCCTGCAATCGGCGCTGCGGCTTCGGCAGGAACCGCTCGTTGCTTGATCTGTGTTACTCCCGATGCGCAACGAACCATGAACACGTCACTCGGCGTCGCTGGCCAACTCACGACCGACGACATCGACCTTTCACTCGTGCCGACGGCACGAGTTGTGTACCTCGAGGGCTACCTGTGGGATGAGCCCGCCGCCAAGAGTGCGCTCCGAAACGTGATGGGTTGGGCTGCAAGCGCAGGTACCCGAGTCGCGTTCACACTTTCCGACGGATTCTGCGTCGATCGCCATCGTGCCGAGTTTCTTGAGATCGTTGAACATCACGTCGACATTCTTTTTGCCAACGAAGATGAGATTTGCTCGTTGTATGAGGTCGATGATTTCGATGAGGCTGCCCGTCGCGTTGCTGGTCATTGCGCAATCGCGTGCCTCACTCGTAGCGAGGCTGGGTCCGTGATCATCTCGTCCGACGGCGAGCGTGTCGATGTCCCAGCGGCCCCCGCAAACCTTGTCGATACAACTGGCGCAGGTGACCTCTACGCGGCTGGGTTCCTCTCTGCGTGGGTTGGGGGTGCCGATCTCCTTACAGCGGGTCGCACCGCTTCCATCGTTGCCGCCGAAGCTGTTTCACACCTCGGCGCACGTCCACAGGTCAATCTCTCGGTGCTTGTGAAAGGCGCGTTATGAGTTCTTCATGTTTCGACGTAGAAGTCGTCGACAAGGTTGGACATATCCGGTTGAACCGGCCGGACGCCCTGAACTCGATGGTGCGCGAATTTTGGACAGAACTTCCCGAAATCGTTCGTGGCCTTGATGCGCGCGGTGATGTTCGAGCAATTGTTGTTTCCTCAACTGGTCGTCACTTTTGCTCTGGGATGGACCTCGGAGTTTTCACATCGGGCGATACCGCTATCACCCCCGGTGATGCCGATGAAATGGGCCGCGTGCGCGCCCGGCTTCGCCAAACAGCGTTGATGCTTCAGGAGAGTTTCACGTCGTTTGAACGAGTTCGCATGCCGGTGCTCGCAGCTATCCAAGGTGGCTGCATCGGGGGAGCGGTGGACATGGTGACCGCTGCCGATATGCGGTACGCCTCAGCCGACGCGTTCTTCGTCATTCAGGAAATCAATATTGGAATGACCGCCGATGTCGGGACTCTGCAGCGACTTCCGAAGATCATCCCCGATGGAGTTGCTCGCGAATTGGCCTACACCGGCCGTCGTATGTCTGCCGAGCGGGCGCTCGAGGTTGGACTGATTAATGAAATCTTCCCCACGCACGAGGAACTCGTCGCTGGAGTGCTCGATATCGCCCGAGAAATCGCGTCGAAAAGTCCACTCGCGATCTGGGGCACGAAAGAAATGCTCCTGTATTCGCGGGATCACAGCGTGACCGACGGACTCAATCACATTGCGACATGGCAAACCGGAATGTTCCAGCCCTCTGACATGGTCGAGACATTTACTGCGAAGGCAGAAGGTCGAGAGCCTTCGTTCCCGGATCTTCTCCCGGCCCCAGATTCGTTCTGAGGTTTGTTCGTGCAACGACCGGAAACGCCTTACTCCGGTTGTTCGAGCGGAGGGAGGAAATCCCAGGGGAGATCTCCGACCTTCACAAGAATTGCTGAAATCCATCCGCCCATTGCGCCGACGTTGTCATCAAGGCGAGCGCCGTCGGCAAGCGTTTCTTCGTCAACTTCGTAACTGCCTTCATAGCTGACTTCAATCGCGTACTCGGGTTGATCAAAGGTCGTTGCGAAAATTGTTTCGACAGTTGGGCCTGACCGTTCAAGACGGTCGTTGCCTATCGGTGGGCTGAGGTCGGGTAGGGCTGCGATCAGCATTGCGGGATCGGGCGCAGCCGAGAGTCGCTGAACACGTAGGACGAGCTCAATGTCGATTCGGGGAGGTTCGTCGAGGGTCTCGCCGATGTACCAGGACCGATAGGCAGTCTGCGCCCATGTGGGCCATGTGAGGGTGAGGTCGGCTTGGACTCGGGGTGGAACTCCCTCGCCAGGGAGCCCGTAGGTGGTCTCCCACGTCATGTCGCCCAACAGCATGTCCATGTTGAATCGCTCTTCGAAGGCCTGCCGTTCAAGCATCGCGCCTTCGAATGCATCGCGAAGCGCTCCGATGGCGTCGGTAAACACGTGATCAAGCACGGCGTGACCCTATCGGTATCAGAGAGCCCACATGTCCGGAAACTTCAAGGGCACTGCGGTAGTTTCGGCTCTGGACTTTCTCGATGAGACGGCCCGATCAACAGTTCGCTTCTCCATTCATCTGGCCATCTGGGAAACCTCTCCATGCTTTTCCCCACCATCGATTTCGCGGTCTTCTTCTTGGTGGTCTTCACCGTGAGTTGGCTGCTTCGACCCCACAAGATCGCATGGCGCTGGTTCATCCTCGCCGCGAGTTTTGTCTTCTATGGATGGTGGGACTGGAACTATTTGCTGCTGCTCTTCCTGAGCATTGGTATCAACTGGTTTTTCGGATGGGCGGTATTCCGCGCGCTCACTCCAGAAGGGGAGCGCACTGACGCGAGTCGATGGATCGTGCGGATTGCCGTCATCGTCAATCTCGGCATTCTCGGCTATTTCAAATACGTCGACTTCTTCCTTTCGACAATCACCGAAAAGATGCGATCGATTGGAATCTCGGTCGATGCTCCACTTCTCAACGTTATTTTGCCGATCGGAATTTCGTTCTTCACCTTCCAGGCGATCAGTTATGTGATCGATATTGGACGAGGTGAGTGGCGCAAGCCCCTGAATTTTCTTGACTTCGGGGTCTATCTCTCGTTCTTTGCTCACCTCGTTGCTGGACCGATCGTGCGTGCGAGCGAGTTTGCGCCTCAACTCGAGGAACAACCTGATCCCCGCTATGTGCGATCGGGTGAAGCCTTCATGCTCATTTTCCGAGGCATGTTCAAGAAGGTTGTGGTTTCGAGTTTCTTGGCGACTCAGATTGTTGATCCAGTCTTTGCGAATCCAGATGGTTATGGTTCGCTCGCTGTTCTCCTAGCGATTTATGCCTATGCGATCCAGATCTATTCGGATTTCAGTGGCTATACCGACATCGCAATCGGAATCGCATTGCTCCTTGGAATCAGGTTCCCGCAGAACTTCGATTCTCCCTATATCGCCCTCTCGTTACAGGACTTCTGGAACCGTTGGCATATGACGTTGTCACGTTGGTTGCGTGACTACCTCTACATCCCGCTCGGCGGAAACCGTGGTTCGAAGGCCATGATGTACAGGAACCTGTTCCTCGTCATGATCATCGGCGGTTTGTGGCATGGAGCAAACTGGACCTTTGTTGCTTGGGGCGCAATTCACGGTGGGTATCTCGTGGCGGAACGAATCGTTCGTGCCAAGTGGAAAGGCCATGAACTTGGTCTGCCTCCGCTTCTCGTGAAATCAATGCAGTGGTTTTTGGTCTTCAACGTGGTGTGTCTGGCATGGGTGTTCTTCCGGGCCCAGTCGATTGATGGCGCATTCACCCTTCTCGGCCGCCTCTTTGCCTCAGGCGGCTCTAGTGCTGGAGTCAGCTTGCTCCTTATCATCGTTATCGTGGCGAGCGTTGCCTCTCAGTTCGTTCCGCCTCGTATCCCTCAGAAAGCTGAAGTGTGGTTTGCGACCTGGGCTCCCGCACTGCAGATCGCTGCGCTTGCTGGCGGTCTCGTCCTAATCGATGCGCTTGGTCCCGAGGGGATCGCGCCATTCATCTACTTCCAATTCTGATGGAGGGTCCGCGATGAGCCAGCAACAAAAGTCGTCGGGTCGGGGGCCACGAGTCAATTGGCGCAAGCTTTTTGAACCACTTCGCCCTCGTCAGGAAGGCACGATGCCGGCAGGCATGATCCTGGTGGTGATTCTGGTGGGGCTTTGTCTCGCAGGACTCCTCAATGCGGATGCCACACTGCGCAAGAGCAACGCCAAGGGTGATAGCTGGCGTAATGAAATCGCCAAGACGGTTGCTTCGGTGACCGATACGTTCCAAATCAACTTCTTCCGTAACGCGATCGACGATGCGATCGGCAAAAACCAAAGCAGCCAGATCGACGTCGAAGAACTTTTGCGCCAGCAGGCTGAGGCCGAAAGTGCAGCCGCAGCGGCTGACGCAAACAAGGTCCCAGAACTTGCTGCTCCAACTCCGGCGGAACCAATGAAGATCTGGGTTGGTGGCGACTCCATTACGCAGACCTTCGGCACGTCGTTTCAGCGAATTACGCAGTCGACGGGGATCTTCACTCCAACGCTGGACTTTCGTGTCTCCACCGGGTTAGCTCGGCCCGATTATTTCAACTGGCCTGAGCACTTAGTGAAGAACGTTCTCCCTGCGAATCCAGCGATTCTCGTCATCATGTTTGGCGCGAACGACGGCCAGAACATGGTCGACGCGCAGAACAAAGTTCTCGAGCGCTTTTCCGAACCGTGGTTGGCGGAGTATCGACGGCGAGTTGCTGCCACGATGGATCTCTTGAAGTCACCGACCAACGATCGAATCACGATCTGGTGCGGGCCTCCCCCGATGGGTCCCGGGACAAAGACAAAGGGTATGGATGAACTGAGTTACATCTACTGGACAGAAGCGCAGTCGCGTCCGTGGATTCAGTACTTCGACACTTGGCCGTTCTTTACCGATTCGGACTTCCAGTTTGTCGCCAACTTGCCCAACGCCGATGGAGTGGTGCGCGGTATGCGTCAGAAAGACAATGTGCACCTCTCGACTGTCGGAGGCGATCGCCTGACTTGGGCTGTCATCGACCGAATCGGAAAACTTGTCGATCTTTCTGCCGGCAAAGTCACACCACCTCCGGCACAAGGGCCGCCGCCAAGTGTTGTTGAGCGCACCGAGATTCCTCCCCAGATGCCGGGAGCGGAATAGCGCCTACTACGGGTGCGATGCAGTGACGGTGGTAAGCACGCCACCGCGAACTTTCCACACTGTTTCGACGGTCATTCGTCGCGGCGAAAGTACCCGCACGAGATCATCGAGGATGGTGTTCGTGACGGCCTCGTGGAAAGCGCCTTCGTCACGGTAGGACCAGATGTACATCTTGAGGCTTTTGAGCTCAACGAGAAATTCGTCAGGCACATAGGTAATGCGAACTGTCGCGAAATCCGGTTGACCTGTGACAGGACAGATGCAGGTCAGTTCATCGGTTTCGCAGAGGATCTCGTAGTCGCGACCCTTTTCAGGGTTCGGGACAGTAACGAGTTCCTTTGATGGTTGGCTGAGCACGAGAAACGGCGCGGCGTAACGGCAGCAGGCTGAATCAGCCGCGACCGGCGTTGGGCTTAGTGCCGTGGTTGGCCGGCTTGCGACGGGCGTTCGTGCGGCGCTTGTTGGTTCGCTTTGACATAGGGGCAAAATCTTAGGCCTAAGGCCAGGTGGGGGACCAATCACGAGCCAGTTCGGGAGCGGTTGGCTCACTTCCGGCGCTGGCCTCTCGGAGGTAGTGACGTCTTTGTTCCATGTCAGAGCGACAACGGGGCCTGCGCCAAGAGCGGGTTGAGGGCAGGTTGGGTTGAGAGATCGGGCGAACGCGGAGCGGGCGGGCCACCTCCGGTGGTTGTCGCTCTGAGGTGGAACAACTCTCAGGCGGTCTGCCCAAGGGGATCGTGACCAGGTTCAGTCACTGCAGCCCAATTCGTACTGTCCGTCCACAAGGAACTGTTTGCACCGATCCTGCATGCGCCACAAGGTCGTTCGAGGTACGTGCACGTAGCGATACCGACCTCGTCCAGTTCGCTCGATGAATCCGCGACGCTCCGACCATCGAAGTGCATCGGAAAGCCGTTTGCTCGGACGATCTTGCGGCGAGAGGGCATCGAATCGGAGTCCGAGATGAGAAAGATGACTCAAGAGTTCCTCGATAGATGCATCATGCGGAGCAATCCGCTTTAGAAACGGGACTACTCCGCCACGCAGGACAGGTCCCGGAATCCGAGAAGAGATGTATGGGGCGTGAAAGGCCATGTCCTGAGGCTGGCGCGTCGGTGCGACAGCGGTTTCGGGCCATGACAGCCATGTAGCCTGCGACCCTCATGGAAAAGTTCGGTTTTGTCGGTCTGCCAAACGCGGGCAAGTCTTCGCTCTACAACGCTCTCGCCGGAGGGGGTGCGCTTGCTGCGCCCTACGCCTTCGCTACGAAGGATCCAAACGTTGGTGTGGCCAAAGTGCCCGATCATCGTCTGGAGAAGCTCGCGATCATGAGCAGCGCCAAGTCGGTCATCCCTGCCAGCGTGCAGTTTGTCGACATTGGTGGCCTTGTCGAAGGGGCCAGTACCGGAGAGGGCCTCGGCAACAAGTTCCTTGCCAACATCCGCGAATCCGACGCAATCGTGTTTGTGCTGCGCGCGTTCGAAGACGATGACGTACCCGGCCCTTCCGATCCGCTGGAACACCTCCGAATCGTTGAGACCGAACTTGCACTTGCCGATCTCGAAACTGTCGAGAACCAGATCGAGAAGCGTCGTAAGGCGGCCAAGCAGGATCGATTCATTGCCGATGAGGTTGAAGCACTTGGTAAAGCGCTTGAAATCCTTTCGGAAGGAACACCGCTTTACCGAAGCGATCTCGATGCTGAATCTCGCGATCTCATCAAGAGCTATTTCCTGCTGACCAATAAGCCTGTGCTGGCGATCGTCAATGTCAGCGAGAACGATCTGGATCGCATCGAGGAAAAGACCGCACCCGTGATCGAAGAATTCGGCGGCCACGGCGAAGTCATCGGCATGTGTGTTCAGCTTGAAGCAGAAGCAGCGATGCTCGACGCCGATGAACGGGTGGAGATGCTCGAAGGACTCGGACTTGGCGAAGGAGCGTTGCCGAGGTTCCTGCATGCCGCCTACCGAATGCTTGGGCTCCGCACGTACTTCACCACCGGTGAGAAGGAAACTCGGGCATGGACGTTCCGTGCTGGCTACAAGGCCCCTCAGTGCGCTGGCGTCATCCACACCGATTTTGAACGCGGGTTCATCCGGGCCGAAGTCATCCATTGGGATGAGTTGCTCGAGGTTGGGGCCTGGTCGAAAGCTCGCGATGCAGGCATCCTCCGAGTTGAAGGCAAGGACTACCAGCCTGAAGATGGCGACGTGATGGAGTTCCGCTTCAACGTCTGAGGCTCGTAGCATCGACAACATGTCGTCGAGTGAATCTTCGGGCAATTGGTTGGTTCTCGACGGACGCGTACTTGCGACGGTTGAAATCGCAGAAACCCGACGCGATCATCGGCGGGGATTACTCGGCCGCGACGGCATTGATGGGGCGCTGCTCCTCACGCGGGCGAAATCGGTGCACACCTTTGGTATGAGGTTTGCAATCGATGTTGCCCATCTCGACAGCGAAGGTGTGGTTCTTCGACTGACAACAATGAAGCCGCATCGTCTCGGAGCATTCATTTTGCACTCGCGTTCTGTCATCGAAACCGAAGCCGGAGCCTTCGCTCGGTGGGGTGTTGTCAAGGGTGACCGACTGGAGATTCGATGAGTTCGTCAATGTCCGGTCGCCTCGTTCTGGTTGGAACGCCCATCGGCAATCTTGGAGATCTCTCGCCAAGAGCACTCGAAGCGCTTCACCAAGCAGCTGTGGTTGCATGCGAGGACACGCGCCGAACTGGTCGATTGTTGTCGCACTTTGGAATTTCGTCTCCGACCTACATCGTCGTGAACGAGCACACCGAGGGTGATGCTGCAGAACGAGTTCTAGGACATGTGCAGCGCGGCGAAGTCGTTGTCCTTGTGAGTGACGCAGGAATGCCGGGCGTTTCCGACCCAGGCGAATACTTGGTGGCGCAAGCAATTGCAGCGGGCATAACCGTCGAAGTGGTTCCTGGCCCATCGGCGGTACTTCATGCGCTGGTGGCAAGTGGACTCACCACGTCGCGGTTCGTGTTCGAGGGTTTTCTCCCGCGCAAAGGATCTGGTCGCGCGCTGCGACTCCGGGAACTCGTCGACGAGCGTCGAACAGCAATCTTGTTCGAGGCCCCGCATCGGCTTCAGAAGACCCTGGTTGATCTTGCTGAAGTGTGCGGTGGCGAACGTCGCATTGTCTTGGCCCGGGAGTTGACCAAACTCCACGAAGAAATCTGGCGAGGCTTGCTGGCCGAAGCAATCGCTCGCTGTGAGGACGTCGATCCACGCGGTGAATACGTCCTCGTGCTCGATGGTGCACCGCCGGTAGCGCAAGCCACTGAGGAAGAGATTCGCGAAGCGGTCGAACTCGCGCTTGGCCGGGGCCTATCGAAGAAAGACGCCGCCGCAGAGGTGGCGGAACTCTTTGCGGTTGCTCGTAACCGCGTCTACGAGATTGCTATCGCGCTCTGAAGATCAGAGCGCGATAGCAATCAGCGATGAATTACGCCGCAGGCTTTGCGCTGAGCATTGACAGCGGAGCAAAGCCGATCATGTACGCACCAACGTCGTTTGACGGAGCTGGTGCAGTCGAGGTGCAGTCGGGCTGTTTGGTCAAGAAGGAGTTGTCAGTTGTCGAGATCGGAACGACAACTTCTCCTCGAACTGAACCAGTGGCGCAGGTCGGGATGTTGAGGTTGAACACCTGGGTCTTATCGATGGTTCCGTTTGCGATTGCGTCACGGTTCTTGTTGAACCATTCGATAACAACCTTGGCCGATTCGGTAGGTGCAAATGGTCCTGCGAGAGCGCCATTGCTTGCTGCGATCGCCGGAATGCCTCGCTGCACTGCGGCGCGTGCGGCACCAACGGTTCCTGAAATATCGACAACGGGCCCGAGGTTGGCGCCGGCGTTGATTCCGGAGACAACAAAATCGGGGGTGAAACTGATGCCCTTTTGATCGATCGCCCAAATCATTGCGTCAGCTGGTGTTCCAGCAACGGCCTTGACGGGGTAGCCACCCTTGGTCTTGAGGTCGGTTGCGCTCAGGGTTCCACCAGTGACGGTGCCACCCTTGCCGCTTTGCTGCGTGGCAGGAGCAACGACAGTGACTTCAACATTGGGCTGTGCACGCAGTGCTTCAGTGATTGCGTTGATGCCCTCTGAGTCGTAGCCGTCGTCGTTTGTCACAACGATCTTGAGGGTCTTGGGCGCTGCAGTTGTGGTGCTCGCATCGGATTTCGCCGAGTCGCTGCTGGAGCTGCCGCATGCGCCCAAGAGGAGCGCCGCAGCGACAACAACAACGCCGAGGGCGTGCTTCGGAGAGAACTGAGTCTTCATGGTGTCCTTTTCTTGTCGGGTGACCGACGGCACTCTAGGACAAAGAAGATTCATTCGAAGGCAGGAATGACCTCACGACCGAACAATCTGATCATCGCAGCGATGTCGTCGAAGTTCCCTAACGAGGCCTGGCCGGTGTCAGCGGGAAGTCCGGCGCCAAAGGCGGTGTGAACGTGATCGCATTGGGTGGCTGCTTCGTAACTGCGGATCTGTCCGATGACTCGTTCGGGGTCGCCCCACAAAAGCCGGTCTTCGGCAATGTCCTCGGCAGTGATGTCCTCGCCGGCGTCGATACGAGCGAAGAGTTCCTTCTCTTCCTTTTCTTCGGCGGACTCGCGCCAATGAATCATGAGGCCATCGACGTAGACAGGAAGAACTTCAGTGCGGACCTGTTCATCGCTCTCGCCCACCCACGCGTAACGACGAAGAACCCAATCGGCGGGTTTATTGAGCGCGGCACACGCTGGACGGTAGATATCGAGGCACCGAAGTGCAGCGGCGAGCGACTGTACCGGTCCGCAGATCCAAGAATCGCCAAGGCGCGCAGCACGGTCAACCGCAGCAGGTGCGACACCAGCAACCCAAAGGGGCGGGTTGGGCGATTGCAGTGGCCGAGGATGGACGGTGAGCTCGGGGAACGAGTGGAATCGACCTTCGAAGGCCGTGTTCTCGTTCTGCCACACCAATCGCATGATCGTGAGGGCTTCTTCCATGCGTGCGCCGCGTTCTTTGAAATTCGAACCGTGGACGTCGTATTCGAGAGGCCACCAACCCATGCCAACACCGAGGGTCACGCGTCCACCAGAAATCTGGTCGATCGTCGCAACCTGTTCAGCGACGCGCACAGGATTGTGGATTGGAAGTTGGAAGATTCCCGTTCCGACCCGGACGGTTGAGGTTCGTGCCGCCACCGCTGCAAGGAACGTGAGCGGATCGCTCAGATTCCCGGGCATGAAGTGGTGATGTCCGATCGTGACGGTGTCGAACCCCGACTCTTCCGCGATGCGGGCGAGATCAAAGGTTTCGCGGAACGGGTCAGCGGACGTGAAGTCCTTGAGGAGCGGAAGTGAGAGCGAAAACTTCACAGTTCGAACGGTCCTTTGCCCATTTGATCGCGCACAGTGACGATCTCGGGTTGCGTGAGAGAGCGACGTTGCCAGTTTGCGCCGTCGACGACAAGCGTGTGACCGCTGATGAATCGCGCATAAGGCGACGCAAGAAATGTCGCGGCCCATCCGAGTTCGCGGGGCCGTCCGACGCGCAGCGCCGGTTGGCATGCGTCTTTGTCGTTGGTGCGAGCAAGGTTCCCCTTGATGTCATCAGTCATGTCCTCGTGAGGCATGAGGCCGGGCACAAGACCGTTCACCTGAATGCCATAGGGACCCCACTCGACGGCAAGGGTCTCGACCATGTTCTTGACGCCCGCCTTCGCTGCGGCGGAATGGGCAAAACCAGGACCACCAGTCCATGCATAGGTGGCGCCGATGTTGATGATTGAACCGGGTGTGTTGGCATCGAGATGTCGACGAGCGAACTCTCGGGCACAGAAGTACGTGCCATTGAGTGTGATGTCGACGACCGTGCGCCACGCGTTCGGCGACATGTCTTCGGCGGGCACCGGGAAATTTGCTGCCGCGTTGTTGATAAGGACGTCGGGAAGGCCGAACGCTTCTGTGGCGGCATCGAACGCAGCGGCGATGGAGTCTGGTTCACGAATGTCGCATTGGACCGTGATGGCTGGCGCGCCGAGTGCAGCCATTGCTTGGTCTGCCTGTTCAAGATGTTCAGGTTTACGACTTGCAACAACGATGCTGGCCCCAAGTCGTGCGAACTCGGTTGCGATGGCGCGACCGAGTCCAGTTCCGCCGCCAGTCACAAAGACAACCTTGCCGTCGTAGGTGCCGGCAGGAAGGGCGTGGGCGCCAAGCTCTGGCGCGTCGGGAAGCCCGATTGGTTCCGAAGTCGACATGTCAGCTCCCGCGGTAGTTGGGTGCGCGGTCTTCAGCGCGAGCAGCGCGGAATTCGGCGTAATCCTCGGACTTGTTGAGGAAGGTTTGGTAGATCAGTTCATCGGCCATTGACGTCGTGATTTCTGGTTGTGCCAGGTGGGAAATGACCTTGCGGGCCAACTTGATAGTCACGGCTGGTGCGGCGGCAATCTTCAGCGCCATTTCCATGGCGGTGTTGTCAAGTTCTTCGCGGGTCACGATGCGGGAAACGATGCCGAGAGAGAGGGCTTCTTGTGCATTGAGTGAACGTCCGGTGAGCACCATGTCACTCACAACGCCATGACCACACATTTGAAAGAGTCGACCAACGCCACCGGTGTCGGGAATGACGCCGTGTCCTGCCTCGGGGAGCATGAATTTCGCGTCTTCTGAGGCGATGCGGATATCGCAAAGCAGCGCTCGTTGGAACGAACCGCCGATGGCCCAGCCTTGGATCGGGACGATGACAGGTGCATCAAGATCAAAGAGTTGTTGGATGCCCTTGTGGCCGCGGGTCATGAGCTCGTGGTGGGTCAGTCCCGTTGTGTCATTACCGATCGAGCCGACGTCACGACCCGATGACCATGAGTGACCCTCGCCGCGCCAGACCACGGCACGAATCGATGGAGTTGCTCGAAGTTCGCCGAGAATGTCGAACAGCTGCTTGTCCATCTCATCGGAAAAGGCGTTGCGCTTCTCTTGGTTGTCGTTCGTGATGACGGCAATCGGGCCATCGATCTCGAGTCGGACCTGTCCGCTCATGGTTCCCCCTGCTGAAGTGAGCCTCGCTGCAGTCTTGCCGAATCGCCACAGGTGGTCGAACAGATCGCCATCATGGAGTGCGTAGGCCACACTTGGAGAAACAAAGGGGGACCCATGCGCTGGAAAATCGGTGAAGTAGCGGTCACGAAAGTTGTGGAGCTTGAGCAAGAACTCCCCCTAAGCGGGTTGCTCCCTCGGGCGACCGAGGAGGCGCTTGCGCCGCACCAGACATGGCTCATGCCGTATTTCATCGACGATGAAGGCATGACTGATCTTTCGATCCATGCGTTTCTGATCGAAAGCAGCGGATTGCGCATCATCGTCGACACCTGCGTAGGCGATCGCGACATGGCTGGTCTTCCCGGCTTCACTGGGGATCCTGCATTCTTGAAGCGACTGACGGCGGCAGGTTTCGCGCCCGAGACCATCGACATTGTGTGTTGCACGCACTTGCACTTCGATCACGTGGGTTGGAATACGAAACTCGAAGACGGCAAGTGGGTGCCGACATTTCCGAACGCTCGCTATCTGTTCTGTCGTGCCGAATACGAGTCGTGGATGGCCGAGCCCGGCGGCTACGCCTGGAACCTTCCCGACACTGTTGCCCCCGTGGTTGACGCGGGACTTGTCGACCTCGTTGATCCCGATCACCGGGTCACGAGTGAAGTCCGTTTCATCCCAACTCCTGGTCACTCACCCGGTCACATGTCGGTGCTGGTTGAATCCAACGGCGCCCGAGCGTTGATCACTGGCGATGCCACTCATCATCCGGTTCAGTGGGCTGAGACTGATTGGGGCATGAGCGGGGATTGGGATGGAGCTCAAGCCGCTGAATCTCGGCGCGAGATGCGCACTGAACATGGCGACACGGACACGTTGATTTTTGGAACGCATTACGCCGCCCCGAGCGCTGGCCACATTGTCAGCGTGAATGGGGAATGGGAGTTTCACGCAAGCACCGAGACGGAGTTCTGAGGTGACAAGTTCGATGTTTGATCTCACCGGCAAGGTGGCGGTCATAACGGGAGCAAGCAAAGGGCTTGGTCGTGCGATGGCCCTTGGTTTCGCTGACGCGGGTGCCGATGTTGTGGTGTCGAGTCGCCGAATCGACGCGTGTGAAGAGGTTGCGGCTGAGATCCGGGCGAAAGGACGTCGAGCACTCGCTGTTGCTTGTCACGTAGCGGACTGGGCCCAATGCGATGCGCTCGTCGCTGCTGCAGCCGCTGAGTTTGGGAAGATCGACATCCTTGTAAACAACGCGGGAATTGCTCCGGTGCCGCCGTCTCTAATGGGCGTCACTGAAGAGCTCTTCGATAAGACCTTCGGAGTAAACGTCAAGGGTCCTCTGAGGCTCATGGCAATGGCGGCCGAGCACATGCCTGCCGGTGGATCAATCATCAACATCAGCACCAAGGCTTCGCAGCGACCTTCACCTTTCACGGTTGTTTACGCCGGTTCGAAGGCGGCGCTCAATGCGATTACGCAAGCAACTGCGCAGGAGTTTGGTCCGCGAGGCATTCGCGTGAACGCGATCGTGTGCGGTCCGTTTGTTACTGACAGTTTCAGCAAAGCGATTCCAACTCCCGAAGCAGCCGAGCGGGTTGTGAAGATGATTTCGGTGGGGCATATCGGCCAACCCGAAGAAATTTTGGGGACAGCGTTGTTGCTCGCTTCGGATGCGTCGTCGTATATGACTGGAGCACTTCTCAATCTCGATGGTGGTGGTTCGTGAGCGAAGACGTTGTCGGCTCGGAGTTGGTCGACGTTGAACGTCTTGGCGCTTGGCTTGATGGTCGAGGTCTAGAAGTCGGCCAGCCGCTGGCTGTTGCTCCGCTGACGTCAGGTCGATCAAACGCGATGTTTACCGTTCATCGAGGATCGTCGCGCTGGGTGCTTCGTCGTCCTGCAGCTGTCGCGATTGAGCGAGCGGACGAAGGAATGCGTCGCGAATATCGAATTCTCGACGCTCTCAATGGTTCCGATGTTCCGCACCCTGAAACGGTTGCGTTGTGTGATGACCACGACGTTCTTGGTTGCACCTTTTTTCTGATGCAGCAGGTTGATGGAGTGAACCCTGCGCCGCCGCTTCCAGAACCATTTTCTGCGGCTGACCAGAAGAGTGTTGCGTTTGCGATGGTGGACGCACTCGCTGCACTTCATGACTTTGATTGGCGGGGAAGTTCGTTATCCGATTTCGGTAAGCCTGACGGATTTCATGAACGTCAGGTCGAGCGATGGACTGGGCAATTGGCGTCCTACAAAGGTCGAGAGCTCCCGGGGCTTCACCGTGTCACGACGTTCCTTTCGGAAAACCTTCCGGGATCGTTCGAACCGTCGCTGATGCATGGGGATTTCCATATGTTCAATGCCCTGATTGCGGCCGAACCGCCGGGGAAGGTCACCGCGATCATCGATTGGGAAACCGCAACGATTGGCGATCCGCTGCTTGACCTCATCGGGTTCTGTGAAATTTGGGGGAAGGCAACGGCGGGGCCGGGTTGGCCCCGCCGAGCTGAACTGATCGCCCGTTATCGAGAACAGCGCGATCTCGAACTCCCCTCAGACCTTTCCTATTACGAGGTGCTCTACAACTTCCGCATGGCAGTACTGCTTGAAGGCATCTACCAGCGGTCGCTGCACGACGCGACACGACCAGACCTGGTGGATGTCGGTGATGGGGCGATGGGTTTTCTTCAGCGAGCGCTTGAGGTGCTGGACCAGCGTTGAGCAGTGTCGTTCGAGCAGGTGATCAGACCTTGTAACCGCCGTCGACACTGATGACCTGTCCCGTAATGCCGCGGCCATCTTCACCCGCGAGAAGGGTGGCCATTCCTGTGAGCTCGGAAGCATCAAGGACTCGATGTTGAAGACTTTCCGAAGCGGCTCGTTCCTCTTCGATTTCGACACTGGTGCCGCGAGCGGTTGCGATGCGTTCAAAGTCGACGAGTGAGGTTCGTGTCCAGCCAGGGCAAAGGAGATTCGCGTTGATCCCGAACGGTGCGCCGGTCTTTGCGAGTTCCTTGGTGAATCCAACCAGTGCGTGTTTTGCGGTGGTGTAGGGGAGTGAGGCGCCGGTGGTCTTGGAGGTGCCGGACCCGATGCTGATGATTCGACCGAAGCCTTGATCGCGCATGCTCGGGAGCACTGCGCTGGTTGTCCACCATGCGGAGGTGAGGCACAAGACAAGCGTTGATTCGAACGCATCGTCATTCGCCAAGAACGGGTCATTGTTTCCGACCGATCCGCCGACATTGTTCACGAGAATGTCGACGCGACCGAATCGTTCGAGTGCTTCCAAGACGGGGCGACGAGCATCGTCGCGATCGGTGGCATCGGCGACCACCGCCAGCCCCCGATCAGAGTCAAGGCCCGCAACGCTGAGCGTGTTCTCAAGGTCTGACGCCGTGCGTGAGGAAATGACCACGGTTGCTCCTTCGGCCGCGTACCGAAGTGCGATGGCTTCCCCGATGCCTCGGCCGCCGCCAGTGATCACCGCAACGCGTCCGTCGAGCTGTCCCATGAGTTCCCCAATCGAATTGGCCAGTCGGCCCGCTGGATCAATCCTGTCACGCGCAACTTGCGACCCGTTTGAAGGCCGAGCGGTGAGGTTCATTGCTCGTGGTTCGTCGGAGTTGTCGCGGCCCCGTAGCCTTGCAATGTGTCTGAACCCTTCTACGTCACCACTCCTATCTATTACGTGAACGATGTGCCCCATATCGGGCACGCATACACGACGGTGACCGCAGACGCATTGGCCCGCTGGCACCGCCTCGCCGGCGACCCCACCTTCTTCCTCACCGGCACCGATGAGCATGGTCTCAAGATCCAGCGTTCCGCCGAAGCGAATGGCATTACCCCGCTCGAACAGGCCGATCGTACGAGCGCTCGCTTTCGCGAAGTCTGGGAACTACTGAACATCAGTAACGACGATTTCATTCGGACCACCGAACCGCGACACATCACTTCGGTGCAGACCTTCATGCAGGCCATCTTCGACAACGGCTGGATTCGCAAAGGTTCGTACTCGGGCCATTACTGCGTTCCGTGCGAGGCCTATTACAACGAGGCCGATCTCGTCGACGGCAACTGTCCGATCCACGGGCGACCAGTGGAATGGCTCGAAGAAGACAACTGGTTCTTCGAGTTGTCGAAGTTCGAACAGCCCCTTCTTGATTGGTATGCGGCGAATCCCGGATGTGTGCAGCCGGAAGGTAAGCGCAATGAAGCGCTGGGAATTATCAAGCAGGGCCTTGAAGACGTTTCGGTCTCACGCACCTCGATCTCATGGGGCGTTCCTGTTCCTTGGGACGAAGGTCATGTCTTCTACGTCTGGTACGACGCCCTCATCAACTACGCGACAGCAGTCGGATATGGCGCCGACCCCGAACGTTTCGCTGAATGGTGGCCCCAGGTTCATCACCTCCTGGGCAAAGACATTCTTCGATTCCACTGTGTGTATTGGCCTGCGATGTGCCTTGCTGCTGGCATCGAACCGCCGAAGAAGCTTGCGGTCCACGGCTTCTTGCTCGTTGGTGGCGAGAAGATGTCAAAGACTCGTCTCAATCAGATTTTTCCGGCCGACCTCGTCAACGATTTCGGTGTCGATGGTTTCCGATACCACTTCTTGCGCGACAACCCGTTTGGTCCCGATGGAGATTTCTCCTACGAATCAATGGTCACGCGTTACAACGCAGACCTCGCCAACAATCTTGGAAACCTGTTGTCTCGAGTCGCAACGGTGGTTGGCAAGAAGTGCGATGGAATCGGACCAGCACCTGCTGCCGATTCACCGCTCGCAGCAATCGCCGCGCGGTCGCTCACCGACACCATCGCTGGTTGGAACAACATCACTCCGAGCATCGCGCTTGAGGCAACGTGGCGACTCGTTGGCGCGGCGAACGCACATCTTGAAGCGAATGAGCCGTGGAAGATGGAACCGAGTCCCGCGCTTGATGCAGTGATGGGTGACGCACTGGAAGTGCTGCGCATCGTTTCGATTCTTGCGACCCCAGCGATGCCCGACACCTGCGCACAGATCTGGCAACGCATCGGCTTGTCCGGTTCGCCCGTCGATGCTGGCGTCGCTGGCGCGACTTGGGGCGGGTATCCCGGCGGTTTGCCGGTCGTGAAGGGCGATGGGCTCTTCCCTCGTATTGCTAAACCCGCCGCCGACTGACGGAGCCGAAATGCATTGGATCGATGATCACTGTCATTTGGGCGACGGCTCGGACCGATGGCCCGAAGCCGAAGCCACCATCGCCGAGGCACACGAGGCCGGCGTGATGCGAATGATCACCGTCGGTTGCGATCTCGCGTCATCGAAACTTGCAATTGAGGTCGCGAGCGCGTTCGACGATGTTTGGGCGACAGCTGGTGTCCACCCACACGACGCAAGTGAGGGCATCGAGGGCATCGCGGAGCTACTTGCCGACCCCAACGTGGTTGCCGTGGGGGAATGCGGACTCGATTACCACTACGACAACTCGCCCCGTGAGGCTCAGCGCGAGGTCTTCGCCCAGCAGATCGCCCTTGCGCACGAACACGATCTGGCGTTGGTTGTACATACCCGGGAAGCGTGGGACGACACGTTTGCGATGTTCGCGAGTGAAGGCATCCCGTCTCGCACGGTGATTCATTGCTTCACCGGTGGGCCTTCGGAGGCACAGAAGTGTCTCGAACTCGGGGCCTGGCTCTCCTTTAGCGGCATCGTGACCTTCCCCGGAGCGCCCGAAGTGCTCGAGGCCGCCACCTTTTGCCCCCTCGATCGCCTGCTCATCGAGACCGATTCGCCGTTTTTGGCTCCTGTTCCTCATCGTGGGAAACCGAATCGCCCCGCTCTCGTTCCCGTTGTGGGGGCGGCAATCGCGGCGGCGAAAGGGATTGATGTGGCGGATGTGGCCGATGTCACATGGAAAAATGCCGCGATGGTGTACCGGCTCCCGTAGCAGGGAGTTCGCGACTTTTTGAGAACTCCGCTCGCCTGTGGAAAACCCGTCGCGACGGGCTGAGCAGGGGTTACGCGCAGTTGAACGGGGGGTGTCTCACCCCTTCGGAATAGTTGCGGGTGCCCAATCACCCTCCTAGGTTCTTCAGACGGCTCCGGGCGGAGTTTGCACTGCGTGTTCGCGCAGGGCGTCCTTCCGCCGTCGCCAGGATCTATTGCTCGACGAAGGACGCAGTTCTGAACACCACCGTGCACCCGACGCAACGCCGACTGATGATCGCACTTGTGGTCACGCTCGCGTGTTTGCCGTTGCTGGTGATCGACATGTTCCAGCGCTCGCCGAGCAGCGGTGCAAGTCAAACGGCGAGCTCTACCGATTCGAGCCTCGTCGTTGCCTCTGTGTCCGCGGAAGACTCGACCACGACAACCGTGGCTGTCACGGTTCCGGTCACGGTTCCGGTGACCGTCCCAGCTCCAGTCACAACGGTGGCCCCACCGACAACAATCGCTCCCCGTCGCGCCCCGACCACCACAACAACGGCTCCGCGACGTGCCACGACGCCACCGGCACCGACTGGCAACGCCACTGCCTCACCGAATCAGTGGGACCGACTCGCCGCTTGTGAAACCGGCGGAAACTGGGCAGCGAACTCCGGCAACGGTTACGGAGGTGGGCTTCAGTTCGCCCACAACTCCAACTGGTCGACATGGCGCGCTTTTGGCGGAGAGGAATTCGCCGCTCACCCATGGGAAGCGACACGAGAGCAGCAGATCGTCGTCGCCGAGCGTGTTCTCGCCAGATCCGGTTGGAGCGCGTGGCCCGGGTGCTCGCCCTACTAACCCAGACGAATCGTTCTTCGTGTGTTTCCGATTCAACGAATCTCTCCATCCCCGCGCGCTCTTTGCTTGTGAGCGATGCCGCGGAAGGTTCGCAGTGATCGCATGACACTCACACGTCGCGACATTACGGAGTTGCTCGCGCGTCACGGTCTCGAGCCAAGTCGCGCACTTGGTCAGAATTTTCTTGCCGATCCAAACACTGTCCGTCGCATTGTTCGGTTGGCATGCATCGACGCGAGTTCGAATGTGGTCGAGATTGGTCCCGGTGTCGGGTCGTTGACAACCGAACTCGCAGCGACCGGAGCAAACGTTGTTGCTGTCGAACTCGATCGACATCTATTGCCGGTGTTGGCAGAAACGGTTGAGCCTCTCGGCGTTCGCGTTGTCCACGGTGATGCGCTTGAAATTGATTGGGGCGAGGTTCTGTCCGCTGACAAGCAATGGCATCTCGTTGCGAATCTTCCCTACAACGTTGCGACGACCATCGTTCTTGATCTTCTTGACGATGTTCCACAAATCGAAACCATGCTCGTGATGGTGCAACGCGAGGTTGGGGAGCGACTTGCTGCATCCGCCGGTGATGGTGCCTATGGCATTCCCTCGGTGAAGTTGTCGCTCTGGGCTACCGCTTCCATCGCTGCTCGCATCCCGGCAACAGTCTTCATTCCGCAACCTCGAGTGGAATCGGTAATGGTTCGCATCGAGCGCCGATCGGCCCCCGTTGTCAGCGTCGACCACGATTCGCTGATGGATATTGTTCGCACGGCATTTGGCCAACGACGCAAGATGCTTCGCCGGTCGTTGTCGTCCAAGGTGACGACCGAGCAATTCGAAGCCGCCGGCATCGACCCTTCCGAGCGGCCAGAGCGCCTCGACGTTGTTCAATGGGGAGCACTCACTGCAGCGGTACTGGCTGGGGCGTGATTCGATGGGGGACGTGCCTGCCGAATCGGTCCGCCTCTTTGCTCCCGCCAAACTCACGACCTCGCTTCGCGTGGTCGGTGTGCGCGACGACGGCTATCACCTCATCGACGCCGAAATGGTGTCGCTCGATTTTGGCGATTCACTCTTCGTCGATTGTGAAAGCGCCGGACCATCCTCGGTGACCTTCGCCGATGGCGACGGCAACATCATTGATCTCGGTGGTGACGACCTCGTCACTCGCGCGTTGGCGATGGTGGGTAGTGACGCAGTGGTGCGAGTGGAAAAGTCGATCGCTGCGGGTGCGGGACTTGGCGGGGGATCGGCCGACGCCGCCGCCATCCTCCATTGGGCAGGAATGACTGATCCCACTCAGGCGGTACTGCTTGGCGCCGATGTGGCCTTCTGCCTCTCGGGCGGCAGGGCACGGGTGCAGGGCATTGGCGAACAGATCGAACCGTTGCCTTTCGAAGAGCGGACATTCACATTGCTCACGCCACCAGTGATGTGTTCGACCCCTGCGGTCTACAAGGCGTGGGACGAACTTGGTGGTCCACTCGGAGACCACGGCAACGACCTCGAACCAGCGGCGCTTGAGGTCGCACCTGAACTTGTTCGCTGGCGTGATGAATTGGCCGAAGCCAGCGGTCTTCGGCCTCGACTGGCTGGTTCAGGATCGACCTGGTTCGTCGAGGGCGCCTTTCCCGGTGCGGGACGAGTTGTCGCCCAGACCAGTCCCGCTCGATAGCGACCAGAGCCGCTTCGCCTCGGACCCGCCGTATGGGCCCGTGCGCGGACCCACCCGGCTCTCGGGCCGGGTGGAGTCAAAGAGAATCGTTCTGGCACAGCGGGCGTCAGAGACGCCTGAGCTCACTTACCGGCAGCTCGACGCTGGAAGCGGGTTCGCTTCAGCATCTTCTTGTGCTTCTTCTTACGCATGCGCTTGCGGCGCTTCTTAATGAGAGATCCCATGGGGGAGCGACTGTAGCGGCAAGGCGTGCTCCGGTGCGAAACGACACAACGAACACTCGGTCTCTCTAAGGAGGGCTCGGGATTCCAATCAGATGATGATCGGAATCCCGGCAGAAAAAGAAAGCTCGGGGGCAGGGACTCGAACCCCGAATGACTGGACCAAAACCAGCCGTGTTGCCAATTACACCACCCCCGAAAGGTGAGGCCCCGAAAGGCGAGGCAGACCGTACTAGAAAGGCGTGCATGTCTCCGAGGCCGCTCTCTGCCATCGTGCTTGCCGCCGGTGAAGGTACACGTATGCGCTCGGCTCGCCCGAAGCCACTCCACCTGTTGTGCGGACGAGCAATGGTGCTGTACGTGCTGGATTCATTGGCAGGAGCCCAGGTCCGCCGTGCGGTGGTCGTCGTCGGCCATGGTGCTGAACGGGTAACCAAGAAACTCCTCGATGCCGCTCCTGACGTGCCGCTCGAGTTCGTGGAGCAAGAAGTGCAACGTGGCACCGGAGATGCGGTGGGCGTTGCTCTGACAGCGTTCAGCCCTGAAGAACTCGATGATGTCGACGCCGACATCATCGTGCTGCCCGGCGATACGCCCTTGCTGCGCACCGAGACCATCACGGCGCTGCTTGAACTCCATCAGCGGACTGACGCTGCATGCACCCTTCTCACCGCTCGAGTTATCGATCCAACGGGCTATGGCCGAGTCGTGCGTGGTCGTGATGACCGCGTCGAACGAGTCGTCGAACAATCCGATGCCTCAGAGGCCGAACTCGCGATCACCGAGGTCAATACGTCGATCTACTGCTTCCGCGCCAGCGTGCTTGGCCCAGCGCTTCGACGCATTACGCCTGAAAATGCGCAGGGCGAGTACTACCTCACCGACGTCATCGAGGTTCTCGCCGGGGCGGGATATCGGGTGTCGGCCGTGGTCGCAGACGATCCTGCAGATACCAATGGCGTCAATGATCGTCTTCAGCTGGCTGCTGCAGAAGCAGAACTTCGGAGACGGACAAACGAAGCCTGGATGCGCAAGGGCGTCACAATGGTCGATCCCGGTCGCACCTACGTCGATACAACGGTGGAACTCGCTGCCGATGTCACGCTCTTTCCGGACACAATTCTTCAAGGCTCTTGCGTGATCGGCGCCGGAACCGAGATCGGGCCAAACACTCGCCTTGTCGATTGTCGGGTCGGGGCTCGATCGGTTGTCGAGAACTCTGTCGGGCGAGGTGCCGAGATCGGGAACGACGTTCGTCTCGGTCCATTCGCGGTCCTCGAAGAAGGTGCGGTCATTTCGGACGGCGCCCGGCCCGGACCGTTCTACACTTCGACATCAGAATGACCAATCAAAACGCCGGCGAAAGAAACCGAATGGAACTCGTCACCAAGAAGCGGCTGCATATCGTCTCGGGTCGGGCCAACCTCCCGCTCGCTGAGGAAATTGCTGAGCGCCTCGGTGTCGAGCTTGGCGACGCGAACCTTGCCGAATTCGCCAACGGTGAACTTCACACTCGATTCGGCGAGTCAGTTCGCGGCACCGATGTGTTCATTATCCAATCGCATGTGAGTTCCGGAAAAATGACCGTGAACGACGCGATCATGGAACAACTGATCATGGTCGATGCCGCCAAACGCGCATCGGCAAAGCGCATTACCGCCGTTGCTCCGTTCTATGGCTACGCCCGCCAGGACCGAAAGTCTGAAGGTCGCGAACCAATCACCGCGAAATTGATCGCCAACATGTTCAAAGCTGCTGGTGCAAAGCGACTGATTTCTGTCGACCTGCATTCGGGTCAGATCCAAGGTTTCTTCGATGGTCCGGTCGACCATCTCACCGCAATGCCAGTTCTGGTTGATTACATGGCCGGTCTTGGCGACGATCTCGTCATCGTTTCGCCCGATGCTGGTCGCGTGAAGGTCGCCGAGCGCTACGCCAATCAGCTGCACGCCGATCTCGCCATTGTGCATAAGCGTCGCGTCAAGGGTTTGAAGAACACGGTTGAAGCGCGGGACGTCGTTGGTGAAGTCGACGGTCGTATCTGTGTACTTATCGATGACATGATCGACACTGGTGGAACGATCGTTGCCGCCGCCGAACAGCTCAAGGCTCGCGGCGCAACCGAAATTTACGCGGCATGCACCCACGGCGTGTTTAGCGGTCCTGCGATTCAGCGCCTGAACGACTCGTGCATCTCAAAGGTCGTTATGACCAACACGTTGCCGCTTCCGCCCGAGAAGCAGTCAGACAAGATCGAGGTTCTGTCTGTCGCCGGCATCATCGCCGACGCCATCGATGCGGTGTTCGAAGACACATCGGTAAGCGAAATCTTCGACGGTCACAATCAGAGCTGATCGCTGGAAAACCGGCAGCCGTCACCCCTTACACGGCAGGAATAGCAGCGATCGCCGCAGCCCCCAGGGGTGCGGGTACTCCAGCAGAGGCCCTGTGGCGAGCGAGTTCGCCTTCTCGGGGGCGGATCGGTAGGATTGCCCACCGTTTCACGAACGTCAGCCGACGGCGCGCTTCAGCGCTGCCTCCAGGAGCACCCAATCATGGCCATCACACTCACCGCCTCAACCGGACGCATTGCCGGTTCCCGTTCTTCGACCCGCATGCGGACCGACGGTCTCGTTCCTGCGGTCGTCTACGGCCTGGGCCGCGATTCGGTTGCTGTTTCGGTTCCGTGGCCCGACCTTCGTCGTGCGCTCATGACTGAGGCTGGCCTCAACGCTCTCATCACCCTCGACGTCGATGGCCAGAAGGACCTCGCCATCATCAAGGATCTTCAGCGTCACCCAATCCGCCGCAACGTGTTGCACGTCGACTTCCTTCGGGTTGATCCCGACGCAGGCGTTGCCGTTGAAGTTCCGCTTGTGCTCATTGGCGAAGCCAAGAAGGTTGAAAGTCGTCGGGGCATCGTTGATCAGCCGCTGAAGACCCTCACTGTTACGGCCAAGCCCGCTGACATTCCGAGCCAGATCGAAATCGACATCACCGACCTCGACATTGGCGACTCGATCACCGTTGCAACTCTTTCCCTTCCTTCCGGCGTCACCACCGACATCGAAGACACCATCCAGCTCGTGCTTGGTCTTGCCACTCGCTTCTCGATGGAAGACGGCGCGACCGAAGGTGAAGCTGGCGAAGGTGCACCGGCTGAGGGTGCCGCCGAGGGCGACGCCGAGTAAGTGGCATTTGGCGGCAGGGGCGGCGATCGCCCCCGACGCGGCACGCCGGCTGACGTTCTCGTCGTCGGTCTGGGCAATCCAGGAAACGAATACGACGGCACGCGCCACAACGTGGGCTTTGCTGTTATCGACCTCCTTGAACGACGCCATAACGGCCGCTTGAAATCGGGGAAAGAACGCGCCCTTGTTGATGAGGTGCGTATTGGTCAGAAGCGCGTCGCTCTGGCCAAGCCGACAACGTTCATGAATCTTTCAGGTGAGTC
>CAEZVV010000006.1_pt1 | contig 30822 bp, 36 predicted proteins | sample 7264831 | NCBI WGS metagenome assembly CAEZVV01 (sample SAMEA6813865, study PRJEB35770) | uncultured Microthrixaceae bacterium | biome: Freshwater; feature: Freshwater reservoir; material: water | place: Czech Republic | collected 2017-07-26 | depth 0.5m m | reverse complement strand
CCGACGGGTATCACCATTCGCCGTGCAGTGCATGATGAAGACGTCACGCGGGTACTACTCGCGGCCACGTCGGGCTGGCCTCGCAGTGCTGATGAAATTGCACGTGCACTGGAACACGGCACTTGTCATGTGGCGCTACGGGGCGATAGCGATCCCGTCGTCGTTGGGATCGGCTGCCATTCGATTACACGAGCTGGTTGGACTGGTCCGCTGATTGTGGATGAGTCCGCACGTCGTCGCGGTGTCGGTCAAGCATTGCTCGGGCAAATCTGTCGCGACTTAATGATCGCTGAATTTGATCGGGTCATCGTTGCCGATCTACCTGACGACGCTGCTCGTTCGTTTATCGAATCGACGGGCGCAGTTGCGTCAACGCGCTTTCAGCGAATGTCGAAGCAACTTTAGAAAAAGGTGATTAGCCCGCGCGCTGGAGTTCGCGAAGCTCGCGATATCCGATGAGAACAGCGCCTGAACGCTCAAGCAACGTGCGAAGTCGCGAGTCGTGACAAACCAGGTGCAGATCGTCGACTCGTGAGGCCCAATCGGTGCCAATGGCGCGGAGTTCGGGCGTATCGGTAGCGGGATGGACATACATCTCGGTAACGCCAGGGCGGAGTTCAAAGACTGCGTTCTCGATCACCCGTCGACTTCCAACCCCATTCACGTACAAGAAATGGTCGGGGGAGATGATCCCCTCTTCGGCAGCGAGCCGCCGGAACGGAAAGCCGATGCTTCTCTCGGTTGAAGCACCTGAAAGTCGAAGCGGCAAAGAGAACTCAACGGCGAGGTCAAGGTACACGTCGAAAAATTCAGGACGAAGTTGGAGAGCGCCCATATGTGAATCGAGGTGGCTGACGTCGAATCCCCAGAGGATGGCTCGTTCAATCTGTGCGCGACATTCGCGGCGAACCTCGTCGAGGTCGGCGTGGTCCCAGAGATCGGCAACGGTTCGGGGGAATCCACCGTCACCATCAAGCAACGATGGCGCGTGGGTGATTGGTCCCCATCGATAGCGCTCAAACTCCGCATTCAGCGTGAGGTGTACGCCGATGTCTTCGCCACGGAAGTCTGATGCTGCTTCGCGAGCCCAAGCGCAAGGCACCATCAGCGTTGCGCTCGTGCAGAGGCCCTGTCGGAGTGACTCGTAGGTGCCGGTGTTAGCGGCGTGACAAAGACCGAGGTCGTCGCTGTTGATGATGACCAATCGGGCATCGGCGGCATAGCCCAAGCGTTCGGCGAGTGTCGTCACGACCGTCACGGTATCGCCCGAGACGGCATTGGTCCTCATGAGGCGGGTTTGTCCGGTCCTCCGCAGGTGGCCCAAAGCCCGACCGGGGTGGCCTTGGCCGCAGTCATGGCTGCTCGGAACTCATCAGCATGAGCGGTGTTTGGTGGGATGGAAAGGATGTCGGCGTAGCCGTCGGCGACGAGGTCAAGATTGACGAAGAGCCCATCGGAGGCCCGCCAGACATAGGCCAAGAGTCGGTTGTACGCATCGTGTTTTTCGATGTCGTGTTCGAGTCGGACGACGGTTCCGGGGGGCAGAAGCTCATCGGTGCGTTCGCTGGCTTCGCGGCCAAAGCATTGCACCGGTTTTCGTGGGTCTTTGGTTTCTGGGGTGTCGATGCCGAGAAGTCGGATGCGTTGGCGCTTGTACCCAATGCGCACGTCGATGGTGTCCCCATCGATGGTCTCGATGACGGTGGGCTCGACCGCATACGGCGTTGAACTGTTTCGGGCAACGGTGTTGAGGATGAGAACAAAGAGCGAGAGCGACCCCACGAACAACACCGCACCCAGTAGTCCGATGAGGGCAATGACTCCAGCCGATTGGCGTCGACGGGCATTGTGTCGTTCGAGCTTTGAGGGAACTCGATGTGCGCGGTGGACTGTTGGTGATGTTGTCGCCATGGTTGCCTCGAAGGTGAGGTTGTTCTGGCTGCACACGCGGCGATGTCGTGACCATAGAAGGTGGATGCGCGACGCGGAAGAGCCCCGGCTTCATGCCGAGGCTCTTCGTTAGGAATTGATTCGAATGACTTGTGGCCGAAGGTTCGGCCTGTGGGTCAGATTCGCTCGATAAGTGTGCCGGTACCAAGACCGCCGCCACAGCACATCGTGACGATCGCGCGCTTGCCGCCAGTGCGCTGCAATTCGTGCACGGCTTTGGTAATGAGGATTGAACCGGTGCCGCCGAGCGGATGACCGAGGGCAATGGCGCCGCCATTGGGGTTGACGCGCTCAAGATCGCCATCGAGCTCGCGGGCCCAAGCCAGAACGACTGATGCAAACGCTTCGTTGATTTCGAACAAATCAATGTCGTCGACCGACAAGTTGTTGCGCTCAAGGAGATGCTGTGTGGCATCGATGGGGCCGGTGAGCATAAGGACGGGATCGACGCCAACCAGGCAGGTGTCGACGATGCGAGCGAGAGGCGTGAGACCAAGTTCCTTGGCCTTCTCGGGCGTCATGAGAAGCACGGCGCCGGCCCCGTCGGAAATCTGTGACGCGTTGCCAGCGGTGTGCACGCCGTCTTCGCCGAACACGGGCTTGAGGCCGGAAAGACTTTCGGCGGTGGTGTCACGAAGGCCTTCGTCGCGAGCAACGTGGTGCGTGGTGCCAGAGGGCTTGCCGTCTTCGCCGAGGTCAGGTGCATCGACCGGAATGATCTGTGTCGCGAAACGATCCTCGGCCCACGCCCGTGCGCCGCGCTCTTGTGATGACAACCCAAGTGCATCGGTGTCTTCGCGGGTGATGTTCCACTTCTTGGCGATGCGCTCTGCGCCATCGAACTGTGAGGTGTATTCGTACTGCGGGAAGTACGACTTCGGAATGGGTGAACCCATGTCCAGACCCTTGGCCACGTTCGAACCGATCGGAACCTTGCTCATGACTTCAACGCCGCCAGCAACAGCACTATCGATAACGCCAGCTGCGATGAGGGCGTAGGCGATGTCGACGGCTTGTTGGCTCGAACCACATTGCGTATCGACCGTTGTCGCAGCGACCTCGAGCGGGAGACCGGCAGTGAGCCAGGCGGTGCGGGTGACATTGAACGCTTGCTGGCCAATTTGGCTCACACAACCGCCAACGACCTGACCGACATCGGCCGGATCCATGCCGGTTCGGTCGAACAGTGCCTTGAACGGCACAGCAAGAAGGTCGGCCGAATGCATTGAGGACAAGGCCCCATTGCGACGACCAACAGGAGTACGGACGGCATCAACAATCACGACTTCACGCATAGGAGGATCCTAGGCCCCGACGCGTCGAGATGTTTCGGCCAAATGTGTGGTTGCGTTAGGCCGCAGCTGGGTGCTCGTGGAGTTCGAGGGTTGTCGGCTCGGGACTGTGCGAGGCGAGTGCCGCAGCGAGCGCAGCACGGGCCTGGGCAATGCCGGCGAGGGCGAGTTGGCGGGTGGCGTCATCGATCTGCCAAGAGGCAGGCCCCTCGGGGAGGCGATGAACACCGGTGCTATGGAGGGTGGGTCGCTTCTTCATGAGGGTCAGTGTGCCGAAGGGGTGTGACAGTGGAGGTAAAGAACGGCGGGCCATCTACGCTCCGTGCCGTGGATGCAAAGGAATGGCTGGGACTCCAGCCCACGCACAACCCGATGCGCTGGTATCTGCCCGTCACCGAGGGCATTTGCAGCGGTCTGGGGACCCTCTTCGGCGGATGCGGCCTCGGCGCGGCAATCGATGCTCTTGAACGCGTGACCGAACGGCCTGTGGTGTGGGCCTGTGCGCAGTACATCAACTACACAAAGCCGCCGTCGGTGGTCGATCTCGATATTCGGATCGATGCCTCAGGTCGCACCACTACTCAGGCTCGGGTTACTGGTCAGGTTGGCGACACCACGATTTTCATTGTCAACGCGTCTCTCGGAAGCCGCGATATCGCTGAGGAAGGCCAGTGGATCACCGCGCCAGAGGTTCCAAGCCCGGCCGATTGTCCTCCGCGTCAACTTCGGTTCGACCCAGGTAACTCCATCGCCAGTCGTCTCGACATGCGTATGGCCATCGATGAGCCCGGTACCGGCCGCACCGCGTTTTGGGTTCGCATGCCCGAGATTCTTGAAGCCTCTGCAGCGTCGCTTGCGGTGCTGGGCGATTTCGTTCCAATGGGCCTCGGTATGGCCGTCACTTCGGAAATCAACTCCAACAGTCTCGACAACACCATTCGCGTGATGAACATCGTGTCCACCAAATGGGTGCTTGCCGATGTTCGCATCGAAGCGGTGGCGCGCGGGTTTGGTCACGGACACATTTATTTGTGGGCCGAAGACGGAACACTCATGGCAACAGCAAGTCAGTCAGCGATGATCCGACCTTGGAAGGGGCCCTGATGGAGCCATATCGCGGATACGGCATCACTCTTCCGTTTGATCGAGTTCCGTTGCACGCGCAACGTGATCGCATCGCTGAACTGGCCGACCTTGGATACTCCGACGCGTGGTCGGCCGAAACCGACGGCACCGACGCGTTCACACCACTCGTGCTTACCTCGCAATGGGCGCCTTCGTTGCGCCTTGGTACGGCCATCGTTCCGGTCTTCACTCGTGGTCCTGCAGTGATCGCGCAAAGCGCGTTGGCAATGGCGCAAGCTGCACCCGGTCGGTTCGTGCTGGGTCTCGGAACGTCTTCCGATGTGATCGTTGGTCGCTGGAACGGCATTGCGTTCGACGAGCCCTTTAAACGAGTGCGTGACACCGTGCGGTTTCTTCGTGCCGCGTTCACAGGCGAAAAAGTCACCGAAACCTACGAAACCTTCGCGATTCGTGGCTTCAAACTCAGCGCAGTTCCCGAGCAACGTATTCCGATTCTCATTGCCGCACTTCGCGAAGGCATGTTGAATCTCGCTGGTCGTGAAGGCGATGGGGCAATCATCAATTGGCTGTCGGCCGACGACGTCGCTCGAGTTGCGCCAATCGTGAAGGCGCATGGCGAAGACAAAGAAATCGTCGCTCGTATCTTTGTGGTTCCTTCAGAAGACACCGAAACAGTGCGCGCCCAAGCAAAGTTCGCAATTGCTGCGTATCTGAACGTTCCGGTCTACGCCGCGTTCCACGAATGGTTGGGCCGTGGTCCGCAATTGCAAGGAATGTGGGACGCATGGAAGGCAGGCGATCGAGCTGCGGCGCTCGCTGCGATTCCCGATGAGGTTGTTGATCAACTCATCGTGCACGGTTCCTACGAGCAATGTCGTGCACATATCCAGCGCTACATCGACAACGGCGTCACCACGCCAGCGCTCGCAGTCTTGGGCATGGCTGGTGTCGATACAGAAGAGGCAGTGCGGCAACTCACGCCGCGATAACGGCCTACAGAAGTTTGAGTTGTTCGGTGCGCTCAGCCCACTCGGTGAGCGGCACCCACATGACGCCACCACGCGGGCCGCGGTCTTTGACCTCGACGGCATCGAGCGGCATGGCTCGCATCGCGCCTTTTGAATCGCAGACGCCAAGACTGCCGTCGGCTTCGCGGCGCGTAACGGTGCCGTCTTTCCAGCGCTCTGTCTCACGGCGGCGGAATCGAACTGCGGAACCAGGGGTCAGACCGATTTCGCTAAGACCGTCGGCGGGAAACGGATCGGCGGCTTGGGACTTCTTCCCCTTTGGGCGGCGAACGGGGGGCATGACTAGAACCGGCCTGCTGCTGCATTGATGGTGTCGGCGATGACGCCCATGCGGTCGGTTCCCCATGGCATGGGCATCACGACAGGAACATCGACGCCGGCATCGACATAGGACTGCACGGTTGCATGGACGTGAGCGGCATCACCCAGTACGTCGATGGCGTCGACCATGCGGTCGGACACGGCAGCAAGTGCAGCGTTGCGATCGCCCGCTGCGTGACACTCGCGAACCTGTGCGACTTCGTCGGCGAATCCGGCGCGGATGAAATTGTCGGCATAGGCATCGACAACGATGTAGGAGAACAAATCTTTGCGAGCGAGATCACGGTGTGGTTCGGGGTCGGTAACGCCGACGTGTACGTAGCCGTACACCGTTGCGTTGCCGCCAGAGCGCACTTGCTCGACAGACCACGCAACATGCGAAGCGGGCACATAATTGAGCAGCACTCCGTCGGCGAGTTCACCAGCGAGTTTCAACATGAGTGGATTGAGCGCCGCAAGGATGATCTTTGGGCGCTTTTCGCCAAGACGCACACCGAGGCGGAAACCCTTCACGGTGTGAAAGTCACCGGCGAAGTCGACCTTTTCGCCACTGAGGCAGAGACGGAGGAGTGTGAGTTCTTCGCGCATTTGAGCGAGTGGGCGATCGCCGTACTCGGCGCCGTGCCAGCGGCTGACGACGGTGGGGGAGGAAATGCCGATGCCGAGAAGGATGTCTTGGTCGGGATGTAGCGCCTGGAGCGTGGCCGCCCCCATGGCGGTGACGCCGGGCGTGCGCAGTTGGGTTGCCAGTACGCCTGTGCCGAGGCTGAGAGTGGGTTGAGCGGCGCCGACAGCGGCCAAGGTAGAGAACGCCTCGAGGCCGGTGGTTTCGGCAACCCAGAACGAGCTGTAGCCGGCATCGACTGCCCAATCGGCAGCAGTGAACCCGGCGGCAGGCCCGAGCCCGGCGAAGCTGGCGAAGGTGAGTCCCAGTGGATGGGATGGAGCGGCGCTCATGGCCGATGACGCTAGTGCGGGCCGATGACAGTGCCGAACGGGTGACCTTTGTCAACGAGGGTGAAATCCTTCGCGTAAATCTTTGAATATGACCCACGCGTTGCACACATTGGCCTCTACCATGCGTTAGTAACCGCAGTGGCAAGTGAACTACCGCAACCTTCGGAACCCTCCGAGGCGAGCGAATCTCAACCGCCGGCTACGACAGGAGAAACACATGACTGAAACCCGAGAGATGGATGCACTCACCGAGGCGCTTTCGATCATCGATCGTGCACTGGGCGAAATGCTCCACCGCGAGTTGGTCAGCACCAACGAGGTCGCCGATCTCCTGCTCGACATCCGATCATTGGTTGCTTCCGAGGCCGCTGTTCTCGTTCAGAGCTGAGCGTCACCGAGCCCCGTGCTCGGTTAGCTCGCCACAAACTTGTTCTACAAACTTGTTCTACAGAGTTGTTCTACAGAGTTGCTCTACAGAGTTGCTCTACAGAAGTTGAGTAGCGATGCGCGGCCTTTGGGTCGCGCATCGTCGCGTTCGGAGCGTCAGCGATCGAGGCTGGTGTGCTTGAACTCGTTGAGCGACGGCCACCCGGCCAGCATTTCGACGATTCGTTCGACTGATTGACGGGCATCGGCGGCATCGACCGGAAGTTCCATAAGGCGAACGAATGCTGCGTGCTCGTCGGTCATGAAGGTGGGGACGCCCCACACGTCGAGGTCGCGGGCGGCAGCGGTGTGCTCATCGCGGATGGTGGCGAGTGGTGCACCGGTAGCGACCTCGGCGAAGACCGGGTCGGGGTCGAAGCCGTTCGCCTCGAAGAGTGAACGGAGAACGGCTTCGTCGCGAAGTTGTGCGCCTTCTGCATGGCGGGCTTCAAAGAGTGCGCGATGCAGAAGCGGGAAGCGCTTGGGATCGTTGTCTCGAACAACGACGGCAGCCTGAAGGGCAAGGAGGCCGGTGTCATCTTCGGGGTGCTCCCAGATAGGTGCCTCGCCTTCCTCGATGTGCACCTGGCCCAGAGAGAACGGTACGAATCGGACGTTCCAGTCCGCTCCGTCGACGATGCCCTCGACGACATGGGCATGAACGATGCGGGCGAAGGGGCAGCGGTAGTCCCATGTGATGGCGAACTCGAGAGTCATGGTGATGGCCAACCGTTTCGTTTGCGTGAAGTGAAAGGAGAGCGACCGCGCACTTAGCGGCGACGGCGGTACAGCGGGAAGACTGCTCGGGCAATGGCGCCGAGTCCGAGCCCGACGGCAAGCCCGCCAGCCACGTCAGACGCGTGATGAATACGCACATGGATGCGACTCACAGCGACAAGGCCGCCCAATCCGAAGAGTGCAACCTTCGTCGGTGTCGACGATTTCTGAGCCAACAGAACGCCAGCGACCATTGCCGTGCTGGAGTGACCGCTCGGGAAACTCGTGGAAAGAGGAATGCGAAGGCGGTGGGGTCGGGGTTCTTGGATGACCGGACGTTCGCGCTTGAACTGCGTCTTGACGATGCCATTGATGATGACGGACTCTGCGGCCAAGATCGCAGTGAGGCGCCAGGCGGCGCGGGCATCTTCTTCGGACTTGAGGCCACGGAGAAATGCGAGAAGTACCCAGATGAGTCCGAAGTCGCCGAGTTCGGTTAACGCATAAATGATTCGGTCGGTGGGTTCTTTGCCGCGAAAACGATCGAACAACTCGTCGACCTTGTGGTCAAAGCGATCGACAGCGCTCAACTGATGAGGCGGTTTGTGATCGTGATGCGGGAGGGGGAGCTCCGGGTGATCGGTTGCCAACTTTTCGACGGCGGCGTCGATGAAGTTCTCGGGTGGCAGCGATTCGGTCTCGTTGGGGCTTGTCACGGGTAGCAATGGTAGGGGAGGACCGAAGCCCCTCGTTCAGGCCTGCGTGAAACCGTTGGGACGAACGGGCCGTTCCACGCCCGCAAAGGCTTTCAGGGCATCGTCGGGGTTTCCCCCAAATTCCGGGCACCACTGCTGATAGGAGCACCACGAGCACAGTTTCGACTTCTTTGGTCGAAAGTCGTCGCGCTCGCACGCCGTCTCAATCGCTGACCAGATTGAGGTGACTTTGCGTTCGATTTGGCGGGTTGATTGTTCGGTCGGAGTTGTTTCAACGATGGTTGGTGTGCCGCCGAGATAAATCAATTGCACCTTGCTCGGTCGCTCGCCGTAGATCTGTTCGCAGAGGTAGGCATAGATATGCACGCCGGTGAGGCGTGACTGTTGGTAGCCCTCGGCCGGAGCTTTGCCGGTTTTGTAGTCACTCACGACGAGTTGACCATTTGCATCGCGTTCGAGTCGATCGATGATGCCGCGCAACGTGACGCTCGAACCGCCCCTTACTGGGAGCTGATGTTCGACATGAAGTTCGAGACCGATGGGTTCGATGGCGGTGGGATCTTCGATGTCGAAGTATTTGTGCACGAGCACATCGGCATCGCGGAAGAAGGTGACTTGTTCGTCGGAGTTGAGCGCGAGTTCTGCCCACTCGGGATCGGAATCGAGTTCGGCTGACGCATCGGCAAGGCATGCCACCGCAGCATCGATTGTTCGATCGGCGGGATCGAGCGCAAGAAGACGCTCGAGCGCCGAGTGCACGAGCGTTCCCTTGACGGTGGCAACGGTTGGCGGCTGCGGAATTTTGTCGATTGCCGAGAAGCGAAATGACAATGCGCAATCGGTGAAGGACGACACCTTCGACGGCGAAAGCGACGTGGGGAGTTCCAAGGCCATGTTCGGCAGGCTACGCAGAGCCAGCGACAGTTGCCGCGATAAACGTCATGCCACCGTCGAAAAAGAATCGAGAATCGACGATGCAATGGTGCTGGGGTCCTCGAGTGGCCCGAAGTGAGCCAGTTTGGGGAAGGAGGCAACTGTTCCGTTGGGCAATGCTTCGGCGATCTTTCGCCCAAAGACGGCAGGAACGGCGTTTTCGACTCCCATTGCGATAGTGACGGGGCAGGAGACTTCGTGCAACGAAGCAAAGGCGTGGTGTGACATCCCGTGGGCGTAGACCTCGGCCTCGTTCTCGGGAAGGCACTTCAACGAAACAGTGCCGTCGGCGTTTTCGGCAAAGCCGTGATCGACGTACACGCGCAGAACCTCAGGATGCAACGTGTTGAACGGCGGTTTCGATGCGTAATTGTCGAATGCCTCGTCAAACGAGTCGAAGGTGTCTCGACGTCGGCGAGCGCCGTTCGAAAGCGGGTTGTCGGGATTGTGTCCAGAGACAAAATCGGTCGGAACGACAACAGGCTCGAAGAGGTACAGCGCGCGAAACGTTCCTGGGCGGGCCTGTTCGGCGAGGAGGAGCGCGGCGGCGCCTTTGGAATGTCCGACGCCGAACGGCTTGTCGAAGCCGAGGGCATCGACAACCGCAAGAACGTCGTCGGCAAATCCGTACCACTCGAGAGGTCGATCCTTTGGAGCATCGGAGTCTCCGTGGGCTCGCATATCGATCGACCACTGGTGGAAACCAGGGAGGTGCGCAGCGAGTGGTTCCCAAACTCGGCCGTGAAATCCGGTTGCATGGGCGAAGAGGAGCGGGGGTCCCTCGCCACCGAGATCGTGGACCTTGACTTCAACACCGTCGGTGGAGGGGATTCGCATGCCTCCATCCTGCCTCTACGGTGTGGAACATGGCGCCAGATTCCTCCGATTTCTCTGCAACTGGCGATGACGAGTGGGCCGGCCTTGAAGCACTCGGTCCGGTCGCTGCCGCAGTTCTTGAAGTGAACCGCGCGTTCTACGAAGCGTTTGAAACTTCCGACTTCAACGCGATGTCAGATCTTTGGGTGCATGAGGATCATGCGGTGTGTGTTCACCCAGGATGGACGGCGCTTCGTGGTTGGGCGTCGATCGCTTCGAGTTGGGCGGCGATGTTCGATGGCCCCCAGCACATCCAATTCATCGTGACCGATGAACATGTCTCGGTAAACGGTGATGTCGCGTGGGTATCGTGCGACGAAAACCTCTTAACGATCGGCGCAAGTGCGACGGTGAACGCGCTCAATATTTTTGAACGAGCTCAAGACGGCCAATGGCGAATGGTGGCGCACCACGGTGCGCCAGTGATGATCTCGTCAGACGAAGAGTTCGACGACGACCTCGACAACTAAGAGCGCCAAGCTCTCAGGCGTTGCCCTTGAGGGTGTGGAGGATCTTCGAGAGTTCGCCGTTGTTGTCCTCGGGAACGATGTAACCGTCTTCGTTGCGGATGGTGTCCCAATTTGCGGCGATGTCTTCGGCCGTGAGGTTCGGGTTGAAATATCCCGGGGTGAGGCCGATAAAGAAGCGGGAGATGACGCCGCCGGCGGCGGAATAGACCTCGCCACTTACGTCGCAAGCCGATGACGAGAGATAGGCGACCAGTGGGCTCACAAGTGCTGGGTCCATTGCGTCCATGAGGCCGTCGAACAATCCCTCGGTCATGCGGGTTGCGGCGACTGGAGCAACAGCATTGGCCTTCACATTGAACTTGCGACCTTCGATGGCGAGGACGCGGGTGAGGCCGACAAGGCCCATCTTGGCGGCGCCGTAATTGGCCTGACCGAAGTTGCCGAGAATGCCTGAGTTCGATGAGGTCGACACGATTCGGCCATAGCCCTTTTCGCGCATGATTTGGTAGGCCGGCTGCGTGACATAGAACGCGCCGAGTAGATGCACCTGGATGACTGACTCGATCATCTGCTGATCAAGATTGTGAAAGGACTTATCGCGCAGGATGCCTGCGTTATTCACAACGATGTCGACGGTTCCGAACGCGTCGACTGCAGTCTGGACGATGGCCTTGCCGCCGTCGGGTGTTGCGACCGAGTTGGCGTCGGCGACAGCTTCGCCGCCGAGGTCGAGGATTTCCTGCACGACCGACTGCGCCGGGCCAACCCCACCGCCGTCGCCGCTGACCGAGCCGCCGAGATCGTTGACAACAATGCGGGCACCGCGGCGAGCGAGTTCAAGTGCATGCTGGCGGCCAAGGCCACCGCCGGCGCCAGTGATGATCGCTACCTGGCCGTCGAAACCGATGTCAGTCATTGAGTCCATCCTCTCCGCGGCGTCTGCGCGGACTGTGTTGTTCGAACCGCAGAATCGTACTCAGAGCGACTGGTTAGGGACCTCATTGGCTCGGGAGCTACTCCATTAAGGGTGGGCGAAGCCCGGCAGTCGTCGTGGGGGCCGGCAGTTCGGTAGCGTGGCCTGCATGGCCCCGAAGATCAGCACCGAAAAGATGTTCCGCCGTCGACAGAAGATCGCCGCTGCCGTCGACCTGCCCGGCGTTCCGGTGGGCACCTTCGGCAAGGTGTGGTTCGTTTCGGGCGTTACCTGGATCCGTTATCACGTCGCATTCGATAACGGCGTGGAAATCGCCAATGTCGATGGCGCGCAGATCATCGATCGCAAGGTGTGGCTCGCTGAGCAATCCGTTCGTGACCAAGAAGCGCTCGAGATTGAACGAGCTGCGGCTCGTGAAGTCGCTCGTGCTGAGGCCCTGGCCAATCTTGCAACTGGTCCTGCTTCGCACTGATCACATTCCAACGTCGCATCGCGGCACTAAAGGGGCGTCACCATGAAGTTCGGTATGCAGATCGACTACGCGGGTGGCTTTGCTGAGTCCGCCGCAAAGGTTGCCGAGTTCGAAAAGGCCGGACTCGACATCGCATGGGTTGCTGAGGCCTATGGCTTTGATGCCCCGACGTTCATGGGCTATCTGGCCGCCAAGACCGAATCGATCACGATCGGCGCGGGAATTCTTCCGATCTATACGCGCACTCCAACACTTATGGCGATGACCGCGGCCAGCATGGACACACTGACCGGCGGCCGATTCATTCTTGGTCTCGGGGCTTCGGGCCCGCAGGTCATCGAAGGTTTCCACGGCGTGAAGTACGACGCCCCACTTGGTCGCACTCGCGAGGTCATTGATATCTGCCGCCTCGTATGGAAGCGCGAACGGGTGACCTACAACGGCAAGTACTACACGTTGCCATTGCCTGCCGATCAGGGAACTGGTCTCGGTAAGCCACTCAAGATGATTGCCAAGCCAATTCGTGAAGACATTCCCGTGTGGATTGCATCGCTTGGTCCGAAGAACGTTGAGATGACGGCCGAGATCGCAGACGGTTGGTTGCCGATCTTCTACATGCCTGAACGCGCCCAAGACGTTTGGGGCGCCGACCTTGCCGCCGGAACCGCGAAGCGCGATCCAAATCTTGGACCTCTTGAGATTTCTGCTGGCGGCCTTGTCGCGATTGGTGACGACATGTCCGAGGTTGCAGAAATGGCGCGCCCGATGGTCGCGCTTTACGTCGGGGGCATGGGAGCCAAGGGTCGGAACTTCTACAACGATCTCATGTGTCGTTACGGATACGAAGAAGAAGCCACCAAGATCCAGGACCTCTACCTCGAGGGCAAAAAGGATGAAGCGGCCGCACTCGTTCCGTCAGAGTTCTTGAAACTCACAAACCTTTGTGGTCCGGAAGGATTCGTGCGTGAGCGCATCGAGGCCTACGCCGCTGCAGGTGTGAGCGTGCTCAACATCATTCCGGTCGGTGGAAACCCCATCGCGACAATTGAGAAGCTCAAGACCTGGGTGTCGTAACCGCTAGCACAGTGTGCTCATGCGGTCGATGACGGCTTCAGCTTCGGCCACAATCGAACGCACGAGATCGCCTGCGGGCACGAGTTCGTTGATTGCGCCAACACCCTGACCAGCGGGCCAGAACTCACGCGAGGGGTCGACCTCGGTGTTGGGCCCTGCGCCAAGATGATTGGCACCATCGTTGATGGAACGAATGAACTGTGCGGGGAAGGGCTCGATTTCACTCGCGTGCTCTTCCCAGTACTGCGTGTAGTCGTTGCGGGCGACGCGACAGGTCTTTCCGGTGAAACCCTTTGATACGACCGTGTCGTCCTCGGCCATCGATAGAAGTTTCTCTTTGTACCCGGGTGTTCCCCATGCTTCGGGTGTCGCAATGAAACGCGTTCCCATCCAAACGCCTTCAGCACCAAGGCTGAGCGCAGCTGCGAGACCGCGACCGTCGAACAGGCCGCCAGCAGCGACAACTGGAACCTTGTCTTCGACGACATCAACGATTTGGGGAACGAGCGCCATCGTGGCGACCGTGCCTGTATGTCCGCCAGCTTCAGTTCCCTGGGCGATGACGAGATCACAACCGGCAGTAACCGCGGCGACTGCGTGTCGAACCTTTCCACACATGCTCGCGACGAGAACGTTGTTGTCATGACAGAGGTTGACCACGTCACGCGGAACTCCGAGACCGGCAACAAACACGCGACCGCCATTGTCGATGATGGCTTGCACCTGTGCCGGCATATCGCCCGGCGCAGCGGTAAGAAGATCAACGCCGAAAGGTTTGTTTGTTGCGGCGCGAACAAGATGCATTTGTTCGACCATACGGTCGAGGTTCATCGTTGACGCCCCCATGCACCCGAAACCACCTGCCTCACTCACAGCGGCAACAAGTTCGTGATAGCTCACGCCCCCCATGCCGGCGAGCATTACTGGATGTTCGATTTCGAGAAGGTCAGTCAGCCGAGTTCGCATGATTGCCACGGTACGCCCCCGGGCCGGTGAGCATGCCTCTATGCCAGCGCCGGGGTGTCAGCAAAAGACCTCGTGGGTAATCCTCAAAGAGCCAGCGGCCAAAATTGCGACGTGTCCAACCGCTTATCCCGGCGATGCGAACGGCACCTCGGGCGCCAAGCGGCCGCCGGAGGATGGTCATGAGACGCTCAGCGAAGCGATGGTCGACGGAGAGCTCAGTCTCGACTGAGTGTTCATAGGCCGAGGCACACGCAGCGACGTTTGTGGGATTGGCGATAATCGCTTCGGCGGCCCAGCGGCCGGTGAGGAGCGCTTGACCGATTCCCTCACCTGTCATTGGATCGGTTGCTGCCGCTGCGTCGCCAACGAAGAGCGTGCGCTCGCAGGTAAGAGCGATGCGATCGACTCGTGCGGGGATGGGCCAGGCCCGATGTGGACTTTCCGGTTCGGCATCGGGACCGAGGAACTCACGCACATGGGGTCGGGCGAGAAGTTCGCGCCAGAGTGGCCCCATATCGCTGACTTTGTACGAACTGTCGTCGCGCAGAATTCCAAATCCGATATTCGCGGTTCCATCGGCAAGGGGGAACGACCACGCATAGCCGGGAAGAAGATCAGGTTCGAACCAAACGATGAGTTCGCTAGAAGCGCGCGGCGAAACGTTTTTGAAGTACTGACGAAACGCGTGCCATTCACCGCGGTAGCCGGGTTGTGCGATGCCAAGTGCCTTGCGAGTTGGTGACCACATTCCGTCGGCGGCAATGACATAGGAGGCCGTAATGGTGTCGCCAACATCGGTGAGAACTGTTGCTGAGGAATCGCTTTGTGTCATCGAGGAAAGAGCGACGTTCTCGCGAATCTCAATACCTTCAGATCGAGCAAGTTGAACGAGTGCCAGGTCAAGGTCTTGTCGGCGACTCGCCGCCGCGTAGGTTCCGTTGTCTCGTGGCATCGGGAAGACAACTTCGCGACCGCTGGGCGATCGGACGACGACATCGTCAACGCTGACCCACGAGGGCACAGTCTTTGGGTCGAGACCGAGAGCATCGAGTTCGCGCAGTGCCGAGGTGGTGAGACCATCTCCACAAATCTTGTCGCGCGGAAATGTTGCTTTGTCGATGACAACAACGGTGTGACCTGCACGAGAGAGTGTGAGTGCAGCAGCGCAACCGGAAGGACCTGCTCCGACCACGAGGACATCGACCTTCGTGTCTCCGACGGGCGCGGAGTCGGTGGTTGAAGGTTCGGTCTGCATCGACCGAAGGCTAGATGGTGTCTGCTTGTGGCCCGAAGCCGGGGCGCACTTCGCCGGGTTCAATTGGTCGCATCAAGATGTCGAGTGCGAGCCAAATCGTCTTCGAGAAAGGAAAGAACGCCAGGGGAAGTAGTCCCGCTGCAGCAATCGCAGCGATGATGATCACAACAATGGGTGGTGTCGGCCAGAAGGCAAGAAACCCGACCAGAAGCACGATGAGAAGTGCGCCGAAACTCACGATTGTGTTGATGCCGAGATCACCAGTCCAGTGCCCTTCAATTCGTTCAAACTTCAGATCGCACTTGGGGCAGCGTTCGAGCATCGTGAACCAGCGGCGAAACAGATGGCCCTGCCCACAGACAGGGCAGCGTTTCATGCAACCGCGAAGGAAGACTCGTTTGTTTGGTGACATCTTCAGAACCACATATCTGGATCGATATGGGTGATGTCGAGTGGTTCGGTAGGGAGGTTTCCAGAAACAACATCGGGAAGGAACTCGCGTAAGCGGCGGGGGAGTACCTGAACATCTGATTGCAAGAGTTCATCCAAACCCCACCAGTGATGGCCGCCGAATGCCATTGCTTCGAAAGCTTCGAGACCGCCGGGTTTGCGAGTGGAGAGATCAATACGGTCGGTCCAAGCGACATGAACGTGCTCATGCTGATCGAATTTCCAGCCCGCAAATGTGAACTTCGAATGTTGGGTCCAGACGCATGGTCCGATTTCGGCTTCGACAATGCCGGTCTCTTCATAGAGCTCACGACGAGCCGCTTCAGCGCTTGTTTCGCCTTGTTCGATTCCGCCGCCGGGGATTTCCCACCATTGGCCCTTCGATGCATCGGCAGGATCGCGAGCTTCGAGAAGAAGGACGTGGCCGTGTTGGTCAAGCACCACAACTCGCGCTGCGGTTCGTTTCAGTACCCAGTCAGCCATGGTTCTCCTCCAGCCAGTGAATCCATCGTCCGTGCGGATGCGCAATTGCAAGTGCCGTCGTTGTGCAAACGCCACCGCGCCATGATCGCAGGCTTAGCTGCGTCGGAGTGCCTTCGCCGAGATAGTGCTCAAAGACGCCAGCCTCGGCGGGTTGGACCCAAGGTGTGAATCGTGGCTCTTCAAAGGTGATGAAGTCGAGGTCGCGGTTGGCGCCGCGCTGGTCGATCGTGTCGAGCACTGTCTGGCGTCCATCGGCATTGATGTAGGCGAGGGCCCAGGTCGAGAAAACGACGAGGTGATCAGACTCTGGAATCTCATCGAGCGAAACGGCGAGATCGGTAACGGCGTCACCGGCGATGAGCCGAGGCGGCGATTGACGCGCAATGTCGAGTGCTGCGGAGAGTCGCTGAGGGCGATCAGGGATGCCTGGCCAAACGCATGCTTGAAGCCAGCGACATTCGGCATTGGAACGGACATCGATTGGCATTGGGTCGAGCCCGTTACGCGCTTTCAGTTCGAAACCGACGGTGGGAAGCGGTGGCGTGTTGGGGCCGCGCACTTCGCAACGAAGACGAACAGTCGAATCATCGGGGCCGAGCGACGCCAAGGCCTTGTCGTTGCGGGTGTAGTCGATGTGAAAGCGATCAATGAAGAGGTTGAGTCCAGCGCTTGGGCCGATTTCAAAGAGTGTGAGTGAATCGGAAACATCTTGAGTAGCGCGGCCGAATGCCAGTGCGAGCGCTGCGCTTCTACCGACCTCATTGGTCTGCACTGATCGTGTGCGCATGTTTTCGATGATGGCGCCGCGTTCTTGATTGATGAGTTCCAAGAACGAAGTCATCGGATCGGCATCGGACTCGCCGCGATAGACCGCGGCAATTTCGCATCCGGGATTGGCGAGGATTCGATCGTGAGTCGCGGCGAAGAAAAGAACTGGGACTCGGCCCCGGCGCGCATTGGGATGCGCTGAGGATTCGACGAATTCGAGAAGTTTTGTATCGGCGGAGATTGAGCGTGCGAGTTGTTCATACGTAGGCGAGTAGCCGGCAAAATCGTTGTCGGCGAGGAAGAGGAAGAGGTCTGAAAGTTCCTCAATCGCGGTGCGTTCGCTCACGAATTCGAGGGTATCGCTCTGGGTCAGGTGTTGGCGATCGAATCGCAGCACAATGGGGAAGTGACCGTGCCTGCCGAAACCCTTCTGCGTCGAGCTGCTCGACTTCAGTGCCCTATCTGTGGGCAACGAGGGTTGTTTCGCAATTGGGTTCAGATGGTTCCGGAGTGCCCGCAATGCGGTTTGGTTTTCGGTCGACTTCCGGGGCATTGGCTTGGGTCGTGGTTTTTGAATATTTGCCTTGTGCAGCTTGTCGTCGTTTTGATCCTGATCATCAGCGTTGCAGTGACATGGCCTGATCCGCCTATGTGGATCATCGGTGGAGCAACGGCGGCATCGGCACTTGTTGTGCCGTTTCTTTTTTTCCCCTATTCACGCACGATCTGGACGGCGATTGATCTTGCGATGCGTCCGCTTGATTACGACGAGGGCGTGGCCCCCGGATTCGTTCTCGGCGGTGATCAAGCGCAGCTTGAATCGGAACGGAAGGCGCAGGACGAAGGGGAGTAACGAGGACCCTTGATTCGGTCAGCTCGTTGTTGTTGTCGTCGCAGGAACGACCTGCACGGTGAAAGTCACGACCTTGTTTTCGGCTTGCGGTGCTCCCGCTATTTGGTTGTAGCTCAGCGAGATTGTTGCGGGGCCAGCAGCACGACCCGCAAAGGAAATGATCTGGACGAGCGGAAGGACTGCAGGAACGGTTGTTGTCGAGGTTGAACTCGTAGTGGGATTCCCGGCCCGAACTCTGGTCGTCGTGGTCGTCGAAGTTGTCGTTGCGCTCTCAGCCTTGAGTAACAGGTCTGGGTCATCGCTGAAGTGGGAGCCGAGAGCGATGAGGCGGGAGTTGTCGATTGGAGCGAGCACCCAGCGCCACCCTGAACCAGGATCGGCCGGCAGCATGATCGCAAACTCTTTGCCGACTGTGGTTGTGATCGGGGCAGCTGGATCCACATAGGTGGCGGTCGCTTCGGCAGGGTCGATGGTTGACGTTGTGGTGGACTCATCGGAACCGGCCGAGGATCGGCCCGAACAGCCGGCGAGGAGCACAAAGACGCCAATCGCAAGAACGAGGGCATGTCGACGGCGGCCGGAGCTGGACCGCCTGTAAGCGCGATCGCTTGGGGTTCTGGGGTGAGATCGCATTGTGCTGAGACTACGGCCCGGCGCCGCTGGTCCTCGTTCAACGGGGCTGTCGGCCGCATCTAGAGTCAGATTTCGTGAACTTCGATGAATCTCCAGAAGAAGCAGAACTCCGGGCCGAGATCCGGGCGTTCCTCGATGCAAACGCCACTCTCAAGACCGGCACAGAAGCCGATTGGTCCCGAGGGCCAGTCGACGATTCTGAAGAGGCAGCCCGTGCGTACATGGAACGTTGTCGCGCATGGCAGAAGGTGCTGTCGGACAACGGATGGGCTGGCATCACCTGGCCAAAGTCATTTGGTGGTCGCGGCGACAGCGCTGCGGTATCGGTGATCTTCGGGCAAGAAGCATCGAAGTACGACGTCACTGCAGGATTTATCGGTGCGGTGCAGTCGCTGGTCGGTCCGCCGATCATGCGCCACGGAACTCCTGAACAGCAGCAGCGGTTTCTTCCGGGCCTTCTTGATGGTTCGGTGAACTGGTGTCAGTTGTTCTCCGAACCAGGCGCTGGCTCTGATCTCGCAGCACTTTCAACCCGTGCAGTCCGTGACGGAGATTCGTTCATTGTCAATGGTCAAAAGGTGTGGAACACCCAAGCGCAATTCGCCGATTGGGGCATCCTCGTTACGCGTACCGATCCTGATGCACCGAAGCACAAGGGCGTCACGTTCTTTCTCGTCGACATGGCAACGCCGGGCATCGAAGTTCGTCCGCTTGTGCAGTCAACTGGTCAGGCGCACTTCAACGAGGTCTTCTTCAACGACGTCATCATTCCTGTCGAGAACGTTGTCGGCGAGATCAACGAAGGATGGGCGGTTACCCGCACGGTGCTCAGCAGCGAAGCCGGAATGATTGGTTCCGGCGCCGGCGGTTCAAATGGTTTCGAAGGTGTGCTTGGTCTTGCTCGCAAGTATGGGCGAACTGAGGACCCCGAGATTCGTTTGCGTTTGGCCGACGCCTATGCGCGCGAGCGCATGCTGCAACTTCTCGGACTGCGCATGCAGTCATTCATCCTCAACGGTCGTGGAAATCCTCCTGACCCATCGGTGATGAAGAACTTCATGGTGCAGGCTGCCGAAAAGCGATACGACCTCGCACTCGAACTCGAAGGTGCTGACGGAATGCTTGATAAGGCCGACGCACCGCAGAATGGTTTCTGGCAGTCGGTTCACATGGGTCAGTTCGGTTCACGAATCGGTGGAGGTACAACCGAGGTGCACCGCAACATGATCGCTGAACGCGCTCTGGGGCTTCCGCGTGACGTCTCGCCCGACAAAGACCTTCCGTGGAAGGAAATCCTGAAGGCCTAGAGCTTCAGGGGATTTACGTAGCGGCGGACATTCCGAGAATGCCGACGTACAACAAGACGGCTCCGAAGGCGCTCGTGGCGATGATGCCGCCGATATCGCGTCGTTGTCCTCCTGGCGAAACGATCGTCATGAGCGCAACCGACGAGATGTAGACGCCCTCGACGAGAAAGAGTCCTGCCTCAATCGTTAAACCCCAATTGAGAATGACGGCCAGGAGTGCAACGACACCCCACGCCAGATTCGCAATTCCGACTTCGATCTGGAAGTTGTTTCGTTTCCCGTAGTCCCACCCCATGCGCGCCGCGTCAGAGCGGTGCAGTAGCGCATGGCGGATAAACGAGAGAATTCCAACGCCTCCAACTGCGAGGAGGCATGCCAAGGTGAGGTCGGCGGGAGTCTTTGTCACCGTGCTGGTGCCAATAACGAGGCCGATACCGCCAACGATGTACGTGAGAATCATCACCGCCCTTGAAAATCGCGGGTCGGAGAACTGATTCGCGGGTGTTGTTGAGTCCGCCTGACTGCTTCGTGAGTCGTGTTGATCATCCACCATGGAGTCGGATATTACTGCGGCAACTCAGATCGAGGGTGGTTGATCGGGGCTAGAGCTTCAGGACTTTCTTGGCGTTCTCGCGAAGGAACTTTGGCCAGACCTCGTCTTTGAACGGAACCTTCGGGAGCTCCTCAAAGATGCGGTCGTAACTAAGGCCTGCTGGGAAATAGCCGGCGTACATGATCTTGTCGGCGCCACGGCTGTTGGCGTAATCGACGATGGCCTTCGGATAGTGCTTCGGCGCGAACGCGGAGGTTGAGTAGTAGAGGTTCGGCCACTTGAGCATGAGCTTCATGGCGAGCTCGGTCCAGGGTTCGGCGCCGTGGCGCATCACAAACGTGAGGTCGGGGAAGTCGTACATGACTTCATCGATGAGTTCGACATGCTGCGGTGCGAACGGAACTCGGGGGCCGGGAATACCGACACAGCAGAAGATGGGAAGGTCAAGTTCCACCGCAAGCGCGTAGAACGGATACATCTTCTTGTCATTCAGGGGTGTGCGGTAACCGGCGGGGAAGGTGCTGATGGCTCGAAGGTTCACGCCGCTTGCATGAACTTCACGGATCTTTTCGATGCCCGGCATGACGTCGGTGGGATCGAATTCGAAGCAGGTGAAGAACCGATCGGGGTGCTCGGTAAGTGCACGAAGACAATCGGGGTTGTTCGGGTTGTAACCGAGCATCGCCTTTTCGATGTTGTGGCGTTCGAAGTTGTCGATGAGGAGCGCAACAGGATCGACACCCTCTTCAGTGTCGGGCGGGACGTCCTTGAACATGTACTGCGCAGGAAACCGGAAGTCCTTTGACTCCTGATCGCGCAAATGCGGGGCGAGGAACTTGTAGACCTCTTTGCGGTTGCGGCTTGGCATGCCAACAAAGGTCTCGATGATGTTGATGTCGGTGGGGAATCCCATGGGGTCCGTCGCTCCTTGAAGAAGTTGAACGGAGCGAATCTAGGACATGGAATGACTCGCGTTGATCGTTCTTACGCTGCGAGAGGGGAATCTTGCGGTGGCAGTCCGCTCCGAACGATGTGGATCCAGAGTTCAAGTTCAAGTTCGCATGCTCGGCGCCGGTAGGACGTGGCAAGGATTGGGTCGACAGAACAGGCGAGTCGACGCAAGAAATCGGCGCGCCGTTGCAGCCGAGAAAGATCGAATTCAGGTTGTTGGGTAACGGTGGAATCTGGCACCGCCGTGGTGGGCAAGTTCGAAAGCGTTGCGATAGCCATAGGAGGCTCCTTTGTGCTCTCGGTGCCTGACAGGTGATGTCGGTGCACCGTGTGGTCTTTCCTGTCTTGTCGGCAGGAATCGCCAATGTGTGAGCAACTTTCCCCGGTCCGGTTGAATCGGGTCAGGAAGAGGGGGTGGCGTCGGCCACTGTCAGGGTCGATTTCTTGCCATATCGGTGGCGAAACACGAAATGGGCCCCAAGGCCGGCCGGCAACGGCAACCAGTAGGAGGCGATGCGGTAGGCAAGGACGGCGAGGAGTGCCTTCTCGCTAGGAACGCCAGCAAGCACGAGCATGGCAGTGAGGCCGGCTTCGACGAAACCCACACCACCCGGGGTGATTGGGATCATGCCGAGCACGGCCGCAACCGCGTAGGCAAGCAATACCAAACTCAGACGAGGGTCCACGCCACAAGCTTTGAGAGCGCAGACCAACGCGAAGTAATCAAGCAGCCAGTTGCCAACAGCGGCGAGGAGTGCGGCGCGCCATCTGGCGCCGAGGCTGCTCACCATCTGGTCGCGCTGGCGAACAATTCCGTCCACCGTGGGTCCGCCTGATCGGCCACGACGCTTGTTGATCCATCCGGTGATCGCCGTGATGGTCCTGGCGAACCAGTGAATTGGTCGATCAAAACGAACGAGCGAGAAGGTAAAGCCGAAGAGAACGACGGCAAGCACTGCACCGCCCCACGCGACATGGATCATGCCGCCTGGGATGGGGGCTCCCAGGATTGAAAGGAAAAGGGCAACCATCGGGAGGCAGAGCAGGACGCCATTGGAAATGATTGACGTCGCAGTGAGTGCGGCCCCAGCTGAACCTTTGTCGATTCCAGAGACCGACAACATTCTGAACCCCGTGGCTGCCCCTATGGCTGCGCCTCCTGGAACAACTTTGGCAACCGCGTTCGACGTGAGTTGCGCCGTCGCTGCGACAAACCACGACACGCGCGGAAGCGCGATGCGAGTGAGGTCCCAGGCGCACGCGTAAGAACCAATCTCACAAATGAGAATGGCAACGAACCAATAAATGCTGACCGTTCGAAGTTGTGGGATTTGGTCCCACATATCGAGCAGTCTTGGTGCGAGTCCGTAGAACGCGAATGCCATGACGGCAAGAAAAACAACGCGTCCAAGGATCCGCAGACGCGAGACATGACGCGCCGGCGTTCTTCCCGCCGCCACGTCTGTTGGCGGTGGGAGAAATTCGTCGGGCGGACTCAGCCGAGGACGCCCTTTTCGTGCAGTTCGGCGATTCGAGCTGCGTCGTAGCCGAGGACCTCGCTGAGGATTTCATCGCTGTGCTGACCGCACTCGGGAGCCTTGCGAGGAATCGGAAGTTCGCCACCGATGATCTTGACCGGGTTCGGCAACATGTCAGCGCCAAGGATTTCTTTCGGAATCCACGGCATACGGTCCTGGAACTGTGGATCGTCCTGCATGTTGGACGGAGTGTTCACCGGAGCGAGTGGGGTATTCCATTCGCCGCCGAAGTCCATCCACTCTTTCGAACTCTTCGTCTTGAAGATCGTTGTGAGTTCGGCAAGGAGTTCGCGGTTGTTGCGAGCATGGTCGGCGTATTTCGACCCGGGGAACTTCTCGAAGAGGTCTTCGCGGCCAACGCCCTTGCAGAAGTTCTTCCAGAACTCTTGTTCCGATGCCATGAAGAGGATGTGTCCATCAGAGGTTTCGTACATCTGATAGCGGACGCCCTCTTTCATGCCAGCGGTGCCTGGCGCGCGTCGTTCGTAGTTGTCAGCCTTGTTTCCGGTGACTTCCGATTGCGGTCGTTCGTACGCCTTGAATGATTCGCTGCGGTACCAGTCGAAAGCAGCTGCGGCGTCAGACTGCGCAATTTCCATGTAGCAACCTTCGCCTGTGGCGCGGGCCTTGATGATTCCAGCGAGGATGCCCAGCGCACCGAACATCGGCCCAGCGTTGATGCCAATTGAGATATGCGGCGGGATGTAGCAGTAGCCCTCTTCGTCGTAGGCCGGTTCGATGATGCCTGCCCACGTGTCGTAGGCAATTCCGTGGCTCGGCAGGTCGCGATATGGCCCGGTCATTCCGTAGCCACTGATCGTCATGAACACGATTTTGGGGTTGATGGCCTTCAGGTCTTCGTAGCCAAGGCCGCGACGAGCGAGCGCGCCCGGGCGCATGGCCTCAACAACAACATCGGCGTCGGCGGCGAGTTCCTTGAACGTTTGGACGCCTTCTTCGGTCCGGAGGTCAAGCACGATCGAACGCTTACCTCGGTTGCAGTGGAGGAAGAGCAGTGAGGTGTCTTCGACGATCGGCCATGTCATCTGACGGCCGTAGTCGCCCCCAGGGGCTTCGACCTTGATGACGTCGGCGCCGAGCTCGGCGAGATTGGTGGTGACAGCGGCGGGTCCGAGCATCGAAGCCTCGATGATGCGGACTCCTTCAAGGGGAGCAATTTCAGTCATGCCTACCAATCTGTCACGTCATCGGGGCCCCCGTCGCCCTGACGGTGGCAGATGGGGCAAGATGGCAGTACGGAGGCGCTTGCCCCCGATCCATTAATTGTCATCGCTCTGAGAAGGGGACCGTCATGCGAATCGTGGTCGATTTCGATCTGTGTGAAAGCAACGCCGTCTGTATGGGCATCGCCCCTGAGATCTTCGAGGTTCGTGACGACGACTTCCTCTACGTCCTCGACGAGAACCCGCCGGAGTCCATGCGCGCCAAGATGGAAGAGTCAGTGCAGCGGTGCCCCAAGCAGGCCATCTCCATCGCCGAAGACTGAGCACTGAATGGCGATTTTCGCCGCTCAGTGCATGATCTGATTTATGAACTCCACCACAGTCATCGTCGGCGCGTCTCTTGCTGGCATCAACGCGGCTCGAACCCTTCGGCTTCAGGGCCACGTCGGCTCGATCATCGTTGTCGACGCGGATTCCGAGCGACCCTACGACCGACCGCCGTTGTCGAAGCAGATGCTTACCGGCGAGTGGGAGCCCGAAAAGATTCTCCTACCGGCAGGCAAGGAGGATCTCGACCTCGAGTTCCGTCTGGGGGTGAGGGCCAAGGCCGTCGACCTGGGCGCACGTCAGATCACACTTGAAGGCGCCGATGGGACAGTTGCGAACACGGCATTCGATTCATTGGTAATCGCGAGCGGTGCATCTGCTCGCCGGTTGCCTGACTCGGCCGGCATCGCAGGTGTTCATGTTGTTCGCACGTTGGCTGACAGTCTTGCGTTGCGAGCGGAACTCGAAGCTGGTCCTTCACGAGTCGTTGTGATTGGCGCAGGGTTTATTGGTGCTGAAGTCGCGTCGAGCTGTCGTAAGCGAGGCATCGAGGTCACTCTTGTCGAGGCCATGCCGTTACCGCTTGAGCGGATTCTTGGCGCCGAGATGGGACGAGTGTGTGCGCAGGTGCATATCGAAAACGGCGTCGACCTTCGACTCGGCACTGGCGTTCTGCAACTTGAAACCGAGACTGTCGATGGTGTCGAGAAGGTCGTCGGAGTCGCACTGACTGATGGAACAACGATTGCAACCGAGATCGTTGTCGTTGGAATCGGCGTCACGCTCAACGTCGACTGGCTCGAAGGTTCGGGGCTCACGCTCGATGATGGCGTTGTTTGTGACAACACGCTCCTCGCTGCTCCAGGCGTCGTTGCTGCAGGCGATATCGCCCGATACCCGAGCGCTCGGTTTGGGCGCATGCTTCGCGTCGAGCATTGGGAAACCGCTATTGCCGGCGGTGAAGCCGCAGCCCGACGGTTGCTGGCAGAGGCAAGTGGCGAAACTCCAGTTGTTTTCGATCCGATCCCGTGGTTCTGGAGTGATCAATACGACCGCAAAATTCAGCTCGCTGGTCGCCCTATGCCGACGGACACTTGTGTCGTGGTCCACGGAAGTACCGATGAGTTTCGCTTCGTCGCGCTCTACGGCGATGGCGATCGTCTCACCGGCGTGCTCGGAATGAATCGCCCCCGCCACGTCATCCAACTCCGAGCACTCTTTGAAGAAGGCGCATCATTCTCAGAAGCCTGTGAACGAGCGGCAACCCTCTGATGAGTGACGGCGCTGTTAGCGAAGAACTCATCGATCAGCTCGACGAGATGGGCACAGTCGTCGGGACAGTGACTCGTGCCGAGATGCGATCAAACAATCTTCTTCACAGATCTGTCTTCGTGGTTGTTCGTAACGATGCTGATGAGTTGCTCATTCATCAGCGGGCATCTTGGAAAGACCTCTGGCCCGACGCTTGGGATATCGCTGTGAGTGGCGTGGTCGCCGCCGGTGAAGCGTGGGAGTTGGCGGCTGCTCGGGAGCTGGCAGAAGAACTGGGCATCTCTGCCGAACTCGCGTATCTCGGCGAGGGTTCGTTCGAAGATGATGACGTTCGCGAAGTTGCCCGGATCTACCAGGCACGCACCGAGGGTCCCTTCGAATTCGCAGACAACGAAATCTCGGAAGCGCTTTGGGTTCCGATGGAAAGCGTCCGTGGATGGCTCGTTGGGCGTTCAGTATGCCCCGACAGCATGGCGCTGGTTCTCCCAAGGCTGGATGCGCCGTGAGCCACCGATGACCGCGATCGCTTTTCTTCTTCTTTCGCTGACCGCCGTCGTGGCTGTCAGCGACTGGATCGCAGTTGCGAACAACTACCGGGTCGCGGAATACCTCCTCAAACCGCTCGTGATGGTTTTCCTCATCGCGGTTGCGTTGTCGATCGATCCATCCTCTGACTTTGCGCGAGTGATGTTGGTAATCGGGCTTTTGCTGTCGATGATCGGCGATATAGCCCTGATGCTCCCGAAGGACTTGTTCATCGCTGGTCTCGGAGCGTTTCTTGTTGCGCACGTTTTCTATGTGATCGCGTTGTTGTCGCTTGGTATCTCGCTCACTGGATTTGTCGTCGGTGTCGTGCTGATGACTGTGGTAGCGGTCGTTCTTGGCCGGCGGATCGTTCAAGGGGCAGCGAGAGTCGACAAGACGATGGCAGGTCCAGTCGCTGCCTATATCTCGGTCATTTCACTGATGGTCGCTGCGGCGATCGGAACCGGACAATTCTTCGCCATAACTGGAGCTCTGCTGTTCGGCGCGAGTGATGCACTGTTGGGTTGGACCCGGTTCCTTAAAGAATTCCCTCGCAGCCGAATAATCGTGATGGTCACCTATCACCTCGGCCAAGCTGGGTTGGTCCTCGCCCTTCTCTGACGACCCAGTTGCGCAACTGACCCGTAGGCTTCGCCTATGTCGTGGTCAGTAGTGCTCATCGTTTTTGTCGTCATTTTCGTGCTCCTTGTTCTGTTGGCGGTCTACGACCTTTTGCAGCGAAAGCACGCGGTTCTCAGGAACTTTCCTGTTGTCGGACATCTGCGCTACATCCTCGAGGCGGTTGGTCCGGAGCTTCGCCAGTACATCGTCACAGACAACAATCAAGAACGTCCTTTCAGTCGTGACGACCGCCGGTGGGTGTACTCAACAGCCAAACAGCAGAATGCCTATTTTGGTTTTGGCACCGACAATGACCTTGACCAATCGCGCAATTACACGATTATCAAGCAGTCGATGTTTCCGCTCGATGGCCCATCGAATGCTCCAGCGCATCCCGATCCGTCGCGAGCATTGCCGTGCGCCAAAGTTCTCGGAGCTTCGCACGGTCGGCGACACTCGTTTCGTCCTGCATCAATTGTCAATGTCTCCGGAATGAGTTTCGGCTCATTGAGCGGTGCAGCAATTGAGGCGCTTGACCGAGGCTGCGCAATGGCGGGGGCGTTGCACACGACAGGCGAAGGTGGCATCACTCCGCATCATCTTCACGGCGCCGATCTCATTTGGCAGATTGGCACCGGCTACTTCGGTTGCCGAAACGAAGACGGCTCTTTCAATCTTGCGCGCGCTATCGAACAGGTGCAGTCAGCGCCGATTCGCGCGATCGAAATCAAGCTCAGCCAGGGAGCGAAGCCTGGTCTCGGAGGGTTGCTTCCCGCCAACAAAGTCACTCCCGAGATTGCCGCAATTCGCGGAATCCCTGTTGGCATTGCGTGCAAGAGCCCGGCAGCTCACACCGCATTTACCGATGTCGACAGTCTCATTGCGTTTGTTGAAGAGTTAGCCGAGGTCACTGGGGTGCCCGTAGGGATCAAGTCGGCAGTGGGTCAAGGCGAGTTTTGGACGGAACTCGCAACAAAAATGGCGGCGACAGGCCGCGGCCCTGACTTCATCACGATTGACGGGGGAGAGGGCGGCACCGGAGCAGCGCCGTTGGCCTTTACCGATCACGTTGCTCTTCCATTCCGATGGGGGTTTACCCGGGTCTACCGCGCCTTCGCGGAAGCGGGCATCACGGACGACATTGTCTTCATTGGTTCCGGGAAACTGGGTATGCCCGAAGCAGCGTTCAGCGCGATCGCGCTTGGTTGCGACATGGTGAACGTCGGCCGCACCGCGCTCTTCTCCATTGGTTGCATCCAGTCGCAGCGCTGCCATACCGATCGCTGTCCGACAGGGGTGGCGACACAGAATCGCCGTCTCACACGGGGACTCGACCCCGAGGACAAAGGCGTTCGCTGCGGTAATTACCTCGCCGGAGTTCGGTTTGAACTCGAGCGTCTCAGTTGGGCCTGCGGGGTCACGCACCCGGCAAAGGTGGATGCCGACATGATTGAAATTCTCGAAGACCGCTGGACAGCCGAAACACTCCGCGAGATGGTCGGTTACGAGCCTGGTTGGGGCACACCGTCAAAACCGCTGCTTGATGCGCTCGACGTGCAACTTGGGTAGACCCTTCAACGGCCCCACCCGCCACTAGCCTCGTCGCGTGCCCTCCACTTTGGAACGTGCCCGTACAGCGGTCACGACCTCGCCAGAACTACGCCGCCTCGCGGAGCGCGGCCGGGCCATCCTCCTTGGTCCGTCTGATGAAAAGCTTCGCCAAGAGCGAGACGAATCCCATTGGCAGCCGGAAACTGCTGCTGGGTCTCGTTGGTGGCAGACCGCCCTCAGTGCACTGAGTGGAGTAATGGGAGCCACGGTAATTGCGGCGTCTGCGCCACGGTGGCGCCTGGCCGTTCCAAGTTGGCGATTGTCGATACCCGGAATTGCCCAACCGGGAACCAGCACGCAATCGACCATGTGGTTCCTTCTCGGCTTGATCCTTCTCGGTCTTGGTTGGCTCGGCCTCGTTTATCGCGCCGGCCGTATCGCTGATCCGCGTCGCGCCGTCGTCGTTGTTGGCGCTGTCATTGCCTTGTGGGCGATTCCCGTTTCTCTTGGTCCACCACTTCTTTCGAACGATGTCTATAGCTACGTCGCCCAAGGCGAAATGGCGAGCCGCGGCATCGATCCAAGTTCGGTGGGGCCTGTCGAACTTGGCCGCAATGATTTTACGAGTGGTGCCGATCCGGTGTGGCGTTCCGCACCAGCGCCGTACGGGCCAGTCGCGGTGATGGCAGCCCGATCAGCGGTTGAAATCGGTGGTCATGACCAAGTCGCGGCGATCAACGTCTATCGAGTCATCGTGTGGATCGCCGTCATCATGGCGGCAATCGGTATCGGGTTGATCGCTGTTGGAAATGGTCTTTCCGCCGCGGTCGCAATTGCCATTGGCATTGGTAATCCGATCATGATTCTGCACATCATCGGTGGCGCTCATAACGATGCCCTGATGTTCGGTTTCCTCGCGCTCGGTCTTGCCGCGGCACAGCGTGACAAGAAGAAGTTGGCGGTAGCGCTCATCACTGCTGCAACAGCAGTAAAACTTCCCGCGGCTGTCGGTTTGTTGTATCTCGGTTGGTGCTGGCGTGGGGCAATTGCCACGTGGAAAGAACGTGTTGTCACAACAGTTGCGGTCTTTGCCTCTTCGATCGCCGCAATCGTCGTCGGTTGTTTGCTTGTTGGTCTGGGGCCGGGCTGGATCACTGCGCTTACGAGTACGGGGAAAGTCAACGACACCTATTCACCGACTACCAAGCTGGGGTTCAGCATCGCTGAGATCCTCAATGGAGTCGGACTCGACGTCAACGGCCAACTTCTTGCCTCTGGAGTCCGGGCTCTCGGTCTTTTGGCGACGGCAGTAATTGCGATTGTGATGCTGATGCGCAGTCCGCGGGTCGGATACATCAAAGCCACAGGTGTGATGCTGGTTGCCTATGTTCTGCTCGGCCCCGTGATTTGGCCTTGGTATCTGGTGACAGGATTCGCACTGCTTGCAGCCTGTGGTCTCGGCCGTTACCGCCCTTCATATTTGGTTGTGTGTCTCGCAGCGAGTTGGTTTGTTTGGCCCACTTCGGTGGTTTCAATGGGGACATTAGGAAGTGGCTATCAGCATCTACGAGGGCTGGGCGTTGTTGTGCTCGTGATCGCTCTCGCATGGGGTGCACAACGTTTTGCCAGTCGATGGGAGCGGCGCTACCACGGGTTCAGTGCGGCTGAACGAGATGCCGCCGTCTCTGACGAACGCGTCAAGATTGACTCGACATGTTGAGCGCAACGGTTTACAACGACGAATCCTCGTGGTCGGTGAGTGGCATTGAAGCGATCGTGTCTGCGATTGCCGATACCTCAAATTTGGTGTGGATCGATCTCACCGGACCCGATGAGGACGATCTAGATGCACTGGCAACGGGGCTCGATCTGCATGAGTTAGCAATTGAAGATGTTCGAAAACACGGCCAGCGGGCCAAGCTCAACCGGTATCCGCTTCATGCTTTTTTGGTCGCCTATGCCCGCGCCGAGGACGGCGATATGTGCGAGGTCGATTTCTTTATCGGACCGAACTGGTTAGTGACCGTCCGCGAAACGAATGATCACGGCGAAACGTTCCCGATAGCCGATGTCACACGTCGTTACGAGCGCATTCGGAGCCTCGATCCTGGGGTGGGATTCCTCCTCTATTGCCTTCTCGATGAATTGGTCGATGGGTACTTCGGTGAAGCCGAACAAGCAGAGGATGCGCTGGAAATCATTGAGGAGACGCTCTTTGACATCGGGCCTCCGTCGGACGGAACGCTTCAGCAGGAACTTTTGGAGCTGCGACGATCGATGATTACGTTTCGACGCAGGGTCGTCCCATTGCGCGATGTTGTGCTTTCGTTGCT
>CAEZVV010000005.1_pt1 | contig 32608 bp, 32 predicted proteins | sample 7264831 | NCBI WGS metagenome assembly CAEZVV01 (sample SAMEA6813865, study PRJEB35770) | uncultured Microthrixaceae bacterium | biome: Freshwater; feature: Freshwater reservoir; material: water | place: Czech Republic | collected 2017-07-26 | depth 0.5m m | reverse complement strand
GGCGGGCGACCATCACGCTTGTCTCCATCGCCTTCACGGCGCGGCTTGCGATCACGTCGATCTCCACCGCGCCCCTTCGGTGCAAGTTTCGTTGTAACAAGAGGCTCATCGTCGCGACGAGGAGTGCCAACAACTTCGATGCGCTCTGGTTCTTTCCGAGCACCCTTCGGAGCGAGCACGGCGATGATGTCAATGCCATCCATCATGAAGTCGGCGTCGGCGCGAACGACATCGCCAACCTTGGCGCCGGCAAAGAGCAGCGAACCGTTGAGTTCCCCCTTGGGCAACTTGGCGCCGGCTGCCCGCCAGGTCCAGATTCCGTCTTCACGAGTACTTGTGAGTTCAACTTCGATGCGGCGTGACATAGGGGGACCACGCTAACGCTGAGCGTGTGGGCAGAGCGAACGAGCCCACCCAAGGTCGTCCGCTGCTACCTTCCCGCCGATGAGTGACGATGAGGTTGAGTATGGACAGCGCCCGTTCCAAGCACCGCCTGGATCGACCGAGGTCTTTCTGGTCCGCCACGGGCAGTCGGCTGCCTACAGAGATGGCCATCCATTCCCGCTCGTCGACGGTCAGGGCGATCCTCCGCTAACCGCCCACGGGCAATGGCAGGCAGCGCAGGTAGGAGAGCGGCTTCGTCATGTCGCCCTTGCTGCGGTTTACGTCACGACGCTCCAACGCACCGTTCAGACTGCTGCGCCGCTCCTTGACCACATCGGTCAGACGGCGATCGTCGAACCCGATCTCCGGGAGATCCACTTGGGGGAGTGGGAAGGGGGAATCTTCCGCAAGAAGGTGGCCGAGCGTGATCCCGCCTTCCTCGAGGTCGAACGCACGCAGGACTGGAGCGCAATACCGGGCGCTGAATCGTTCGCTCAGCTCCAGCACAGGGTCGTTGGGGCAATCACCCGGATTCATGCCGCTCACCCCGGAGAACGCATTGTGGCGGTGAGCCACGGGGGAGCGATAGGGGCAGCGCTCTCCCATGCCACCGGAGCAAAGCCGCTGGCCTTTGGCGCCACCGACAACGCATCGATCGCTCATCTCATCGTTCTCGGCGATCGCTGGATGCTCCGTCGTTACAACGACACCGGCCACCTTGGCGGCGAACTCTCTGCGGTTGCGGAAGGGCTGACCTGACCGAACCCGTGAGACATCGCAAGACTCGGTTCAACCTACAGATCGGTAGTCGGTTGCCGATAATCCTCGTTATGTAAAGTTATGGGTGGAGATCACAGAAATACGGCGAGGACCGAAAACGGCCTGCTGGTCAGATCAGCGTCGCCATCCGAGGCTCGAGCCTTGCCGCAGCCAGAGGCTCCGCATTCTCCATAAGCCACGCCAACGCCTCCGAGACGTCCTGGGCCGTCGACGATGCGGCAAGATCTCGTTCAACATCTTCGACGGCAGCTTGGAGGCAATACAGCAGTCCTTGGAGTTCCTCCAGCGCAACGCGATCGATAATCACATCGTTGTCGTCGAGTCCGTGCGACTGAGCCAACTTCCGAGCCATATACGACTGTTGCTTGCAGCCATCCCGACAGAACGACCGTGGTCGACCCGGACCCTCACGGGGTTCAACGGGACGACCACACCAACGGCACCTCACAGCGTTGTTTGCCCGGCCACTCTCACCTTCGGGTAATTTCGTCACGTGACGATATTACTCAATATCGAAGCCGTTTGACCGGATGATCCAGGATCGTCCGCAGCCGGCGACTGCGATTACCCGGTGAACGCAGGAACGGCGACTGGCTCGATGACCACGGTGCGATCTGGAAGTACCGGGAACGGGAAGGCGGTGAGGGTCAAGCCCCAGACCCCCTGGTACGAGGCAAGCAGATCGGGCACCCCAGGATTCCAACTCGCAAAGAACGCCCCGGCATCGCTGGCCGGCGACGAAAGCTGAAATGCCTCGAGCGCATCAAGGGGATCTGCGCCACCGACCGACCATGACGAAGGAGCTTGACCCATCGCCGTGATTGCTTGGAGAACTAGCGCAGTGGAATTGGCGTCCACGTCTCCCCCGGTGAACCACGGGAACCCACCGGCACCGGATCCGCTCGTCGCCTGTGCGCTCTGCAAGAACGTCACCGCTGAAGCAACCGGAGCCGTCCGACCAAACAGTTGCAATGCCTGTACTGCAAACGCTGTGGAGTTGGTGTCAGCGCCTACGTAGTTGATGGGGTCAGGAGCATCGCAGTCCTGAATGACATTGCCATTCGACGCCCGAAATGCTTGCCAACCGCCGAGTGAGCTCTGCGGATTGGAACCGCCCACACATTGTTGATCGACAAGCCAGTCAATGGCCGCTGTTGGAGGCGTCGCCCCCACAGCCTGCAACGCAATCACCATCAACGACTGATCCTGAATTGACGACCACGGCTCTTGGTAGCCGTAGAACCCTGGAACAACTTGGCCGTACATGGCTTGGGCTCGAGCAACGAGATCCACCGCAGGAGTTCCGAAGGCTCTTGGGTTTCCCCGCGTGGTGTTGACGAGCAGGATCAATGCTGCGAGACGCTCAGGGAGGTCAGCGCCAGGTGGTGCAACGGTGCCACCACTTCCGTCGTTCGTAACCCATTCTTCGATGCTGCTGTTGAGCGAGAGATATGACATCGCACGATCCAGTGCATCACGCTGCTCCCCCGTTGCCGCGAGACCCTGAGCGACGTACATCGTCTGCGTGACGATCGACTGTGTGGCACCGCTGATGTTGACTTCCCCCGTAGGACCAACCTGCGCAGCCAGCCAGCTGGACGTCAACGACGATTCTGGTGTTGAAATCGCTGAGGCTGGGAAGTTCGTTATGCCGAGAACAGCGACGAGTGCAACGACCACCGCAACCGTTCCGCGACGGATGCGAGTCGAAACTCGTGTTGGGAGAATGTTCATGATGTCCTTTATTTGGACCGACGCTTGAACAATGTCGGTCCTCGTCGAACACCTAATGGCGCAAGAGTTCGAGGCTCGACACCGCATTCCACGACGGTGATGATGAGCTTCGTTCTCGGGTTCGGTGATCCGACTCGACTGCCACCCCTCTGGCAAGAACCAAAGAGCCAACACTCACACGGTTGCGGGACAGCGCCGGATTCTCACCGAACTTCCCCTCACACGAGAACAACTTGTTGTGTCGTTAGGTAAACAGCAAAGAGACGCTCGGTCAAGGACGTCATCTGATGCCATGGCGGACATAGGATCGTCCCACGGCAGCGGGGTGATGCCCCCAAAAGAATGGAGAGCTGCGATGACCGCAAGTCTCGATCCTGACAATTTCGGCGTGGTTCGTGCAGCGAGCAAGCCAATCCCCTACGACATCCCGGTCTTCGACAATTTCGAAGACGAACGCCAACATCGCAAAGAGCGACTCGCTGCAGCGTTTCGGCTTTTCGGCAAACTCGGATTTGGTGAAGGCGTCGCCGGTCACATCACTGTTCGCGATCCTGAGCATCCTGATTGCTTCTGGCTTAATCCAATCGGCATGGATTTTCGTTTGATCAGCGTGTCCGATCTGATTCTCGTAAACCACGAGGGCGAGATTCTCCACGGCGAGTATGCGATTAATCAGGCCGCGTTCGCGATCCATTCCGAGGTGCATGCGGCCCGGCCCGACGTCATTGCTGCAGCCCATACGCATTCGATCTATGGCAAAGCGTTCTCGTCACTCGGACGGCTGCTCGATCCAATTACGCAGGATGCATGTGCGTTTTACGATGACCACGTCTTGTTCGACGACTACACCGGCGTCGTGCTTGATTCGAGCGAGGGCCGACGCATCGCCGCTGGACTCGAAATGAAGAAGGCAGCAATCCTCCGCAATCACGGCCTGCTCACTGTTGGCCACTCTGTTGATGAAGCCGCCTGGTGGTACATCACTATGGAGCGGAGCTGCCAAGCGCAGCTTCTTGCCATGGCAGCCGGCACCCCGATTTTGATCGACGCCGACTGTGCCGCCATGACGCACGATCAAGTTGGTCACAACTTCGCAGGGTGGTTCTCCTTCCAACCGCTGTACTCGACCATCGTGCGCGAACAACCAGATCTCTTCGACTAAGTTCCAAAAGACAACTGACGCTGATCACCGCTTGCGGGAGAGTCCAGTCATTCGCCAAACGATCAACTCGATCGAACGGAAAGTGTCTGGCGCCGAAGGAGCAACCCCCCGGGAAACTCTCAGGCCCATGTACCGCTTGCGCAGGCAACTCTGGAGAGCAGTCGCTTACTCACGTAGGTGACTCACCGACGGGGAAAGTCGACAACGACGACCAGGTTCCTTGGGGCCCGGTCGCCGTTCGAAGCGAAACTCTCAGGTACCACAACAGAGCGGGGTCCCGACCTAGGCGCATTCGCGTCGCGACCATCGAGGCCACCATGACTGATCCCCGCCCGTCACTTGAAGAACTGATTGCTCCCGATCAATTTGTTGGTCGCCATATCGGTCCGTCTGACAATGACATCGAACGGATGCTCTCTGTTGTCGGACAGCCGACTCTCGAAGCGCTCATCGATGCCGTTGTCCCGCCCTCCATTCGTTCGACGACGCCGCTCGCTGTTCCCGCAGCAGTCGACGAAGCAACGATGTTGCAGCGCTTGCGCTTGATCGCCGATCGCAATGTTGTCCGCACGTCTCTCATCGGATGCGGTTGGTACGACTGCGTGACTCCCCCGGTGCTTCGCCGCAATGTGCTTGAGAATCCCGCCTGGTACACCGCTTACACGCCCTATCAGCCCGAGATTTCCCAGGGCCGTCTCGAAGCGCTTCTCATGTACCAAACCATGGTCTGCGATCTCACAGGCATGGATATTGCGAACGCATCGATGCTCGACGAGTCAACTGCTGCCGCTGAGGCAATGACTCTTCTTCACCGAACAAACGGAAAACGCGGCGATCGCTTTGTCGTCGATCGCGATACACATCCCCAAACAATTGCGGTGCTCCAGACACGCGCCGAACCGCTTGGTTTCACGATCGAGCTTGCCAGTCCCGACGATCCAATCGCTGACGACGTTTTCGGTGTGCTCCTTTCCCATCCGGGCTCATCGGGTGAAATTCGCAATCTTGCTCCCGCAATTGATGCCGCCCATATCGCTGGCGCACTCGTGGCCGTGACCACCGATCTCCTTGCATGCTGTCTCATCACTCCCCCGGGTGAACTCGGCGCCGACGTTGTCGTTGGCTCTTCACAACGTTTCGGGATCCCGCTGGGATTTGGCGGGCCGAGCGCTGGGTTCCTTGCAACTCGTGACGAGCACCGACGAGTTCTGCCCGGTCGTCTCGTTGGTGTTTCGATCGACACAGCTGGCCGACCGGCGTACCGCCTTGCACTGCAGACTCGTGAGCAACACATCCGTCGCGAAAAGGCAACGTCGAATATCTGCACCGCCCAAGTTCTTCTCGCGGTGATGGCGGCCCTTTATGCCGCGTGGCACGGACCGCAGGGACTCCGCCGAATCGCTACGCGTATCAATCGCCTTACCGCTGCGGCGGCCGAGGGTTTCCGTGGTCTTGGTCTTGGCCCGGTCAACCAAACATTCTTCGACACACTCACGATTTCGGTACCCTCCGGAGCCGACGCTCTCGTAGCGACGGCACGTGCCGCTGGTCTTGAAGTACGTCGAGTCGATGCTGACACCATTTCGGTTTCATTCGATGAGACCACAACACCAGTAACCGTCTCCACGCTTTTAACCTGCGCCGGGGCCAGCGAGGTTTCGGTCGCCAAACTCGATGCGGTAGCGACAGAGTCCATTCCGTTAGCGAGCCGACGCACCACGAGTTATCTCGACCACCCGAATTTCACAACACACCACAGTGAAACGGAGATGGTCCGGTATTTGCGCAGACTCGCCGATGTCGATCTTGCACTCGACCGGGCCATGATCCCGCTTGGTTCTTGCACGATGAAACTCAATTCGGCAGCCGAGATGGAACCTGTCACATGGAGCCAGTTCGCCGGTCTTCACCCCTATGTCGACCCCGCCGATTCGGCTGGCTATCGAACGATCATTTCCGATCTCGAACGTTGGCTTTCTGACATCACTGGCTATGACGCTGTGTCTCTTCAGCCAAACGCTGGTTCCCAGGGTGAGTTCGCCGGCCTTCTTGCGATTCGTGCATGGCATCTTGGCAACGGACATGAGCATCGCACTGTCTGTTTGATTCCGGCATCAGCGCACGGAACCAATGCTGCAAGCGCGACGATGGTCGGAATGCGCGTGATCGTCATCGCCTGCGATGACAACGGCAATGTCGATGTCGATGATCTTCGGTCAAAGATTGATGAACACGCTGACAATCTCGCCGCTTTGATGATTACCTACCCATCCACGCATGGCGTTTTCGAAGAAGCCATCGGCGATATTTGTGGAGCGGTGCACGACGCTGGCGGTCAGGTGTATCTCGACGGGGCAAACCTCAACGCACTTGTCGGCGTTGCGCGACCTGGCCATTTCGGCGCCGACGTCAGTCACCTCAATCTCCATAAGACGTTCTGTATTCCTCATGGTGGAGGTGGACCCGGAGTTGGACCCGTCGCTGTTCGCTCGCACTTGGCTCCCTATCTCCCAAGCCACCCGGTCATTCCTTCGGCTGGTCCCGATCGAGACAGTTCCGTTACCGGTCCGCTGGTTGGTCCTGTTTCTTCAGCGCCCTATGGCTCAGCGAACATCCTTACGATTCCGTGGTCATACATCTCGATGATGGGCCCCGAGGGCCTTGAGCGCGCCACCCATGTCGCAATCCTCAACGCGAACTACGTGGCGAAACGACTCAAAGACGACTTCCCGATTCTCTACACCGGACGCGATGGATTGGTTGCCCATGAGTGCATCCTCGATCTTCGACCCATCACGAAAGAAACGGGTGTGACAGTCGATGACGTCGCGAAGCGTTTAATCGACTACGGCTTTCACGCTCCGACGATGTCGTTCCCTGTTGCCGGAACGCTCATGTTCGAGAGCACCGAGAGTGAAGGTTTGAACGAACTCGATCGATTCTGCAACGCAATGTTGTCGATCCGACGCGAAATCGACCTCGTTGCGTCTGGCCATTGGCCAGCAGAGGACAATCCCCTACACAACGCGCCACATACCGCAGCTGACCTCACGAGCGACTCATGGGAACATGCCTACCCACGAGAGGTGGCGGGCTGGCCCGCAGGTCACGTCGCTGCTCGCTATTGGCCTCCGGTGAGCCGCATCGACGGCGCTTACGGCGATCGAAACGTGGTGTGCTCGTGTCCGCCAATCGAAGCGTTCGCCGAAAACTAATCAGCTCACGAACGGCGGTTTCACAACAACCGCGTCGAGAAGTGTTCCGCGCACATCGATAGAGAACTGATCGCCCACGCTCGCGTCGGGCGGAAGGAACGCGAGTGCTATTCCGTGCCCCAGTTCAGGAGAGTAATTACCGCTCGTCACTTCTCCGACGACAACGCCGTCGCGCAAAACCGCTGAACCTTCGCGTGGGGGTCGGCGACCCTCGGTGACGAGCCCTGCGAGCCGCCGCGAGATCCCTCGATCGCGTTCGGCAGCAAGAGCTTCAGAGCCTCGGAACGGACCTTTGTCGAAGCGCACTGCCCAACCAAGCCCCGCCTGCAAGGACGTGATGCCCGCGCCGAGTTCATGACCGTGCAACGGAAGGCCAGCCTCGAGCCTCAGGGTGTCACGCGCCCCCAAACCTGCCGGTGTGATTCCTGCAGTCGTGAGTGCCGACCAAAGTTCAGCCGCATGACGAGAAGGAACGGCAATCTCGACACCGTCTTCACCCGTGTAGCCGGTACCAGCAACAATGAGCGGCACGCCCTGCCATTCGAGTCTTTGAACATCGAAGCGACCGACGGAAGCAATTGCATCATCAACACTCGAGAGCAGCGATCGAGCTTGTGGGCCCTGAACAGCCAAAATTGCTCTTTCCGAAGTGATGTCGCCGGCATCGATGGTGATGCCGCCCATGTTCATGACGATCTGCTCTAACGCACCGGTTACCCGATCCGTATTTGAAGCGTTTGGCATGACATCAAACGTCTCAGGGTCAACCCACCAGATGATGATGTCGTCAACAACTGATGCATCGTTCTCGTCGAGGAGGTGGGTGTACTGAGCTCGACCAGGACGAACTCGATGGAGATCGTTTGTGAATGCTCGCTGCAGCACTTCGAATGCATCGGGACCAGTGACTCGAACTGTCCCGAGATGGGAGACGTCGAAAACGACTGCGCCGTGACGGCATGCTCGGTGTTCGGCGAGAGTCCCCTCCTCATACGAAAGGGGCATGTCCCAACCGCCAAACGGAACCATTTTGGCGCCGATGGAGCGATGGACAGCATCGAGAGGAGAAAGTCGATCAGTCACGAGTTGACCCTAGTTTCGAAGAGTCGATGTCGCAGGCACTCGCGCAGCGCTGCACTCAGATTGCGGTTGAGATCGGCGCCGCAGGTTCGCTGCCGACCTCTGCGGAAGATTCCGCAGCTGGCCGAAGTTCACGGATTCGAGCATCCATCTCGTCTCGAACTCCTGCCAACGGAAGGATGTTCAAAACACCCTGTCCCTTATGGATCAGGTCGATGAGTTCACCATCGGATTGGATGACCACCGAGGTTGAACCCTGGATGACGAGATTCGCAGAGGTGACCTCTTGTCCGAGGATGTCTCGGAGGTAGCTAAAAACCTCTCGAACGTTTTCGAGGCGGATTCCCGCATCGAGAAGACTCTTAATGACCTTCAACTCAAGAAGATCGGTATATCCGTAGCGACGGCGACTGCCACTTCCGGCCGCATCAGTCAGCGTCGGACGGACCAAATCGGTGCGAGCCCAGTAATCAAGCTGTCGGTAACTAATTCCAACGATCTCCGCCGCCTTCGCGCCACTAAATCCGTGGTCAACCGCGCGCTCATTCGTAGATGCCATCGAAACTCCCAGTTATGACTAGTGACGGATCTGCGTCACTGAACGGGATCGGCGCTGACCCCACGGATGACAACGGCGAAATTACGCCGTTGTGAGGACCGCTGACCGTACAGGGCGCCGCGCGCGGCGTCAATGGTTGGGCGGAAATCGCCTCAGGACCCGAAATCCTCAGGATTCACGTTGTCGATAAAGGCGCGGAACTCCTCGACCACGTCTCCTCCGTCGTCGGAACCCTCAGGCTCATCGTCGGGAAGCAGACCAGCGGCTTCGACGACGGATTCGTCGGCCCAAATCGGGCAGTGAAAGCGCAATGCCAATGCCACAGCGTCGGATGGCCGGGCTGAGAGTCGAGATTCGGTCTCGGAAACTTTCAGCACCATCTCGGCATAGAACGTCCCACCGTCGACTTTCGTGATCTCAATAGAAGTCAGAGTGGCGCCTAAGTGTTCAATCGCCTCACAGAAAAGATCGTGAGTGAGTGGCCTCGAGGCAACGACACCTTCGAGTCCAAAACTGATTGCGGATGCTTCGGCGTGACCAATGAAGATGGGCACGAGCCGGCCCGCACCCGCGACCTCGCGCAAAACGAGCACTGGAGAGTTGCCCGGTATATCAACCTGAACGTTGATGACTTCCATCTCAATCACCGACTCAGACTACCGGCAGTGAGAGCGAACCGAACCCGTGGTTCAGGCCTGGCCCAGATACTCACGCAGCGATGCCCGAACCATCACCGCACGTAGGTCATCTGCGAGTTCCGCCAATTCTTCAAGCATCTCGACGGCCTGCTCTCGGGCAGCAGCACGGCGCTGTTTCAAAAGCGGAGTAATGAGCTGCTCAAAGAGGCCAGCCTCTCGTTCAGCCGAAACTTTGTACATACGGAGGTGGCGAGGTTCAATTCCATACCGCCCGAATCCGCCTGCGAGTCGCGCCACGACAAGAGCTTCGTCGTCGTAGTACTCGACATGCCCCATGGATCGGCGCGTGAGAAGACCGAACTTCTCCAGGTCAGCAACCTCAGACTCCCCCAAGCCGCTTTGTTCACAGAGTTCTTTGAGTGTGAGTGCAACCTCGGGTACTTCGATTTCGTCTTCCGCACCTTTCACCGGTGTGGGATCGCCCTTCTTGTGTCCGGTCGGATGACGTTTCCCGCCTCGAGGCGAGGTGGTCGTCGCTGCCGGTCCTTCGAGCAAACTCGTTACGGCACTTGTTCGAGAAGTTGAGGCGTTGGCACCTGAGTCCTTCGCAACGGAATCCTTCTTGGGTGACGCGGAAACTGCAGAATTCTCGACAACCTCAGATGTGGAGGAGTCGGTAGATGTGTCTACGACTTCCGAGTTCCGCTCAAATGGAAGCACGCCCTCGGGCGGACCATCGGCGAAATCACCTGCGGCGAGACGATCCTTGATCACCTTGAGCGGCAAAAAATGATCGCGTTGCTGGGTGAGGATCCATCGCAGTCGTTCAATGTCTTCTTCGTGAAACTTTCGATATCCCGACGGAGTGCGCTCGGGATTTAATAGCCCTTGGCTCTCCAAGAATCGGATCTTCGAAATGGTGATATCGGGATAATCGCTCTGGAGAAGCGAAAGTACTTCGCCTATTGAGGAGTGGGAACTTACGTCGGTCACGCGCCGTCACCACCGAGGAGAAAAACGAGTTTGAATTTCCCGATTTGCAGTTCATCGCCACTCGAAAGAATCGCTGTCTCGATACGTTGACGATTGAGATAGGTGCCATTGAGCGAACCGGTGTCACAGGCCAACCACGTGCCATCGGTTACGCGGCGGAGTTCGGCGTGCCGCCGCGAAACTGTGATGTCGTCGAGGAAAATATCTGAGTCGGGATGTCGACCCGCAGTCACAACATCGTTATCTAACGCGAAACGACTTCCAGCCTTCGAACCACGCTGAACGACGAGCATCGCAGTATCGGCAGGAATACCTTCGACAACGACTGCAACGTCGCTCTCGACCGGGTCTCCGGGCGTCACTGGGTGAAAGGTGATCGTTGTGTGATCGGGCGCGAGTGATTCCAGCACAGCACCGCATGACGAGCAGAAATTTGCTCCAAGCGAATTACGGTGCCCGCAGTTATTACAGAATCCCTCAGCAACAGCCATCACGCGCCTTCGATCAACCGCCGATAACCATCGACATCTAGAAGCGCGTCAACGGAAGTTGCATCAGAAGGTTCGATGATGCAGATCCAACCGTCGCCGTAAGGATCGTCATTCAAACGTTCTGGAGAATCCGCAAGCGATTCGTTCACTGCGATGACCGTGCCGGCAACGGGTGCGTAGATGTCGGAGACAGATTTCGTTGACTCAACTTCGCTGACCTTTGCGGCAGCATCAACCTGCATACCTACCTCGGGAATCTCGACGAACACGACGTCGCCAAGCGCATCTTGCGCGTAATCGGTGATTCCGAGACGGAGCTGCCCGTTCTCAAGGCGGACCCATTCGTGGTCGGAGGAATAGCGCAGGTCATCAGGCAGTTGCATGAGCCGAACGCTATCCGATTGCCTCGACCTCCACCGAAGCGTGAGCCCCGGAGCCGAGTCACTCCCCCGCTGCCCTCGCCTCGCGTCCCTCACGCAGCGCCCGAAGACCAATCGGCACGTACAGCCCTGCTGCGTAGTACGAGGCCGCCAGTGATGGCAGCGCACAGACCCATGCGGCGATCTCAAAGAATGGCTGCAGCGCCCAGTCAGTCGACGCCCAGAGGAAACCTGGGAACGCAAACATCAGACCGAATGTGGCCGCCTTACCAATCCAAGTCACGTCGATGCGGCGTGCTCCGAGCGAAGCCAAGACTAACGTCGCCAAGGAAAGAGCCACTTCACGCACCAATACGGCGATGCAGAACCAGATCGGAGCCGCTCCGGCGATGATGATCGCAACGATAGAAACGAAGAAGAGGAGGCGGTCGACGACCGGATCGAAGATCTTCCCGAAGTTGGAAACAGCGTTGAAACGACGTGCATACCAGCCGTCTACCCAATCGGTAGCTCCCAAAACCCCAAGGAGTGCACCGGCCGCCAGAGGATTCTCTCGACCAAGCAGAAGCCAGACAAAAACCGGCAAACACAGCAACCGGACGAGAGTGATCAGATTTGGAACGGTGAGAATCTGGCTCTCGGGCTCGGAGTTGGGGGGCACGTTCATTCGTTGCACTCTACGATTTCAAAACCATGAGCACCTTGTTTACCAAGATCATCAACGGCGACCTTCCAGGCCGGTTCGTTTACCGAGACGATTTGTGCGTCGCCTTCCTGACAATCGCCCCAATCTGCCCCGGCCACACACTTGTTGTCCCGCGACTCGAAGTTGACCACTGGGTCGATCTCCCCGACGAACTTGCCGGGCATCTCGCCATCGTTGCCCGCAAGATTGGCGCGGCTCAGATGAGCGCATTTGAGGCCGAAAGAATCTCCCTCATCATCGCCGGGCTGGAAGTCCCCCACACCCACCTCCACGTCCTCCCTATTACTTCGGAAGCAGACATCGATTTCCGTAAAGCGAACAGTGCGGTCGATCCGGCCGATCTCGACGAAGCAGCGAGAGCACTACGTGCCGCCCTAGGTGCGGAAGCTTCGGAATAGCGAGCTACAACAAACGACCCTGGCCCTCAGCTTGGCCGTCGGCGACGATCTCGGCGCGTTCGATCAGCGACGCATCGCGATTGCGCACATTGTTTACCGCCAATGAAACTGGCCACCACTGCAACCATGACTCTGGAGCCGGTCTCAGCATGGAATGCAGTTCATCGATGTGATCATTTGATTGATCCAGCCACCGTGTCCACTGATCCCGCGAGAGAATCATCGGCATCCGGTCATGAAGTGGTGCGATCAATTCATTCGGTGGCCCGGTGAGGATCGAACACGAACGAAGTTCATCAGCGGATTGTGAAAGTTCTTTACTTCGCCATGACTCCCAGATACCTGCGAATGCAAGCGGGTTGCCGTCGGTCGATGAGATGAAAACCGGTTGTTTCTTCTTCCGTTCCGGCACATGGATCCATTCATAGAAGCCATCAATCGGAATGATGCATCGTCGCCGTCGAAAGGCAGACCGGAATGATGGCTTCACTGCGACGGTTTCAGATCGGGCATTGATGAGACGCGAACCGATCGCTGGACTCTCCGCCCAACTCGGCACCAGACCCCAGAACATCAAATCCAGGCGACGTTGCCCACTCGGATCTTGATGCACAACCGCTACATCACTGGTTGGAGTGACGTTGTAGTTCTCAATCCCATCGGGGAGATCGGTCTCCGCCTCAAAAAAGTCAGCCAATTCAGATGCAGGCGTTGTGCTTGTGAACCGACCACACATGACTAGATCTGCTCACTTGTTGGTTGACCAACAATTTCACCAACGACCGGGTGCCCTGGATGGAGAACAGTCCGCGGTAGGAGGTACTTGCCGATCACAGGCAGTGTGAGAAACCCTTCGGCTGCAGAGTAAAGCAGCGCAACTCTTGGAAGGCTCCGAAAGCCTTCATAGGCGATGCAGCGTGGAACCCACTCTGGGTAGAAGCGTTGATTGAATTCCTTCAAAGATTTGATTTGATAAAAGGGACTCATCAGATTCAAAACCAGTTTCACGATTCGCTGTGTCAACGAGTAATCCACGTCGTCTTCAAAGAGTCTCCCCCACGCTGCGAAATTCATGCTGAATCTCTGAAAGCCAAGTTCGTCGAGTTTCATGATGGTTCGAGTGAGTAAAAACTCCGTCATGCCGTTAGGGGTATTCGGATCCCGTCTCATAATGTCCAGCGTGTAACCAGTTCGTTCTCCGTAGATGGGAACGACGCGAAGAAACCCGCCGGGCTTTCCCTCTTCATCGAGAGCGATACACAATCGGAAGTCGGGATTAGTTCCTTCGACATCCTGGTTCAGTGTCATCGTGAAACCGCGCTCTGGAGCTTTTCCTCGCCAGAGTTTGGAAATATCGTTCAGTTCCTGAAGCAGTTCCTTCGATGCCTCGGTTTCGGACATCCACACATAGGTGTAGGTCCGCTCGACGCGACCCGAGGATTGACGGACGCTCTTCCACTTCTTTCCCGCAAGTGAGAACCCACGAACATCAATCACGGCCTCATCCCCGAGATACACCGTGTGCAATCCTCGATCAACATACAAATTGCGATCCGATTCTCGAACTGCGAGAAAAGAGAACCCCCAAGCTCGTTCTCGACACATCTCGAGGAACTCATCGATCACGAGCGGAATTGATTCTTTGGATCCGATCGGGTCACCTGACACCAGTGCTTGCCGCCCAACATAGGTGTAGGCGATGAATGCCTTCTGGTCCGATGAGACGAAGAAAAGTTTGTCATCGCGCAGTGCAAAATAGTCAAGTGAATCGGAGCTGAACTCCTTCACAATCGACACAGCCTCGTTGAGCGCTTCTGGCGTCACATAAGAACGCGAAACGATCGGCCGAAATACGAGAATCACCGCGGCAAGTAACCCCCCGACCCCAAGCAGAAGAAGTGACGATGGAAACGCCCACTCAAAGAAGTTGCGTTCATACTGATAAGGCCCGTCGAAACCGACGAGACCGAGCAATATCGTCTCGGCGTTCTTCCAAAAGGTTGGGCTCGGCGTGATCGACGCACGTTCCAAGAAGAGAGCTGCGTACCCGTAGACAAAGACGATCAGGAAGTATCGCGGAATGAACCGTAGAAACTCGAGAAGCGTCGGTGGATCACCTGGAGCCTTGAATTTTGATCGACTCACCAACAGCAGAAACACCATAAAGAGCGAATACAGCGCAGCGAGGTAATGGTGTTCGCGTAGGACATCAACCACAAACGATGTACTGAAGACAGCCACTGCCATCACCCACGCCAAGTGACGACGTCGGCTCAACTGGCCCGCGAGATAGAGCAAAGCGACACCAGCGGCAACAGCGATGACGTGACTCGTAACCCGAACGCCAAATGGGGCGACGACGTCAACGATTCGGCCCATCCGACCACCCACTGCTGGGAGCGTCGATAGCAGGAGAATGATTCCGCCTAGCGCGGTGAGGAAACCGATGAGCCGAGCTCGACGGGAATCACGTCGCATCAGCGCGACCTCCGATTTCCGACGTGCGCATTCCTAGACAGTAGGACCAGCGGAGAAATCTTCGTCAGTCAATCCATGTTCCGGTCGAAGCGTGGGGAACAAGATGACCTCTCGAATGCTTTCGACCGCCGCAAGAATCATTACGAGGCGATCAATGCCTATACCGAGGCCGCCGGCAGGAGGCATTCCATACTCAAGCGCTCGGATGTAATCGAGGTCGACGTCGCCTGCTTCTGGATCGCCAGCTGCCTTGTGCGCTGCTTCTTCCTGAAAGCGTGCAAGTTGTTCCACTGGATCGTTGAGCTCGCTGTAGGCGTTGGCCAACTCACGGCCGTAGACGATGACTTCAAAGCGCTCAACGAGAGATGTGTCGCTGCGGTGAGGTTTCGCAAGCGGGGATGTTTCACGAGGGTGATCGAAAACAATGGTGGGCTCCACCACCTTTGACTCGACGAGTTCGTCGTAGACCTCATGCGTGCAGCGACCAGGACCCCATGAGTCCTTCCATTCGAGTCCAAGCCCATCAAGAATCGCTCTGGTTTCGGAAAGTTCCATCCCTGGGTTGATGTCGACCCCAACAACTTCCTTGATGAGTTCAACCATCGACACTCTGCGCCACGGTGGCGCAAGATCAACAGATGAGCCACCAAGTTCGACCTTCGTGGTGCCGTTTGCAGCGATCGCTGCTGAAGATACGAGAACCTCAACGAGGTCCATCATGTCGCTGTAATCAGCGAATGCCTCGTAGGACTCGAGCATCGTGAACTCGGGATTGTGGCGCGTATCGATCCCCTCATTGCGAAAGACGCGACCAATCTCAAAAACGCGATCGAGTCCGCCGACAAGAAGACGCTTCAACGGAAGCTCCAAGGCGATGCGCAAGTACGTGTCAAGAGTCAGGGCGTTGTAATGCGTAATGAACGGACGTGCAGTGGCGCCGCCTTGCTGCAGATTCAGAATGGGTGTTTCAACCTCGAGGTAACCACGTTCGCGAAGCACGCTTCGGATTGCATCAACCGCGGCAAATCGCGTTTCAAACACGCGTCGAGCATCTGGATTCACCGTGAGGTCGACATACCGCTGGCGGTAACGCGCGTCGACATCGGCAAGACCCTTCCACTTATCGGGAAGAGGACGCAGCGCTTTGCTTAAGAGCACCCACTCAGAAACCTTGACCGAGAGTTCGCCCTTCTTGGTGGACATGACCTCGCCTTCGACACCCACCCAGTCGCCACGATCAAGCTGGTTGAACTCACCGAACGATTCCTTGCCCAAAACTCCGGCCGAGACAAACAACTGAATCTCACCAGTTCGATCTCGAAGCTGACCAAACGTGAGACGTCCCTGCTCTCGCTTAAGCATGAGCCGTCCTGCAAGGCGGACGATGACGCCGGTTTCGCTGCCAGCTTCGAGAGTGCCCCACTCATCTCGAACGGGACCGATGTCGGAGGAACGCTCAAATCGATACGGGTACGGTTCGACTCCCGACGCCCGCAATTGACCGACTCGCTCGAGACGCTGGGCACGAATGGAGGCCCGCTCTTCGGAGGAAGCCTCTAGATCTTCAGGACTATCGAGCGGTTCTGAGGAGGACTCTGCGGCGTTCTCGTCTGACATCAGTCTTCCTGGAGTTCTCGGGGGTAACGGGGCGGGGTGCCAGTGTGGCACCCCGCTCGTGTCTGGTCGGGCTGGCGGGATTCGAACCCACGACCTTCGGTCCCCCAGACCGACGCGCTAACCAAGCTGCGCCACAGCCCGTGGATGGGACACCTTAGCGAGATGGGGTGATCTCACCGAATCGGCCGGCGGTCGTGAGGTAACGATCGGGAGTGAAACGGCGGGCACGCCACCAGTACTCGGTCGTGGTTCCAGGCCAGATCGTGTCGACTCTGCCGTCATCTCCGACATACCAGCTTGAGCAACCTGAGGCCCACACCGTGGTGGCGACCCTTCGCTGCAACTCGGCATAGGAGGCTTCCTCAACCTCTCGCCGAAGTTCGATCGTGGCAACGGATTCGCTGCGCATATATCGAAGAGCGCGACCGATCTGCTGAAGTTGGACTTCGATCATGAACACGATGGAGTTGTGTCCAAGACCCGTTCCCGGACCCGCCAAAAACCATAGGTTCGGAAATCCTGAGACCGTGATCCCGAAATCCGTAGCGGCGCCATCTCTCCAATGGTCGGTCAAGTTCACTCCGTCTCGACCGATGACCGTCAGAGGCGACGGAAAATCAGTGGCGGCAAAACCTGTCGCAAGCACAAGCACATCGAGGTCGCGGTGGTTGCCATCAGATGTTGTGAGACCAGTCCTGTCAATCTTTTCGATTGAAGAAGTGACAACATCAACATTCGGCTTTGCTAACGCTGTGTACCAGTCGTTCGAAATCAAGAGCCGCTTGCAGCCCGGCTTAAACGTCGGAAGGAGTGCAGCGGCCGCGTCCGAATCGGGAAACGCAGCGTCAATCAGAGTTTTTGTCTCTTGTTTGATGCGCGCTGTCATCCCCTTCGCAATTTTTCCATTACCGAGAAAAGCCAAGGAAAGGAACTCTTGGCGGAAATAGATGCGCCACCGGTGAAGCCGCTGGAGAAACGGCAGCGCTCGGTAAAGGTGTCGACGCCACGAGGGAGCCGGACGATCATCGCGAGGCAGCACCCACGGTGGAGTCCGCTGGAAGACATCAAGGTGTTCGACAGCATCTGCGATTGCCGGGACAAGTTGAATAGCCGATGCCCCAGTGCCGACGACACCAACCCTCTTGCCCTCGAGAGGAATCTCGTGGCGCCATTTTGCCGAGTGAAAAACTTCGCCAGCAAAGTCCGCGAGCCCTGGGAAATCGGGTGTTGCGGGCTGACTCAACGGCCCGGTTGCTGAAATGACGGCTGACGCGAGGACGGTGTCACCCTCTCGAGAAGTGATCGACCAACACGTTCGCTCCTGAATCCATCGCACCTCGGCAACATCGAATCCGAAGCGAATATGCGAATGAAGCTTGTAGCGGTCAGTAACTCGTTCGAGGTAGTCCTCGATCTCCGGTTGAGCCGGATAGCTGCGACTCCATTCAGAATTCTGTGCAAACGAAAACGAATAAAGATGGCTTGGAATGTCGCATGCGCAGCCGGGATAGGTGTTGTCGCGCCACGTACCCCCAACCGCTTTCGCGCGCTCGAGGATCACAAAGGAATCGATGCCCTGTTCAATGGCCATCACTCCAGCCCCAAGACCACCGAAGCCACTGCCGATGATCGCAAGTTCGACCACGCCACTCTCCATGATCAACTCTTTCCACTCATTGCAGCAACCAGACCACGCCTTGGAATGCGCGCCAACCGAGATAGAGGCCAGCAGCCAAAACCAGAATCCAAAAATGCCATGGGACTTTCTGAATATTCGGCGGCTCCCCGATCATCCGACCGCAGGACGGGCACGTCCCATCGGGAGGCAATGAATTCGGGTTCCAAAACTTGGAACATTCCTCGCACCACGGCATTGGGTCAGTCCCGCTTCCGGACTCGCATCTTGATCGGGGTTGCACCCATGTCGAATGCTTCGCGAAGAGAGCGCTCGAGGTAGCGAAGATAGGAAGGAGGGATCTCCTTGTTGGCGAACAGCGTGAAGGTCGGTGGATCTGTCGCACCCTGCGTTGCGTACAAGACCCTCGCCCCGTGGGGACCGGGCTGAGCTGCTTGCGCTGCTCGCAATACCTGATTGACTTTTCTGGTTGGAACTCTGCGGTGGTAATCCTCGATGGTCCCCGAAAGAGCCGGGAGCAAACGATGCACCCCTTTCCCGGAAAGGGCACTGATCTTCAGAACAGGTGACTCGCCAATGAAGTGCAAACGCTGACTGATTTGGTAACCCACGTCATCACGCGCATCAGCATCAAGGAGTTCCCACTTGTTGAGCAGCACAACAACAGGACAACCAGCGGCATCGATCCGCTCTGCCAAACGTTGATCCTGCGCCGTTACGCCCACCGTTGCATCAATAACAAGTAGCGCGACATCGGAGCGATCGATTGCCTGAAGAGCGCGCACAAGTGAGTAGTACTCGGTCGATTCATCGACTTTGCTTCGACGGCGCATCCCGGCTGTGTCAACAAATCGGATCGGACCGTCTTCAGTCTCGACAATCGTGTCAACTGCGTCTCTGGTTGTTCCCGGCATATCGTGCACAACGGATCGTTCATCGCCGATGAGACGGTTGAACAAAGTCGACTTTCCGACATTGGGTCGACCGACAATCGAAACAGAGAAGATCTTGTCGGCTTCTGCTTCGTTCTCATCGACAACTACCTCAGGCTCGGGAGGGAACTCGAGCATGAGTGACTCAAGAAGATCACCAGTCCCGCGGCCGTGCAGGGCACTTACGGGGAACGGATTGCCAACTCCCAATCCAAGTAGATCCCAGATTGCAGATTCTCGATTTGTGTCGTCCACCTTGTTGGCGACCAGGAGAACGGGACGGCCATTCCGACGAAGAATCTGAGCAACACGGCTGTCTTCTTCGGTAATACCGACAGTGACATCGACAACAAAAAGTACGACATCGGCTTCGAGGATTGCTTTCTCGCTCTGCTTTGACACTTTCTCGTCAAGCGAGTCGCCGCCCGGCATCCATCCACCAGTGTCGACCAATCGGAACTCGCGGGCCTGCCACTCCGCAACTACTTCTTTTCGATCGCGCGTGACGCCAGGTTTTTCTTCAACAATCGCTTCTCGGCGACCGACGATTCGATTGAAGAGTGTCGACTTGCCGACATTGGGTCGGCCCACGACCGCAACAAGCGGAAGATCGATTGGTTGGGTACTCATTTCGGCTCCAGTGCCCGACGGAGAGCGATGCCATCTGTCGGGAGGATCTCGACCTGTCTTGGCAGATCGTCAGGAGTGAGACCATCGAGGAAACGTCCCTGCGATAGACACACATCGGGCAAGAGGTAGCGATGACCTTCGGGCTCTGTCGAGAGCACACGAATGAGGTCGGCCCCGGTGAGGAGACCCGCCACACCAGTGTTGCCGCCGAAGAAAAGATTCTCCACACTGAGTACACGTATGTCATCGCGGTCGAGTGTTTCCACCAAGGGTCCGAGGATCTGCGCTCCGTAGCCGCCAGTAATGATGGCAACGGGTGCATTAGGACGAGGTCGAATCGAGATCGCTCCCCCGCCTCGAGGCGCCCGATATCCCTCGGGTGGCGCTCCATCGACCCATGCGAAAAATCCGGTGGCAACGCCAGTTGGGGTTTCGGTCTCACCCAAGAACTCACGCTCAAAGGTGCGCGCCATTCCGATGCCGTCTTCATGCATCGGGAATTCTTCATAGACGCTGTGATCGGGAAAAGGCCGATTCGCCAGCAGGTAGTACTCGTCAGCGGCGTGAACGATGCGCCGTCCGAGCGTTGCAAGGTAGATGTCCTGCCAATCATGTACAGCGTCGATCACGTCGCTCGCTTCGACTTGCGTATGCGGGCGCATCGTCGACTCGGTGTTGAAATCACTGACACCAAGAGGGACAACGCTCAAGGTTGCCAATTCCGAATACGAATCGAGCACGGTCGCCAGCGTCTCATCGAGAGCCGGACCGTCGTTTCTGCCCGGGCACACGACCACCTGTCCGTGGACCTCAATTCCGTGGTCAAGTAATGCGCGAAGCCAACGAAGACTCGAAGCGCCGCGCCGGTTCCGCAGCATTGAGGAACGCAGATCTGGATCTGTCGCATGGATTGAAACGTGCAACGGTGAAATCCGCTCCGTCACGACTCGTTCGAGATCAAGCTCAGTGAACCGAGTGAGCGTCGTGAAATTTCCGTAGAGGAACGAAAGCCGATAATCGTCGTCTTTGAGATAGAGGGACTCACGCAGATTGGGAGGCAATTGATAAATGAAGCAGAACTCGCAATGGTTGTCACAGGTTCTGACCTGGTCGAAGAGAGCCGAGTGAATCTCTGCACCGAGCGATTCACCAGGTTGTTTCTCGACTTCGAGCGAGATCTGGAGCCCACCTCGATCAATGTCCAGGCTGAGTTCACCCTCATCGGCAAGGAGCCGATACGCAATGATGTCGCGGGGTACTTCGCCATTAAGCCGAAGTATCAAGTCGCCGGGCAGCAATCCGGCTCGCTCGGCCGGCGAAGCGGGCGCGACGCTGACAACTCGAGGCGAGGACATAGTCAGCAAGGCTAGTGCCGGTAGCCTCTGATCCCATGAACGAGCAGTCGGCACAACCTTCCCCTGATTCGGAATCTCCCGTTGTTCAGAAGGTTCTCCTCGCCGCCCCTCGCGGATTCTGCGCAGGGGTCGAGATGGCGATTAAGGCCTTGGCCTGGATGGTTCGCTCTTTCGAGGCACCGGTGTACTGCTACCACGAGATCGTGCATAACCAACGAGTCGTTGAGAGGTTCCGCGATCTGGGTGTGGTCTTTGTCGATGACATCGCAGAAGTTCCGGCCGGCAGTCCCATCATGCTGTCAGCTCATGGAAGTGCCCCAGATGTCGTGGCAGCCGCGCAGTCAAGCGGCGGTTATGTCGTCGATGCGGTCTGCCCGCTGGTTACCAAGGTGCATCACGAAGTGAAGGTGCGTGCTGGCAAGGGGTACCAGATTGTCTACATCGGCCATGAAGGACACGAAGAAGCTGTTGGCACGATGGCGGTTGCTCCCGACAACATTCATCGCGTGGAATCAGTCGAGGAAGTTGCACAACTCCCCTCGTTCACAGAACCAGTCGCACTTCTTGCCCAAACAACGTTGAGCCATCGCGATTGGGCGAGCGTTCTCGATGCCACTCGAGAGCGATTCCCAGACATGTGGGTTCCCGGTCGCTCCGACCTCTGCTTTGCAACAACGAACCGACAATCAGCGCTCCTTGAAATCGCTCCGAAATGCGATGCGGTTGTCGTCATTGGTTCAGCAAATTCATCCAATACTCGAGCACTTGAGAGTCTCGCTCGTCAGGCCGGCTGTGCCCGCGTCTATCGAGTGAACGGGGCCGAGGAACTTCCCGACGATCTTCACGGAGTCGTGGGTGTCACTGCTGGTGCATCTGCGCCCGAAGAACTCGTTGAATCTGTCATTTCAAGAATCGCCCCAGCCGATGGTGTGGAGATTGTTCAGGTCACTGAAGAGGACGAGTACTTCCCGCCCCCACGCAACCTGCGCGATCTGATCTCCACGATCGACGCAGCAGCCACACTCAGCTTTGGTGGTCCCGTCGATGCCCGCCCACCAACGCAAGATCGATCACTGCACGCCAGCGACGTCCTCGCGTCGCTTGCGTGACCTGACTGACCAATGCTTCCTGTCTCGCTTGAATCGATCCGCCTCTTTCTCCATGTCACCGCAGCAGCTGTGTGGGTTGGAGGACAGCTAACGCTGCTCGGTCTCCTACCCGTACTGCGTGGTTACGGTCCCGATGCGCCCAAAGCCGCAGCACAGCGATTCAACCGCATCGCATGGTTCGCGTTTGGCGTGCTTTTTGTAACGGGGATCTGGAGCCTTTTGGCGGAATCGCCGAGCACACGTGGGCCAGCATGGAATGCCACCTTGGGCCTGAAACTCCTGATGGTCGCCGCTACCGGCATCGCCGCGGCGTTCCACGCTGGTGCCCGTTCCAAGGCCATCTTGGCTGCGGGAGGCGCTATTTCCCTGTTTGCTGGGCTCGCTGCTGTCCTACTGGGAGTCATGCTCTCAGTAGCACCTTCATAGAAATACGCCACAAGAGGTTCGGAGAGGGCAGACTTGTGTCATGGCTACTTCATTCACCCGCATGGACGAATCCACCGAGGAACAATGGCTGCATATCGGAGCCCAACACGCGCTGAATCAAGGGCGCGTCGCTGACCGGATGCTGATGCTCCTCGAGTCGCTCGGCGAGATCACCGATGGGTTTAACGCTGACCAGTTGACTCACTGCCTTCAAACCGCCACCCTCGCCGAACGTGCCGGTGCCGATGAGCAAGTTGTGTTTGCCTCACTCATGCACGATGTCGGCAAGGCAATCACCGTCGCGAACCATGGCGCCATCGCCGCAGAGATGATCAAGCCGTATGTCCGCGACGACGTCTACCAAATGATTCGCGTTCACCAGGATTTCCAGGGCAAGCACTACTACCAGCATTTCGGTGCAGATCCTGATGCACGTGAGAAGCATCGCGAGGAACTCACCACCGAACAGTTCGAACTCGCTGCACAATTTGCAGACGAGTGGGATCAAATCGCATTCGACACCGAATACGACACTCTGCCGCTGTCGCATTTCGAACCACTCGTTCGAAAACTCACTGGCGATATGTCAGTTTGAGCTTTCGCTCGAGTTCAATGCTGGTTCGGTGAGCCAGCTCGAAGTTGCGCTTCGTCGAAAAGATCTTGGATCCTTGCTCCCAGTAGAGCCGTCATGTCGCGAACTCCGTTTCGAGAAACTCGACCGCTCTCTTTCTTAGGAGGCGGAGCAATTGCTTCGCCGATGACAACGACCATTTTCACCGGTCGGATGAATTTCTTGCCCTTCGGCATGGCTCGCTCGGTTCCTCCGAGACCTACCGGAATAATTGCAACACCGGTTCGACAAGCGACGTAGGCCGGCCCATCGAACATTTCTTGAACCAGAGGTCCGGACTGGCGAGTGCCTTCCGGAAACATCACCAGAGGCTCTCCCCTTTCGATGACGGTCAACGCAGCCTTCAAGGCATCCCGATCCGCCGCTCCTCGTTGAACCGGGAATCCGCCCATTGCTGTCAGGAACCAGCCCAACTGCTTGTTCGTCCACATTTTCTCTGCGCCCATGTAGCGCATCAATCGCCAAATCGCCGCGCCGATCACGGGTGTATCGAGATATGACCGATGGATTGGCGAAACGATGAATGGTCCCCGCTTCGGGATGTTCTCGCGCCCGTGTACCTCAAGGCGAAAATAGAGGCGGATCACAATCTCGAGGATGAGTCGCACCAAATGGTGCATGGCCTTCTGCGCAAGAGTCAGCACTTCCCCGTTGTCATGACCTTCGGGGATGTAGATTTCGCGACGACTCACGACAGGTATTCCATAATTGCGTCGACGATCTGATCAACAGACAGATCGCTCGTATCGATGACAACTGCGTCATCGGCGGTGCGCAATGGATCATGAGTTCGGTTCTGATCGAGGGCATCACGCCGAGCAAGATCGGTAGCGACTGTCTCGTAGGAGAGATCCGATACTTCCTTCGAGCGACGAGCAGCACGAACCTCGGGACTTGCGTCGAGGTACACCTTGAGCCTCGCGTCGGGGAAGACAACGGTGCCGATGTCACGTCCTTCCATCACGCCACCACCGCGTTTGGCTACCCACTGGCGTTGTCGTGCCCGCATCTCGGTGCGCACGGTTGGGTTTGCCGCAACGATGCTGACGGCCCGAGTGACCTCAGGACCACGAATCTCGATGGTTGCGTCGACGCCATCAACAACTACCGGACCTGTCGGATCAACCTCGAGTTCGATATTGCGAGCCAGGTTCCCGACAACTTCGGCATCCTCGGGATCGACACCACCGCGAAGCGCGGCAAACGCAACAGAGCGATACATCGCACCGGTATCGAGATAGTCCAGTCCCAGTCGAATCGCGACGGCCTTGGCCACGGTCGACTTCCCTGATCCGGCCGGACCGTCGATCGCTATTACCAATGGTTGTTCGGTCACTTCAAGCCTCCAGGGCGAAGTCGTTCCATCTCTTCGAAGTATGTCGGAAATGTTTTGCGCACGCAGTTTGGATCCGAGATTGAAACGCCCGAATTCGCGTAGCCGATCAAGGCCATGCTCATCGCCATTCGATGATCGTCGTAGGTCTCAATCGTCGCGGAATGAGTCGTACCCGGGTTCACCGTGAATCCATCATCTTCCTCAATTGCATCGACACCGAGCCGACGAAGCTCTGCGACAACGGCGGCGACCCTGTTGGTCTCCTTTTTCCGGATGAATCCAATACCGGAAATCGTTGTCGGACCTTCAGCAAATACAGCAACTGCTGCGGCGGTCTGCGCTGTATCGGAGAACTGGCTGAAATCGGCATTTACGCCATGAAGCGCTGCCCCCGTGACCGTGATCGACGACTCGTCGACTACAACAGCGGCGCCCATGTCGGCGAGTACATCGACAAAACGGATGTCGCCTTGGAGCGAGTGGGCACCGAGTCCGTCAACGCGAACCGTGCCACCGCAAATCGCTGCCGCAGCAAAAAAGTAGGAAGCTGCGGACGCATCGGGTTCGATGTCGTAGTCCCGAGCGCGATAACCACTTGGCGGAACGATGAATGTGCGGTCATCAGGCTGATCAACAGTTGCGCCGAACGATTCCATCACAGCGATGGTCATATCGAGATATGGACGCGAAACGACGTCACCGGCGATATGAATCTGCAGCCCTTCAGGCATGCAGGGAGCGGCGAGCAAAAGCCCAGAGGTGAACTGGCTGGAGACCGATGCATCGATTGAGAGCACCGGCATCTCTCCGGACCTTTGAATTGGTCCCTCAACCACTGCAGGCAGGTGACCGGCGACCTGATCGAACGAAACCTTCACTCCTAAACGTTCAATCGCAGTGAAAACATCGTTCATCGGGCGCCGCCGCATTGCCTCGTCGGCATCAAGTCGCAAAGGGGCGCCACCCAACGCGAGAACCGGAGCGAGAAATCGGGCTGTTGTTCCCGACTGCCTCGCGAATAACGACGAACTACAACCGGTGAGGTCGCCACCAATACCAACTACCGAAACTGTGTTTGGGTCCTCGTTCAACGACACGACGGCTCCGAGCGAGCGAACACAATCGATCATCGCCTCGGTGTCATCAGCGACCAGAACACCACGAAGGGTGCTCGTTCCACTTGCGAGCGCAGCGGCGAGTAGCGCCCGATTCGTAATGCTCTTCGAACCAGGCGGAACGACAACAGCGTCAACGGGTCCACCGAATGGGATGATCTTGAGGACCTCGACCATCAGCGGTCTTCTGATCCGTCGAGCGAACGCATCACAGCTTTGTATCCACGTGCGGTGAGGCCGTCGCGAAGGAGTGCACCATTCGCGGCTTCGACGAGAAGGATGACGACTCCCTCGTCGCCTTCAACCGAGTGGGCGATTTCGATATCAGCGATACTGACATCAAGTTCGGTCGCGATCATGGTGATACCAGCGAGCGCACCCTTTTGGTCAGCAACAGGGATACGCAACTCTGCGAGATCTTCGGCACGGGCGAAACGCGCAGGTAGAGCAAGCCGCGCTGACCGTGCGCGCTCAAGGATCGAAACGAGTGCGTCTCGATCTCCATCAGCAACAATCGAGCGAACCGAAGAAAGTGCCGCTACAAGTCGATCGAGTTCGGTAACAATCGCTTCTCGATTCTCGTTGCAGATATCTGGCCAAATGCCGGGATGACTTGCGGCGATTCGGGTCATGTCACGAAAACCGCCCGCTGCCAAACGCATAAGGCTTCGGTGTTCGATGGAGCGCTCATCAGCGAGACCCATGAGACTCGCCGCCGTCAGATGCGGAACATGAGAAACGATTGCCACCATTGAGTCGTGCTGAGCCGGCGGTAACGACACGACCTCTGCCCCGAACCCCGAAACGATGCTGCGAATTGTCGCGAGCGTTTCGTCGTCCGTCGTCTCTATGGGAGTGAGCACCCAGGTGCGCCCTTCGAAAAGATCTGATCTCGAACCGTCGACACCTTCCTGCTCTGAACCAGCCATCGGATGGCCACCGATAAACCTTGGGTTCTCCATCAACTGGAGTAGGGGTGTCTTGACGCTTCCAACGTCGGTGACGAAACCAGTTGTGTCTCGCAGTGCGACTTCGACCTCATTTGCGATCACACCAACCGGTGTGGCGACAAACGTGAGATCGACATCGTCGAGAAAGCCCACGGGCGCAATTGAATCGATTGCTCCGACTGCAAGGGCCCGCTCAAGACATGAGGTGGATCGGTCTCGTCCGAGCACGTTCCAGCCCGCTTCACGGAGGCAAAGTCCAACCGACCCGCCAATGAGACCGACGCCAACGATTAACGCGGTGTGCTGCTCTGATACCGGAGCCATAGCGGTCACTCCGGCAGATCGTCGCGTAGACCGCTCGCGCCTTCGAGGTACACGTGACGAAGTTCAGAACGTGATCGGGGCGTCGAAAGATGCATAAGCACACGAATACAGAAAGGGGTTGCCCCAGTGATGTCGAGTTCGCGGGCACAGATAAGCGGAATATCGCCAAACCCGATGTCGCGAGCAGCCGAGGCCGGGAACATCGAATGGATGTCGTCGGTCGCAGTGAAGAGAACACTGATGATGTCGTCGTGCTCGACGCCATTGCGCTCGATCATTTGTTCAAGCAACGCGATCGTGCGAGATCGAACATCATCGGCGGTATCAGCATCAATGGTGGTGGCGCCGCGAAGCGCTCGGACAGCAGAAGTCACAATGTGATCCTAGAACGGTGAGGTCAACGAGCCGAAGGAGATTCGTTGGAGCGGGCTACCGCAGCACGCTCGAGAGAACGAAGCTCCTCGCCCGTAAGTGGACGCCACTGCCCCGGTTTGAGCTTCCGATCAGCGAGGGGGCCTATGCGGGTACGAATCAGGCGCTTCACCGGATGCTCAATGGCATCGCACATGCGACGGATCTGACGATTCCGACCCTCGTGAATCGTTATGCGAACGATCCCCGGGCCGAGAAGAGCAGCCTTCGCTGGAGCGGTGATTCCATCATCAAGCATGACCCCTTCACGAAGCATTCGGAGTTCGCCACGGGTCGGCTCGCCTTCGACGTGGGCGATGTATTCCTTCTCAACACCAAAGGAGGGATGCGTCAGCCTGTGGGCAAGATCACCATCGTTGGTGAGAAGCAAGAGGCCCTCTGTCTCCATGTCGAGACGACCAACGGGAAAAACGCGCGGCTCTTCGGGTACGAGTTCGAGAACTGTTGGACGCCCCTGAGGATCATCAGCGGTAGTCACCACACCGGTTGGCTTATTCAGAAGTAGATGAACGAGCCCAGGCCGCACCCCGATGATGACGCCGTTGACGGCAACTTCATCGGTCTCTGCTGTGACTCGGCGACCGAGTTCCGCAACTTCCCCATTGACCGTGACTCGGCCGTCGGCGATGAGGTCCTCGCAAACTCTCCGACTGCCGATACCGATGCGGGCCAGCACCTTTTGAAGGCGCTCCCCCGTTCGTTCCTCGTCGGTCACACCGAGCCGTCCCCGTCGAGCAGATCGCCCAACGAAGGTCGAATGCCATCGGCCGAATCAGCGCTCTCAGAGACGGAACTCTCGACCTCTTCAGTGGCCGAATCAACACGAAGACCCATTTCGAGTGCTTCAACGACGTCGGCACCCGGCACGAAATCGGCAATCGACGGTAACTGTGAAAGCGAGTCGAGACCCATCTTCATAAGAAACTCTGGCGTCGTTCCAAACATGACGGCCTGACCGGGACCAGGATCGCGAGCAACCTCGCCGATGTAACCACGCTGCTCGAGAGTTCGTACGACGCTGTCGACTCCGACCCCACGAATCGAAGCGATCTGGGCTCGGCTAATCGGTTGCTTGTACGCAACAATCGCCAACGTCTCAAGGGCGGCGGCCGACAACTTCGCCGACTGGCCTTCGAGAACGAACTGTTCGATGTATGGCGCTTGATCGGGATGGCTCTGATAACGCCAGCCACCGGCAACGCGTACAAGTTGAAAGCCGCGCTCAGCGCTTGCGTATTCGGCACCAAGCTCAACAAGGATTGCTTCGACACGCTCAGCCGGCATACCCGTCAACTGCGCCAGCATGTCGGTCTGTACTGGTGTGTCGGCAACCATGATGATCGCTTCGAGTGCTCTTTTGATATCGGCAGACATGAGAAACCCTTAGCCGTCGTAGTTGTCGATGTCGGCGAGGTCCGCCACACCAATGGCCGGGGATCCGACCCAAATGATCTCGATATCGCCAAATGCTGCCGGCTGATCGAGTTCGATGAATCCCTGCTTGAACAATTCGAGTACGGCGAGAAAGCGGACAACGATCTCGAGTCGCTCAACGAGAGTGTCGGTGAGGCGACGGAACGACACACGACCAAAACGCGGTAGTTCATCGAGAAGTTCTTCAACTGCCTCGCCAACACTGACGCGAACACTGTGAATGTGTTCGACACTTACAACCGGAACCGGCTTCGGCGTCATTGCTCTGATGTAGGCCGCACGAACATCGTCGATGTCGACACCCTCGAGCAGGTCTGGGACAAGTTCGAGATAGCGCTCGTCGAGACCAGCGCGACGGGGAACACACATCGCAGCGTTGTCGAAAAGGTCAGAGAGAACATGGGATGCGTCTTTGAACGTTTTACAGTCGAGCAAACGAGCAATAAGAAGGTCACGCTCTTCCCAGAGCGAGAACTCGTCGTCGAGATCGATGTCGGCGTCCTCGGGCAGGAGACGCTTGCACTTGAGTTCGACGAGCGTGGCTGCGATCAGAAGGAACTCGGTGGTGATCTCCAAGTCGAGATGCTCAAGTTTCTCGATCTCGACGAGATAGGCGTCGACGATTCGAGCGAGTGAGATCTCGTAGAGGTCCACCTGTTCCCGAAGGATCAGGTGGAGCAGAAGGTCGAAGGGACCCTCAAAGACCGATGTCTGGACCTCATATGGCACGGACTCACGATAGAGGCGTCCGGAGGGGTCAAAGTGCATTCCGTTCCCGAAACCTCCGCCGGGACCTCTAGCATCGGCGGCCATGACGCGTGTCTTCTCGGGCATCAAGCCCACCGGTCCGGTCCAGCTCGGCAACCTCTTGGGTGCCCTGCGCCACTGGGTCGCCGACCAGGACGAGGCAGACACCATCTTCTGCGTGGTTGATCTCCACGCCCTTACCGTCCCCCAGGATCCCGCAGAACTCCGGACTCGGACCCTCGAACTGGCCCAACTTCTTCTGGCCATCGGTATCGACCCTGCTCGCTCCACCCTCTTTGTTCAGAGCCACGTCCGCGAACACACCGAGCTTTCGTGGCTCATGGAATGCACTGCGTCGTTCGGAGAACTCCGGCGAATGACACAGTTCAAAGACAAGAGCGATCAGTCCGAGTTTGTTTCGGCGGGCCTGTTCACTTATCCAGCGCTCATGGCAGCCGACATTCTCCTGTATGACACCGATCGCGTACCGGTTGGCGACGATCAACGCCAACACCTCGAACTGTCACGCGACCTCGCGATTCGTTTCAATAGTCGCTACGGCGACACGTTCGTCGTACCTGAAGCCGCCATTCCCAAAATTGGGGCTCGGGTGATGGACCTTCAGAATCCGACAAAGAAGATGTCGAAGTCCGAAGACTCACCCCAAGGCACCATCCTCGTCCTTGAAGATCTTGATGCTGTTGCGAAGAAGATCAAACGCGCCGTCACCGACACCGACACCGATGTTCGTTTCGATCCGACCGAAAAGCCTGGCGTCTCGAACCTTCTGTCGATTCTCAGCGCCTGCACCGGCACAGCCCCCGAAACGCTTGCCGAGTCCTACACCCGCTACGGCGATTTGAAAACTGCAGTCGCCGAAGCAGTCGTAGAGACGCTGCGTCCCATACAGGGACGATTTGCCGAACTCGCCGCCGACCCAACCGGAACCGCGGCCATTCTTGCGAGTGGTGCCGAGAAGGCACGCTCGATTGCTGGGCCCGTTTTGGAACGGGCCCGAACAAACATCGGATTGTTACCTCAGAGCTAAACGCTTCGTCGATCTTGCTTCGTTCAGGGCGCCATCGATCCGCCGTTGGCGAATCCAGACGGCGTGTGGCGACCGGCGCAGGAATGCTCGAACAGTCCATAACCGACCTTGCCGTCAAGCGTGGCCTTACCGACATGGTCGAGGATGCTGTATTGCGTTGCGATCATGATGCCGGGGTCCGACTGATTCGTGAGGTCGTATGTCGCCGTTTCGATCCAGTCGCGTCCGCGCCATACGCCGTGCGTCCACTGCGGATCGGGTCCGTAGCCACAGCCTGCAGACAATGCAACGTGGCCGAGGCATTGAACTTCTACAACCAACGGTGATCCATCAGCTGCTTGTGCAGTGATCGTTGCTGATTCCGGAATACGCGTTCCTGAGCGGTAGTTGATGTCGTACTTCGGGTAGCCAAGCGGCTCAACGCGACCGTCGGGCCAGACACGCAGCGCGTCGTTCAGCGTGCGAAGACCATCTGCGTCTTCTTGTGCAATAAACACGAGAGCGAAGTCGTCGAAACGAAGCGGGACGTAAATCCAATAGAAGCCACCATCGACCTTTGGTTCCGCTACCCAACGACCGGCCGGTTCTGGTTCACCAACTGGGCGAATGCCCCACGAACGATCTCGAGTACCGACCCAAGTGGCGGGATCGACGATGAGTTCCTCGCCCTTGACCCGAATGAATCCTTCCCAAGTGCCCACCTGCGCGAAGCGCTGTGCGTCGAGCATGATCTTCGCCCCGTTACGAGACACATGGGGTGACTCGTCGACAGCTGGGAATGAACCACGCCAATGAAGATCGAGTTCGAACTCTTGGTCCTTGCCATCGCACGTGATGCGAAGTTCATTCAAAGGATCGATCACTTCAATGCGGTAAGGACCAACCTGCTGGTTCATGCGATCTGGTCCAAGAACATCCGACATGCGGATCGTGTGTTGAAGATCTCCGCGACGGATACATGCGAACGCGTCAGTGACTCCCAAATTCGGATACTGGCCAAGGCCCGTGATGAGAAACACCTCGCCAGAGCGATCATGCGCGTTCCAATACGAACGGTCATAGAAATTGCGATCACTGGAAGCTGCATGCGCGAGCGAATAGGGCGCTTGGTGCAGTGGGAACTCATCGGCAGGAATCGGCATTGGTACTCCCCTAATTCGAAGATGTCTGCACCGGCGGTGCGAGTCAGGCGAACCTTAGAACGACCAGAAGGGCCCGTCGGAACGCCTGGCGGATATGGAGCCCTCGTAGACGTCGGCTACGATCTCCCGACTCAGGGCGATTAGCTCAGTTGGCTAGAGCACTGCCTTCACACGGCAGGGGTCGCTGGTTCGAGTCCAGTATCGCCCACTCGGAAAACCAAGAGGGACCGTCCATCGTGGCGGTCCCTTCTGCGTCCAGCTGCCGCAAGTGGCGGCACCTACGATTGCTGCGTGAATCTCCTCCAGCGTTCTGTTCGAACCGCAATCAAAACCGATTTGAGTTTCTTCGAACATGTCCGGCCCATACGGGCGGCTCTGGTGATTCTTGGTGTGCTCGCAGCCACCTATTCCCGAAACGATGTCAGAGCACTCCTGCCCCTTGGCATCGGCATGTTGTTCGCCGCCATCGCTGATCGAGGCACAACACTTCAACGTCGGTTGACCTCAATGGCCGGTGCATTGGTTGCCGTGACGCTCGGGACCGCAGTCGGTGGTCTCGTCTCGGCGAATCAGATCCTTCACGTTTCCATTGGAGGGTTGGCTGGTCTCGTCTGCGGCCTTGCCGGAGTTGCAAGCATTCCCTCCATGACGGCCGGGGTCCTCGGTCTTGTGGTCTTCACAATTTTCTCTGGCTCACCAATCGACCTTCTTGACTGGAAAACCAACGCCCTTCTGATGCTTCTCGG
>CAEZVV010000004.1_pt1 | contig 35282 bp, 31 predicted proteins | sample 7264831 | NCBI WGS metagenome assembly CAEZVV01 (sample SAMEA6813865, study PRJEB35770) | uncultured Microthrixaceae bacterium | biome: Freshwater; feature: Freshwater reservoir; material: water | place: Czech Republic | collected 2017-07-26 | depth 0.5m m | reverse complement strand
TCGGGTGAAACCAGCCAGGAATCGCTCCGCGCCTTCGCCGCCAACGCCCACGAAGTCCGACCCGATTCTCAAGGCCGCATCACCATTCCCCAGCGCTTGCGCGATTTCGCCTCGCTCGACAAAGAAGCCGTCGTCATTGGCGCCTTCGGTCGCATCGAGATCTGGAACGCAGGTCGCTGGAACGACCAAGCATCACTCGCCGACGACAGCCTCACCCAAGCCGTTACGTCTTTGGGGCTCTAGTCCGTGTCATGTCCCCTTTGTCCCTGACCCACCAACGAAAGGACCACTCCTGCGACCGAGCCGGTCGCCCGATTTTCAGCAGTCTCTCGGAACACACGATGGAAGGCCCCTACTCCGCCCGCTTCCCATCGAGCCCGACCGGGGAGAAATCCCGGCGGGCGCCGGTGTTCCGAGGGACTGCTGAGGACCGGTACCGGCTCTGCCGACTGGCTCAGCAGCGAGAGGTATCTGTCATGGCCGCAGCCCACGAATCGTTCGACCACCGCCCGGTGATGCTCGACGAGATCGTGGCGGCCTTCGAGTCAGTCCCGGCTGGTTGGGTTATCGACGCAACCCTCGGTGGCGCTGGCCATACAACTGCTCTTCTCGAGGCCTACCCGCATCTTTCGGTACTTGGTATCGACCAGGACCCCGATGCACTTGCAGTTGCTCGTGAACGCCTTGCGCCCTTTGGCGATCGTGCTCGCACCGTGCAGGCCCGTTTCGACTCGTTTTCGACGGTCGTCGATGCGGAACTCGCCGGTCAGCCAATTGTTGGTGCGCTCTTCGACCTTGGTGTGAGCTCTCCGCAGTTCGACCGAGCGGAGCGCGGCTTTAGCTACCGCTTCGATGCGCCTCTCGACATGCGAATGGATCCGTCTCGTGCGCTCAGTGCGATGACAGTCGTTAATGAGTACGACGAAAAGTCTCTTGCCCGTGTTCTTCGTGAGTTTGGTGATGAGCGCTTCGCTGGACGTATCGCCCGAGCGATCATCGCTGCTCGACCAGTTGAGACCACGACACAACTTGCAGAGATCACTCGCGACGCGATTCCTGCCCCTGCGCGCCGTACAGGCGGGCATCCGGCCAAACGAACATTTCAGGCGATTCGCATTGAAGTGAATAACGAACTCGGCGTACTTCCCGTTGCGCTTGAAGCTGCGATCGACTCTCTGAATCCTGCTGGCCGTCTGGTGGTTTTGTCCTACCACTCGGGCGAAGATCGCATCGTCAAGCAGGTCATGCGTGATGCCGAGTCCGGCGGTTGCACCTGCCCCACGAACCTTCCCTGCGTTTGTGGTGCCACGTCGACGGTTCGGCTTGTCCGTCGCGGCGGAACCACACCAGGTGCAGCCGAACGTGAGAGCAACCCTCGTGCTGAAAGCGCCCGTCTTCGAATCGCAGAACGGTCATGACCAGCGCAAGAGTTGCCGCAGAAGGTCGTCGCGCCGCGAATCTTCGCGCACCACAGGAGTCAACTCGTGAGGGGCTTCGATCGCGACTTCGACTTGTCGATCGCACTGCACCTGAACGTCGCCGTATCGGTTTGATTGCTGGTGTCGTCGGAGTAGTGGTTGTGCTTTTCGCAATCGCAGCCGCCCAAACCTTGATCATTTCGGAACAGGCGCACATCGATCGCGTCAACAATCGCATTGCCGAAGCGGAAACTCGCGCTGAGCTTCTCCGTGTCGAGCTTGCACAATTACAGAGTCCGCAGAACATCACGACAGCTGCCACAACGAAGCTTGGAATGATTCCGTCGCCGACGCCGGTCTACCTGCAACCCAAGATGACTGATGACGCTCGTGCGGCCGAAATGCCCCCGGCACCGACACCGAAGGCCGCACCGAAGGCCACGGCAACCACGGTTGCTCCGAAGACGACGCCAACCACAGTTGCAAAGGCAACCACTCCGACGACTGCGGTGAAGCGATGAATCCGCCTCCCGGTCCCGGAGCCCCTTCGGTTGACCATCCGCAAAAGAGCGCCCCTTGGAACTCGCCTGATTATCTGCCTCGTGGTCGCCGTCGTGTGACCACACCGACGCGTCCGGCTCGTCATTCATCAGGACGCGGCACCACCGCACCTCGCACTGCGCGCGCACCTCGCGAAGTCCGTCCGGTTGATCGTGTGCAGTCCAGAGAGCGCGGGACTGAGCGCAGTCCCGCTTCCTCGGCGACCTATGCGACCCGTCAACCGTCTGTGCACAGTTCGCGGCCGGCTTCTGAACTGATCCAAGTCGCAATCTCGTCGACAGTTGCATCTGTCATTTCATCGCTTCAGGGAGTCTTCGACCCATCGAGTTCAGGAAAGGGCTCGAAGCCTGTTTTGGTGAGCACCTCGGTGGGGAATCAACGTCGGCGCACACTGGCTCTCTTGGTGGTCTTCGTCCTTCTCTTTACGGGCGTCCTTACGAAAGTCGTCTTCCTCCAAACGATTGGCCGAGATCGTTACGTCGCTTATGGAGCAAACCAGCGAACAAATACGCAGGTGCTTGCTGCCGATCGCGGTGCGATTCTTGACCGCAACGGCGCTGAACTTGTGATCTCTCGTCCCGGACGGTCAATTTTCGTAGATCCAAAGCTCGTGACCGACGCCTCGAGTGAGGCAGCGCAACTGGCACCGATACTTGGCCTCGATCCGTTGTTCATCGAATCGAAAATGAATGGAACGGGCCGGTTCGCTTATCTTGCGCGTCGCGTCACTGCGGAAGTTGCTGATCAGGTTGCTGCTCTCGGCCTTGCCGGTGTGGCGTTTCTTGAAGAAAGCGAACGCTTCGCGCCCGCTGGTGACTCGGCTCGCTCACTGTTGGGCAGCGTTGATGTCGACAACGTTGGAATTTCTGGACTGGAGTCGCAATTCGGGGAAGCACTCACTGGCCAGCCAGGAAAGATCTCGCTTGAGCGCAGTCCTCGGGGTCAGACAATTGCAGTTGGTGACCATTCGGTGACTCCTGCGCAGAAGGGTGACGACCTGAAACTGACTATCGATCAGTCGATTCAGTTTGAAGCCGAGCGTTTGCTCGGCGAACAGGTGAAGGCCACTGGGGCAAAGGGAGGCATCGCGATTGTCAGCAAGCCCGGTACGGGTGAAGTTCTGGCGATTGCCGACATGGTGCTCGATCCTGAGACGGGGGCTGTGCGCGTAAGTTCAAACAACTCAGCGTTAACTACCCAGTACGAGCCAGGTTCGGTGATGAAGATTGTCACGCTCGCTGGCGCAATGGATGCTGGGCAGATCAGTCCGACTTCACAATTCAATCTTCCACCAACGCTCAGGATCTACGACGCGGAATTTGGCGAAGCCGAAGGACGCGGAACGGTGACGTGGGACACCACTCAGATCCTCACTCATTCGTCGAATGTCGGGACGATCAAGATCGGCCAAGGTCTGGGTAAAGACGCGTTGTATTCCGCGCAGAAGGCGTTTGGTTTTGGCTCAAAGACTTCACTCAACTTCCCAAATGAAGCATCTGGCTCGGTGCTCGCTCCGTCGAAGTACTCCGGGACGTCACTTCCTTCAATCGCAATTGGTCAGAGTATTTCGGTAACGCCAATGCAGATGCTCTTCGCCTACAACACGATTGCAAATCAGGGCATCTATGTGGGACCGAAGTTGGTTGACTCAACCATCGATGCTGATGGCGTCGAACATCCGACTGCAGCTGGTGATTCACATCGGGCAGTGAGTGCCGGTACTGCCGACAATCTGAACGTCATGATGCGCAGTGTGGTGGAGGAGGGGACCGGTCGTCTTGCTGCCATCAACGGATACTCGGTCGCCGGGAAGACGGGTACCTCTCGCAAGCCGCAGCCAGGCGGCGGCTACATCGACAAGATGGGCGTGGTTCGCTACCAGTCAACCTTTGTTGGATTTGTGCCGGCACAACAGCCAGCACTCTCGGTCTACGTCATGATCGATGAACCGAGTGGCGCCTATACCGGTGGCGCAACGGCTGCTCCGGTTTTCTCGAAACTCGGCTCATTCGCTCTTAATCGTCTCGGCATTGCTCCTGCTGCTACTGACATCGCACTTGGGGGCGCCCCAGTCTCTGCAGTGCTTGGACTCCCGAGTTCCTCAAGCCAGGCAATTGTTACCGAAGGTGACAGGGTTCGCGCGTTGACTGCCGGCTCACCTGAAGCAATTGCATTCTCGGCACCGACCACCATCGCCCCACGAGCGACGACGACGACTACGACAACGGCGGCGCGCAAAACCGCAGCGGTGAGGTGACGTGTGCGCCTGGCGACGATCGTTGCCGAATTGAATGAGGTTGAAATGGTGGGCCTCGGTGGCTCGCCCTCATTCGATGATCTGGAAATCACAGACGTGAATTTTGATTCCCGCCAGGTTCGAGCGGGATCACTCTTTTGTTGTGTCCCCGGAGTTTCTGATGACGGACACCTCCATGCCGGTGATGCTGTTGCAGCCGGAGCAGTGGCGTTACTTGTCGATCACCGCGTAGATGTCGACGTTCCTCAGCTTGTAGTTGCGAACGTTCGGGAAGCAATGGCGACGGTCTCGGCAACGTGTTTTAGACATCCGGCCGATGGCCTTCTCGTCGTTGGCGTGACTGGCACAAATGGGAAAACCACCACCACGTGGATGCTGCGCAACATCTTTACGGCCGCTCGACGAAAGAGTGAGGTAATCGGGACTCTTTCTGGTGCACGTACGACTCCTGAGTCTCCGGATCTCCAACGCCGTTTGGCCGAATGGCGTGATGACGGTGTCGAGATTGTCGCGATGGAAGTTTCGTCTCACGCGATCGACCAGTGCCGTGTCGACGCGATGAAGTTTCGCGTTGCCTTGTTCACAAACTTGAGCCGCGATCACCTCGACTACCACGGTTCGATGGAGGAGTACTTCGAAACGAAGGCTCGTCTTTTTGATCCTGAACGCTGCGAGTCGGCGGTTGTGAACCTCGACAGTCCCCATGGTCGACTTCTTGCTGATGCCGCAACGGTTCCCACCGATGGCTATTCGCTAGACGAAGTCGAAGAGTTGCAACTCTCAGTTGAGGGTTCGACCTTTCGGTGGATGGGGCACCAAATCTCACTGCCTCTTGGCGGTTTGTTCAATGTGAGCAACGCACTCGGTGCCGCCCACGCTGCTCGTATCTTGGGTGTCGACGACGCCACAATTGCTAAAGGGCTTTCCCTTCCGCTCGTCGTTGAAGGCCGATTCGAACGAGTCGATGCAGGACAACCGTTCGCAATCATCGTTGACTATGCACATACCCCAGATGGCCTCGAGCAACTTCTTCGCGCTGCTGGCGAGATTGTTGAGGGTCGCGTCATCGTCGTTTTTGGATGCGGCGGCGACCGGGATCCGTCGAAGCGCTCGATGATGGGAGAAACCGCAGCCCAGCGTGCTGACTCGGTCATCATTACTGCAGACAATTCAAGGTCTGAATCAACTGATCAGATCATCGCTTCGATTGTGGAAGGTGTGCAGCGGGTGTCGAGTCCACGGGCAAGTTCAATCATCGTGGAACCCGATCGCCGGACAGCGATTTCCATGGCTCTTCGAAGCGCAGTGAATGGAGACATTGTTCTCCTCGCTGGCAAGGGTCACGAGACTGTCCAGATCATTGGCGAGTCGACCACTCCCTTCGATGACCGACTCGTTGCATTCGAGGAATGGAAACAACTGGAGGCCACTCGATGATCCGCCTCCTCATTGCTGCGGCAATTTCACTTGCCCTTTCGTTATTTGGCACACGTCTTTTGATCTCTTGGCTCGAACATCGTCGAATTGGACAGCCCATTCGCGAAGATGGCCCTCAGGGTCACATCACCAAAGCGGGTACCCCCACGATGGGCGGTCTGGCCTTTGTTGCTGCCGCTGCGGTTGGGTGGTTCGTGAGTGATCTCAGCGGTGCAGTCTTCACGCGGCGCGGATTGCTCTGTATGGCGGCGATCATCGCAGCCGGACTGGTCGGTCTCCTTGATGACTCCATCAAGGTGTTCCGCGAGCGCAACCTTGGGTTGACTAAGAGGGCAAAAACGTTTGGCCTCCTTGCTGTTGCTGTTGCCTACGCCGTTTCAATGCTGACGTTTACCAACGTCACCACCACGTTGTCCTTCACTCGCTTCGACTTTCCTGGCATTGAAATCGGAAAGATCGGTTGGGTAGTTCTGGCCGTCATCATCTTCTATGCCACGACAAATGCGGTGAACCTCACTGATGGTCTTGATGGTCTCGCCGCTGGTGCATCAATTTTCGGATTTGCCGCATACACAGTGATCGCCTTCTGGGGCTTCCGCCATAACTCCATCTACGGCGATGAGAGCTTCCTCGATACTGCTGTTGTATCGGCATCGATGATGGCGGCTGTCGCCGGATTCTTGTGGTGGAACGCGGCTCCAGCTCGAATCTTCATGGGCGATACCGGAGCCCTTGCGATTGGGGCAGGGCTTGCGGCCCTTGCACTGAGCACCAACACGATCCTGCTTCTTCCCATCGTCGGCGGACTCTTCGTCATGGAAACCGTTTCGGTCATTCTTCAGGTGGGCAGCTATCGAGCGTTCGGTCGACGCATTTTCCGAATGGCGCCACTCCATCATCACTTCGAACTTGGAGGATGGCCTGAAACAACGGTGATCATTCGACTCTGGATTGTCGCTGGCCTGTTTACTGCCCTGGCGCTGGGCATCTACTACGCCGACTTCGTGCGATTGCCAGGGGTAATCGACTGATGGAAGCGCCGACGCGCGGCCCACTTCGGTCGGCACTTGTCCTGGGATTTGGCGTCACTGGCCGTGCGGTAGCGACTGCTCTTACCTCTCGAGGCGTTTCTGTTGTGGCGGTCGATGAGCATCCCACCGACGCGATTCGCGCTGAGGCAGCATCGATGGGAGTGGAACTGGTCGAATCGCCTTCTCCGCAGGAACTCACGCGCCTTGTCTCAGGGTGCGATCTTGTCGTTCCCAGTCCCGGAATTCCCGAATCCCACCCGATCTTCGGACTTGCTAAGGCCGAAGGAGTCGCAATCGAGTCGGAGTTTGATCTTGCCGATCGATGGGATTCGCGTCCGATCGTCGCCATTACGGGCACTGACGGAAAAACCACGGTCACGACCATGGTCACTGCGATGCTTCTCGCCTCCGGTGTTCGGTCGATCGCTTGCGGCAATACCGAAACCCCTTTGGTTGAGGCGATCTCCGATCCCGATATCGAAGTCTTTGTGGTCGAAGCTTCCTCGTTCCGTTTGGCGACAACGCGCTGGTTCCGACCTTCAGTTGCGGTGTGGCTGAACTTTGCTCCCGACCACCTCGACGCGCACACCTCACTTTCCTCCTATGAATCTGCGAAGGCGTCGATTTGGAGAGATCTTGATGCCAACTCCGGCGTCGCAATCGCCTCGGCGACCGATCCGGTCGTACTCGCAAACCGCAACCCCGAGGTCTCTACGCTCACGTTCGGGGGAGCCGGGACCAGCGCCGACGCCACCGTGTCTGATGGCTGGCTTTGCTTGCCGGACGGAACTCAACTCATTGCCGTCGACGAACTTCCGCGTTCTTTTCCCCATGACATTACGAATGCACTCGCCGCATCAGTTGCGGCATTGGCTGCAGGGGCAACGGTCGAGGGCGTCCGACACACGCTTCGTTCGTTTAAGGGACTTCATCACAGGGTGCAGTACGTCGGCGAGGTCGATGGCGCGCGCTGGTATGACGACTCGAAGGCCACAACTCCGCATGCTGTCGAAACTGCACTGCAAGCGTTCGATTCTGTTGTGCTTCTTGCCGGTGGACGCAATAAGGGTCTTGATCTTGCTGCTCTTGGGGCGCACGTACCGCCGGTTCGAGCAGTCGTAGCGATAGGTGAAGCGGCCGCTGAAGTGCGCGAGGCGTTTCAAGGACGTTGCGACATTCGTGTCATCGAAACCTCGATGGCTGACGCGGTTGCAGCTGCAGCGGAGATGTCCCAGCCCGGAGATGTAGTTCTGCTCTCTCCTGGATGTACTTCCTTCGACTGGTTTACGTCCTATGGAGAACGTGGCGATCAGTTTGCCAATGCGGTGCGAGCTCTCCCCGGATTCATGATGGAGGGAGCGCCATGAGTGCAACTGTTGCTGACGAGCGACCCTCAGTCGGTCGATTGCTGCGTTCTGCTCGCGAACCGCAGCCGCGAACAACCAATTTCAAATTTCTCTGGATCGTCGTCATTGTCGCCAATCTCTTTGGCTTGTTGATGATCCTGTCTGCGTCATCGGTAACGGCGCTCTATCAGTACGGAACCTCTTGGTATCAGTTCCGCCTCCAAGCGATTTGGTTTGCCATTGGGTGTTTCGCAATGTTTGTGATGAGCCGCTACTCGTACGAAAAACTGTCGAAGTGGATGAAGTTGGCCCTCTTTGGCTCCGCAGGGCTCATGGTCGCGGTGCTGATCCCAGGTGTTGGCGTGTCGGTCAACGGCTCTTCGCGTTGGCTTGGCTGGGGCCCGCTGCGCATGCAGCCTTCCGAATTTGTGAAACTCGCGGTCATTCTTTACGCAGCCGACACTCTTACTCGGCGCGTTGGTCAGATTCGCGATTGGAAGGCAGTAATGCGTCCTATCGCAATTGTGTTTGGCGCATTCGCAGTGATGCTCATGGCGCAGCCGAATCTGGGCACAACGATCATTCTCGCCACGATTGTTCTTGTGATGCTTTTCGTTGGCGGTGTTCCGGGCAAGCCTCTTGCTCTCCTTTCGGGGCTATTGGTTGGCGCTGCTGCGTTCTTTGCAATCCGTGAGCCCTACCGATGGCGCCGACTTATGTCGTTCCGCGATCCATGGGCAGACCCGCTCTATACCGGCTACCAAAGCCTTCAGAGTCAGATTGGTTTTGCGAACGGTGGAGTTCTGGGTACCGGCCTCGGTCAGGGGAGGGCGAAGTGGGGATTCCTTCCAGAAGCTCACACGGATTTCATTTACGCGATCATCGGCGAAGAGATCGGCCTCGTCGGATCAGTGCTCGTAATCGGAATATTTCTTGCATTTGCGCTCCTGGGTATTCGAACCGCGCTTCATGCTCGTGATCGTTTTGGAATGTTGTTGGCCACCGGCATCACAACGTGGATTCTCATTCAGGCATTCATCAACGTTGGTGCCTGCGTAGGTGTCCTTCCCATCACAGGTGTCCCTCTGCCGTTTGTGTCTGCAGGCGGTTCATCTCTTGTCGTCACGATGGCGGCCTCTGGAATTCTTCTGAACATCGCCCGACAGGGACGCTGATGAGGAGTCGGCCCGTTGCCGATTCCGCCACCTATGCCCTTGTGGCCGGTGGTGGAACCGCAGGCCACGTGCTTCCGGGTTTGGCGGTTGCACGGGCGCTTGTCGATCGAGGTCATGACAGTTCGTCGATTCATTTTGTTGGAAGCGAACGTGGGCTTGAGCGAACATTGGTGCCCGATGCGGGCTTTGCTGTCACGCTGCTGCCCGGACGCGGCATTCAGCGTCGCCTGACACTTGAAAACATCGCAGCAGCTTGGGGTCTTTTACGAGCGGTGGCGAAGGGGATCGGGATTGTTCGTCGACGACGTCCAAACGTGGTCCTGGTCCTCGGTGGATACGCCAGCATCGCCTGCACTATCGGCGCAGTGATCTGGCGAGTTCCGATCATCGTGATGGAGCAGAACGCTCGCGCAGGAGCAGCAAATCGTCTTGCTGGTCGATTTGCGAAAGCCTGTGCCGTTCCATTCGCTGAAACCGATTTGCCGCGCAGTGTCGTGACTGGAAATCCGGTTCGTGCGGAAGTTCTCGCGATCAACCGAGAACGCGACCGCGTGGCTGCACGAGCAACACTTGGAGTCTCGGGTGATCGCATATTCGTTGCGGTGATCACGGGATCACTCGGATCACGCAAGGTGAATGAAGCCGTTTTTGCCGCTGTGCCAAAGTGGTCGGCGAGGAACGATCTTTCCGTTCGACATGTGATTGGCTCTCGCGACTGGGAGTCGGTGCAGGACTCGCTTCCAGAGGGCGACGCTCTTGAGTACGTCGCTGTGCGCTACGAAGAACACATGGAAACGGTTCTTGCTGCAGCTGATCTGCTTATTGGTCGCGCAGGGGGAACGACGGTTGCTGAACTCGCTGAAGTTGGTGTTGGAGGTGTGCTGGTGCCGTTGCCGCAAGCACCTCGCGATCACCAAACCGCAAACGCGGCCGCCCTCGTAAGGGTCGGAGCTGCGTTGCTTATTCCCGACGCGGAACTCGACGGCGACCGACTCGTCGCCGAAATTGACGCGCTACTCGGTGATCCTTCGCAGCTTGAACGAATGGGAACTGCGGCACACACGTTGGCTCAACCCGACGCCGCCGGTGCCGTCGCTGAATTAGTGGAGCGTCATGCCCGCCGCTCGTGAAAGTGATCCGTGTCCGTCGCTTGGGACTGCTCGATCGATCCATGTGGTCGGCGTTGGCGGTCCGGGGATGTCAGCCATCGCCTCAGCGCTTGTTGGTATGGGTCATTCGGTATCGGGAAGCGACGTTGTCGAATCAGCAGTTCTTGATCGCCTCAGATCTGAAGGTGTCGTTGTGTTCGTCGGGCATTCGGCCGACAACATCGCTACCGAGACCGATTTCGTCGCGGTTTCCACTGCGATTCCCGATGACAATCTCGAAGTTCTTGCGGCACGTGCCCTCGAGATCCCTGTCGTTCGTCGCACGGCGCTGTTACCAGCGATGGCTTCCGAGCGCCGCACAATTGCAGTAACGGGCACCCATGGGAAGACGACGACATCGTCGATGCTCGCATTGGTCCTTTTAGAAGCGGGTCTTGACCCGGCATTTCTTATTGGCGGCGATATCAGCCAACTCGGGATTAACGCGAAGTGGTCCCAGGGTGAATGGTTTGTGCTGGAGGCCGACGAAAGTGATGGCTCGGGATTCACCATTGATCACGAAGCACTCATCGTCACCAATATCGAAGCCGATCATCTTGAGCATCACGGCTCGTTCGAAAATCTTCGCAACGCATTTGAATCGTTCATTTCAGCAACTCGCGGACCAGTGGTCTTGTGCGCCGACGATCCAGAGACCGCTGCGATCGCTCGTGGCACGAGTGCGATTACCTATGGACAATCTGAAGACGCCGCTGTGCGCATGCTGAATGTAAAGAGTTCACGTTCTGGAATCGATTTCGATGTTGTGCAAGACGGCGCGCAGATCGGACACATCCACCTTCCCGTACCTGGAACGCACAATGCACTCAACGCGTGCGCGGTGATCGCATTAGCCACGGAACTTGGCGTCCCGTTCTCGGCGTGTTCGTCTGCGCTCAAGAACTTCGGTGGTGTGCGTCGTCGGTTTGAAAATCGGGGAGAGGCCGGTGGCGTGGTCTTTGTTGATGACTATGCCCATTTACCTACCGAGATTGAAGCTGCGATATCAGCAGGTCGCGACGGGAATTGGGGCCGGGTGGTGGCGGTATTTCAACCCCACCGCTACAGCCGAACTCAATCGTTATGGCGCGAGTATGCCGACGCCTTCATCGATGCTGATGTACTTGTGCTCACCGGGATTTACCCAGCAGGTGAAGCGCCTCGCGAAGGGGTCACAGGGCAACTCATCGTCGATGCGGTCACCGGTGCACACCCCGAGCAGGAAGTTCTTTACGTCGCCGATCGTTCTGCGCTAGCGCAAGTTCTTTCTAAAGAACTTCGCGAAGGCGACTTGTGTCTTTCACTAGGCGCAGGAGATATCACCAAACTCGCAGACGAAGTTCTTCCGCTTCTTGTCGATGGGGAAGCGTCGTGAACCTCAGCGAAGTCGCTCACGAACTTGAGGCAACATTTGGCGAACGCTCTGAGCGCGATGCTGCTCTAGGCGAACTCACGACCTATCGAGTCGGTGGTCGGGCTTCGATTCGAGTTCGAGTCGAATCAGCGTCCGACCTTGAGGTGATCGGAAAACTGATCGCCAAGTCCGGTTCACAATTCGCAGTGGTGGGGCGTGGTTCAAATCTCCTCGTCGCCGATGAAGGTTTTGACGGCATTGTCATCACGCTCGGCGATGGTCTCGCGTCAATCGACATCTCCGGCACAACCGTTCGCGCCGGTGGCGCAGTTCCGCTCCCGGTTGTCGCCCGGCGCACTGCAGCAGCGGGGCTCACTGGTTTCGAATGGGCCGTGGGTGTCCCCGGTTCTATCGGCGGAGCAATTCGCATGAATGCTGGTGGTCACGGTTCGGACATGGCGCAATCGCTTGTCACTGTGCGTGTGGTGGATCTCGCGTCGGGCAACCAAGCGCAATTGTCGTTGGCTGACCTTGAACTCGGATTCCGCTCCTCGGTGCTCGGCCGTTCGCTCGTCGTAACTGAAGCCGAACTTGCGCTTGCGGTGGGCGATCGAGCTGTTGCCGAAGCAGAGATCTCAGAAATCGTTCGTTGGCGTCGGGAAAATCAACCTGGCGGAGCCAACGCCGGTTCTGTCTTCGTGAACCCTCGCCCCGACTCGGCCGGCAGGCTCGTCGACGAGTCCGGGGCGAAAGGACTCAGAATCGGTTCGGCAGAAGTGTCGACCAAACATGCCAACTTCATTCAGGTTGACGATGGTGGTTCGGCGAACGATGTCGCAGCGCTGATGACGGCAGTTCGTGCACAGGTGCGCGATCACACTGGTGTGGATCTGCACGCGGAGACTCATTTCCTCGGTTTTGCCTCGCACGTCGCGGCGGCGGCTGGTGCTCAACGGGTCGAGGACTTCGCCTGATGGCCATCAGACTGCGCAATAGGTCAGGTTCCACTTCCGATATTGATCCGCGCATTGCGGCGCGTCGCGACGCCGTTGAAACCGAGAAGCGCCGCCGACGTGGTCGTTGGTGGCTTCTCGCTGCGATCGTTGCGGCAGTGCTCGTTGGTGCGTGGTTCATTACGCGTACTCCGCTTCTTGATGTTGATCGCATCGAGGTGCGCGGCGCGGTTCTGACGACATCGGACGAAATCATCGCGATCTCCGGGCTTCGCCCGGGCGAGGCCCTCCTTGAAGTTGATACCTCAGCCGCAGCATCTCGTATCCGTGAACTTCCCTACATCGAGACCGCCTCAGTCGTTCGAAAGTGGAACGGCGTCGTGACGGTCACCGTGTCCGAACGAGTGCCAGTAGCGATTGCAGCCTCCGCCGACGGGGTTGCGATGCTTATCGATGGGTCGGGCCGAGTGATCGGCGTCCACACCGCAGGTGACGGTGTCGAGACGGTTCTCATCGGGGTTGAGGCGGGTGCCCCCGGAACGATCGTCGAGGGCGTCTCTGGCGCCCTCGAGGTGGCCTCGCTGCTTACCCCGGGTATGCGGACCCGAGTCGCTGGGATTGCAACTGCCCCCGACGGTTCGCTCAATCTGGCGCTGAAGCCCCAGGGCACCGTCATTATGGGACCGCCCACAGACCTGCCAGCCAAGGTCGACTCGTTGCGAACCGTGATGGGCCAGGTCGACCAACGGGACCTCGCCACCATCAATGTGGTCAATCCCTCGACCCCCGTGGTTGTGAGAACCCCGAAATAGCCCTATGGGGCGAGTAACCTCGCTCCAGTTCTTCTATCTCTTCCCGAAGTCCGTCCTGCATTTCTCTCGAAGGAGCTCCCCATGGCCGCCAGTCCGCAGAACTATCTCGCGGTGATCAAGGTCGTCGGCGTTGGCGGTGGTGGCGTTAACGCCGTCAACCGCATGATCGACGCCGGACTCAAGGGGGTCGAGTTCATTGCGGTGAACACCGATGCTCAGGCGCTCCTCATGAGCGATGCCGACGTCAAGCTCGACATCGGTCGTGACCTCACCAAGGGTCTCGGCGCTGGTTCCGATCCCGACATCGGCCGTGCCGCCGCCGAAGCGCATGTCGACGAAATCGAAGAGGCACTTAAGGGTGCCGACATGGTGTTCATCACCGCCGGTAAGGGTGGCGGCACTGGCACTGGTGCAGCTCCTGTTATTGCACAGGTCGCTAAGAGCCTTGGTGCACTCACCATTGGTGTGGTCACTCGCCCCTTCGGCTTCGAAGGCAAGCGTCGTTCGACCCAGGCCGATACGGGCATCAAGACCTTGAAGGAAAAGGTCGACACCCTCATCGTCATCCCGAATGATCGGTTGCTCACGGTCTCGAACGACAAGACCTCTGTGCTCAACGCCTTCAAGATGGCTGACGAAGTCCTCCTCCAGGGCGTCCAAGGCATTACCGACCTCATCACGACACCTGGCCTTATCAACACCGACTTCGCCGACGTCAAGATGATCATGAGCGACGCCGGTTCGGCGCTTATGGGCATCGGTTATGGCTCGGGCGAAGGTCGTGCGGTGGCTGCAGCCAAGGCGGCGATTTCTTCGCCGTTGCTCGAAGCCTCGATCGAAGGCGCACGCGGCATCCTTCTCACCATTGCCGGTGGAAGCGACCTTGGCTTGTTCGAGGTCAACGAAGCAGCCGAGATCATTCACGGTGTTGCACATGCCGATGCCAACATCATCTTCGGCACGGTCATCGACGACGAAATGGGCGACGAAGTTCGAGTCACCGTCATCGCCGCAGGTTTCGACCGCTGGGACGGCGAAGTTCGTTCAGGTCGTTCTGCACGTGAGGATCGCCCGATCGCTCGTGACGTGTTCTCCACCGACGACGACCTCGATGACGACGGCGACTTCGACGTCCCGTCGTTCCTTCAGTAGTTACGTCTCCGCCCGGTGCGGTTCTTTGATCGAGCGCTCGTCAACGGGCGCTCGATCCGCGTCCGGAGCACGGAAGAAACTGATGGCGATTTCGCTATTGGAGACGCGGACCATCAACTCAACGCCCGTCGTCGCTTGGTTGTCGATCGACCGTGGGTGTGGCTTACTCAAGTGCACGGCGATGTCTGTGTCGACGTCGATGCCGTTGGACTCGAAGGTGCATGTGGTGCTCCAGCTGATTCGTTGATCACGCGCCGAACCGATCTTGCACTTTCGATTCAGACCGCCGATTGCATTCCGATTGCGCTCTGGTCTCTTGATGGTGTCATTGCCGCAGTGCATGCGGGGTGGCGGGGGCTCGAAGCTGGTGTGATCGAAACGACAACGCGTTCCATGCGGGCCCAAACCTCAGCAGCACTTCATGCGTTCATTGGTCCATCTATCGGTCCTGAGTGCTACGAGTTCGGCGCTGAAGATTTTGAGCGTCTCGAGGCAAGATTTGGTTCTGCGATACGTGGGACAACAAGTGACGGCCGTTCTGCGCTCGATGTGCGAGCTGGTGTGATTTCGGAACTTCTTCGGAACCATGTTGTTATCGACGTTGATGACGACGCGTGTACAGCGTGTGCTGGTGGTTTCTTTTCGCATCGAGCTCGTGCCGACATCGCCCGTCATGCCACCGTGATCTGGATCGAGGAATCATGACAGTTGAAGTGAACGCGCAACTCGTGGCGAAAAACATCCACGACCTTCAGGATCGACTCGCTCAGTTGTCTCAAGATCGAGACGTACGAATCGTCGCAGTCACAAAAGGATTCGGCGTCGATGCGCCTCGCGCCGCACTTGCCGCTGGTCTCACAATGATCGGAGAGAATTACGCGCAAGAGCTTGTTTCGAAACACGAAGAACTTTCGCCAGCTGAACGAGAGCGCATCGAGTGGCATTTTCTCGGACGCTTGCAGCGCAACAAAGTCCGGAGCCTGGCTCCGATTGTGTCGGTATGGCAGAGCGTCGATCGGATCGAGTTGATTGACGAAATCGCTCGACGCGCACCAGGGGCAAAGGTCATGATCCAGCTCAATTTGAGCGAGGAGCCGCAGAAGGGCGGCGCCCCGATTCTGGAAGGTCCCGCTTTGGTGCGCCATGCCCGCAGCGTGGGTCTCGACGTTGTTGGCCTCATGGGCGTGGGCAGTGCTGGAGACCCGACCGACTCGGCTGCAGCCTTCGGAGAGTTGGTCGCTCTTGCCGATGGCTTGGGGCTTTCTGAGCGCTCGATCGGCATGTCCGACGACCTCGAAGTCGCTGTCGCGCAGGGTTCAACCATGGTGCGGGTTGGGACCGGTCTCTTTGGGGCACGGGCCCCTCGGGACGGGGTTTGACGAGGCGAATTCCGCTGCTGGCCGGAGCGAATGTCGACAATCGGCGCGGAGGAACTAGCCTGCCGAGTCGGACCGGGGGGGAGTTCCCCCGCACGGAGGGTCAGATGTCTTCGATGTGGCGCAATGCCATGGTGTACCTCGGGCTTGGGCCCGACGACGAGTACGACGATTACGCGGCGTCCCCTGACGATCGCCCGTTGCCACCACCGCCTGCGCAGGCGGCTCGTCAGCAACCTGCACGACCAACTGGCACCGTGCGCGCACGTCCGCCAGTTTCGAGTGGGCCAGTGTTGTCCACTCCTCCCGAGACCGGAGAGGTCTCAGCGGTGCGTCCCGTCGCCGCGCCGAGCTCTTATCCCACCGGTGGCCAAGACGCATCGAAGCCGCGAGTTCGTGCAGTGCCTCGCCGTCAGTCGGTTCGCCCTCTTGTCGTAACGCCGACTCGCTTTAACCAGGCCCAAGACGTCGCCGACAACTTCAAGGCCGGTAAGGCCGTTGCGATGGATCTTTCCGACGCCGATGGTGACTTGGCTCGCCGACTCATCGATTTCTCGAGCGGCCTTTGCTACGGAATCGGGGGAACGATGCAACGCCTCGAGCGTTCCTCGGTGTACCTCATTCTTCCGGTCGGGGTTGACGTGCCCGAGCAGGAACGAGCGCTTCTGCTCGGCAGCATCGACGAAGATCTGTAGTCCACTGCCGTGTGGGACCTCTTTCGTTTTATCGCGCAGCTGTATCTGTTCTGCCTTCTTGGTCGCATCGTCCTGAGTTGGTTTCCGCCATCTGGCCCTGGCCCACTTGAGACCATTCGGCAGATTCTTTTCCGCATCACTGAGCCATTGCTGGGGCCTATTCGGGCCCTGTTGCCTCCGATTCGTTTAGGCGGAATGGGACTCGATCTCTCTCCGATGATCGTGTTTATTGGCCTGCAAATTCTGCTGGGCTTTTTGCCGGGCTGAGCCCTGTTCGAAGTCGTTGACACCCGGGTGCCGTTCGGCCGATACCATCGCCGCCATGGAAACCACTCCCGGAACTCCCCACCTTCTTACTGACGTTCGATTCTCTGTCAGCCGCAAGGGATACGACCCCGACGAGGTCGACAACTTCCTTGAGCGCGTCAGCGCTGCGGTTGCGCAGCTGCAGGACAAGCTTCGCCAGGCAACTGCTTCAGCCGAAGCCGCCGAGACTCGCGCTGCCGACGCGGTTCGTAATGAAAGCCGTCTGCAGGCGCGCATTGCAGAACTTGAATCAGGAGCAGGTGTAGCGCCGGCATCGGTTGTTGCGCCGATTCGTTCGGTCGACCCGACGATCGACGCCGAACAAGCGTCGTCAGTGCTTGTGATGGCACAGCGGACCGCCGATGCAACGATCAACGAAGCGCGAACGAATGCTGCACAGATGCTCTCGGAGTCTGAGCTCGAAGCCAGCCGAATTCTTGCGGCCGCAAAGACACAAGCCGATGAGGCCATTCGCGATCTCGACAAGACCCGTCGTGAACTCGCAGCCGACAACGCTGCACTCGATGCGTTCCTTTCGGAACAGCGTGCAGTTATTGCCAATGGGGTATCTCGAATTCAGGCCGTTCTCGATGATCCGGCTGCACTTCGAGTCGGAACCGCGCCGGTTGAACTTACGGCCCCAGCACCGGCCCCTGCACCGGCCCCTGCGGCCTTCGCAGCTCCTGAACCAGCAACTGCCCCCGAAGCCGAGCCTGAGGTCTTCCAGCCAATCCTGGCCGAGGACACCGGGTGGAACCCCGAACCAGCCCCGACGTCGCTCTTTGTCGACGAAGAGGCCGACGGTGGTCCAGTCACCTCCGCAGTTCCGGTGTTTGACGATGAATTCCTCGCCGAAGACGACGATGACGCCGATGCGGCGATGCGACGCTTCTTCGATGCCGATTTCGACGACGACCGTCGCTGAATTCGTCAAACGACTTCTTCCAACGTTCGGGACTCTTCATCTTCGGATGAGGGGTCCCGTTTCGTTTTCATAAAAGCGCGAAGGCGCCGCGTTGACTCAGTCGACGCGAAGAAGGGTGATCGAGAGAGCGGATCCGTCAATCTCGATTGTTCGATCGCCGTTTCCGAATTCGATCGACCGAGCGAGAATCTCCGTGGTGATCGTTTCGCGATGAGTCTCGATCACAGAACGAAGGGTTTCGTCGGCATCAATTGTGACGGCAATTCGATCAGCGATTTCGAGACCGGCGCTCTTACGGGCATCGTTCAAGGCTCGAACGAGTTCGCGAGCTGTTCCCTCTGCTCGGAGTTCGTCGTCGAGTTCGAGATCGAGCGCTACTGCCCAGCCATCGTCTTCAACGAGTGCAAGATCCGCGTGTTTCTCGGCCCGAACTTCGACCTCTTCGGCGGTGAGGCGTTCGCCAGCAATTTCGATCCAACCGTTCTCGGCAAGTTGCGCTTGGAGCGCAGAACCATCGGCATCGGCCAAAGCCGCTTTGATCTCGTTGACGCGAGGGCCGAGGCGTGGGCCGAGTAGCCGGAAATTGGGGATGACGGTCCAGCCCATGAGGCCTGACAACGAATCGAGTCGCTCAAGGTTCTTCACATTGAGTTCGGCTTTGATCTCGGCCTCGATGGCCTGATCAAGATTGGTGCCACCGTGGAGCAGGAGGGCTCTCGACAATGGCTGCCGGACTTTCATCTTTGCGTCGGTACGAGCGGAGCGACCCAAACTCACGAGCCGTCGAGCAGCGTCCATCTGTTCGGCAAGTGACGCATCGTGGCGGCCCTTGGCGACAGGCCAATCGGTGAGGTGCACGGACTGGTTCTTGGTGAGGGTCGTGTAGATCTCGTCGGCCAAGAACGGACAGAACGGTGCCAACACCTGCGAAATGGTGGCGAGGCATTCATACAGCGTTGCGTGAGCGGCGGCATCGCTTGACTTCCAGAATCGAGGGCGACTGCGACGGACGTACCAGTTCGACAGGTCGTCAACGAACTTTGCGATGCGACCAGAACCGCCGAGCGCGTCGAAGTTCTCGAGTGCAGTCGTGACTGAAGCGACAGTGTCATCAAGTTCAGAAAGGATCCAACGGTCGAGGACGTGTGTCGGTGCAGTCGCGCTTGAATCGGGCTGCCAGCCATCAAGGTCGGCATAGGTCGCGAAGAAGGAGAACACGTTCCAGAGCGTGAGCAACGTTTGCCGTGTGGCCTCGCGAATTCCGTCGTTGAAAACGCGGCGCGGAGTCCAGGGTTGTCCGGAGGAGAAGAAATACCAACGCAACGCGTCGGCGCCCAACGTGTCGAAAATATCGAACGGCGCGATGACGTTTCCGCGCGACTTCGACATTTTCTGCCCGTTCTCATCGACGATGAGGGCGAGACACACAACGTTCTTGTAAGGCGTTGAATCGAAGACGAGTGAGTTCACGGCAAGAAGCGAATAGAACCAACCGCGGGTTTGGTCAATGGCCTCACAAATGAAATCTGCGGGGAATGCACCGTTGAATGAGTCCGCGTTTTCGAACGGATGATGACGCTGCGCCGAAGGCATGGAGCCAGAGTCGAACCACGCATCGAGTACAGGGGCGACGCGACGCATGGTTCCTGAACAGCCATCTGTGCTGCACGTGAAGGTGATGTTGTCGACGTGAGGCCTATGAAGATCAAGCTCGGTGAGATCACGGCTGGTCAGAGCACTGAGTTCTTCGACAGAACCAATGCAGTGTTCATGTCCGTTCGCATCGCATCGCCAGATCGGGAGGGGTGTGCCCCAATAGCGGTCGCGCGAAAGCGCCCAGTCGATGTTTCCTTCAAGCCACTTTCCGAATCGACCGTGCTTGATGAATTCGGGATGCCATTCAATGCGCTCGTTCTCTCGCATGAGCAGATCGCGATGTTCTGACGTGCGCACAAACCAGGAGGTCTTGGCCCAATAAATGAGCGGCGTGCTGCATCGCCAGCAATGGGGGTAACTGTGCTCGTAGGCCTGCTCGCGAACGAGAAGGCCACGGGCGTCGAGGTCGGCGATGATGTCGCGGTCGGCGTCTTTTACGAACGTCCCGGTAAATGCAGGAACCGATTCATCGAAGGCAGCGTCGGCATTCACAGGATTAAGGACGGGCAGTTTCTCGGCGCGACCAACTGCAGCATCGTCCTCACCGAAGGCGGGAGCGAGATGAACGATTCCCGAACCGTCATCGGTAGTGACGAACTCGGCAGCAACAACGCGCCAACCATCGGATCCGGCCGGGGGAGTCAGGGTGTCGAACGGGCGCTCGTAGCGCCAGCCGACTAGATCTGAGCCCTTGAACGTCTCAACGACGGTTGCGTCTTCAGGGGCGAGGGCTGCAGCCATGAGGAGATCGCGAGTTCCGTCAGTGGAAGCCACGCGCACGTAGTCAATGTCGGGGCCGACTGCGGCAGCGACGTTTGAGATGAGCGTCCAGGGTGTGGTCGTCCAGACAAGCAGATCGACATCGCGATCGACGATCGGGAACCGGACGTAGACCGACGGATCAACAACGTCGCGATAAACGTCGGGCTGTCCAAGTTCGTGACTCGAAAGCGCGGTTCCGCATCGACCGCAATAGGGGGAAACCTTGTGGCCTTCGTAGAGAAGTCCCTTGTCCCACAACTGACGAATGAGCCACCACACTGATTCGACATAGGAGTTGTCGAGGGTCCAGTAGGCGTCGGCGGTGTCAATCCACACGCCCGATCGTTCAGTGAGCGCAGTCCAGTCGGTGACATAACGCTGGACCGATTCCCGACAGCGTTGATTGAACTCGGCAATCCCGAATTCTTCGATCTCTTGTTTCGTGGAAAGTCCGAGTTCCTTTTCGACCTCAAGCTCCACGGGGAGACCGTGACAGTCCCACCCGCCCTTCCGGGGAACATCTCGGCCACGCATGGTTTGGAATCGTGGATAGATGTCTTTAAATACTCGGGCCCAGACATGGTGGAGACCGGGTCGGCCGTTGGCGGTTGGGGGACCCTCGTAGAAGATCCAGGGCTCGCTACCAGCCCGGAGTCGGCGGGTCGCACCGATGGTGTCATCGGCCTTCCAGCGCTCTAGGCGGCGTTGCTCGAGGGTGGGGAGGTCGAGATCTGGGTCGACGGGACCGAATGGCATGGGGGCCAAGCGTACGCTGTCGCCGAACGGCTTCGGTGCGGGCGGGTTGACGTGGGAGGGCGACGCCCTTACCCTCCGCCGATCCACCGCCACTCAAGGGAGAACATCCGTGGCAGTCAAAAAGGCACCGGCGAAGAAGTCCGCAGCGAAGAAGGCTCCGGCCAAGAAGGCGGCAGTCAAGGCTCCGGCCAAGAAGGCCCCAGCGAAGAAGGTCGTCAAGAAGGCCCCAGCGAAGAAGGCCGTTAAGAAGGCTCCGGCCAAGAAGGCTCCGGCGAAGAAGGCTCCGGCGAAGAAGGCTCCGGCCAAGAAGGCTCCGGCCAAGAAGGCTCCGGCCAAGAAGGCCCCAGCGAAGAAGGCGGCAGTAAAGGCTCCGGCCAAGAAGGCCGCGGCCAAAGCTCCAGCCCCGAAGGCGCCGGCCAAGAAAGCAGCCCCCGCCAAGAAGGCTGAAGTCGCCCCGGTTGTCGCCCCGCGCCCCAACCGCCTTCCGGCGATTCCGAAGGAACCCAAGAAGATCAAGTACCCGTTCGACGCCAAGTTCCTTGATGCTCAGCGATTGCATTTGCTCGAGGAACGCCGTCGTCTCGTTCACGACGCTGAAACACTTACGGCCGAGGCCAACTCGCTCGCCGAGTTGCGTGAGCCTGGTGATGTGCAGTTCGACGAAGAATCGGGCGAAGGCGACACGCTTGCAGTTGAGCGTGAACGTGACCTCGCACTTTCGGCACAGTTCCTCGATCAGGTCGATGAAATCGACCGGGCGATGGCCAAAATTGGTCAAGGCACCTACGGCATTTGCGAGATTTCTGGTCTCGCAATTCCGAAAGAACGCCTTCGTGCGATTCCGTGGTGTCGCGAGCGTGTTGAGTACAAGGTTGGCAACTTCCGTCGCTGAACAACCACGATTCGGGCAGATCAGCCCCTAGGTTGGACCCCGTGACATCGTCGACTGCATCTGCCACTTCAGCGCCCACACACCGGGTGCTGTTTGGCGCGGTTGCGGTCGGGTGGGTTCTCGCCGATCAACTTACGAAGTGGTGGGCGGTGTCCTCACTCAAGGACAACACCATCGATGTTGTCTGGACGCTGCGCTTTCAGTTGCTGACGAATTACGGAGCATCGTTCAGCCTTGGTGCCGGGTATGGCGCTTGGATTGGGCTCCTCGCACTTGTTGTCGTCGGGATCTTGGTGTGGAAGGGCGGATCAGTCCGCACACGATTGGGGGCGGTTGCCCTCGGCATGATCGTTGGCGGCGCATTGGGCAATGTCCTCGATCGCGCGTTTCGCAGCGATTCGGGGTTCTTTCAAGGTGGCGTCATCGATTTCATCGACCTCCAGTGGTGGCCGGTCTTCAATATCGCCGATATCGGCGTCGTGTGTGGCGCCATCCTCCTCGTGATCTCCACACTTTTGAATCCCGAACCTGACGCAAGTGACGTTGCTGTCGAGTCATCATCCTCAACGATCGAGAGCAACTGATATGGCCTATACCGAGGTCATCCCCGCATCATTAGCCGGAGAACGCATCGACCGAGTCGTTGCAATGATTACCGGTGCGAGCCGAACTCGTGTCACTGAATGGCTTGAACAGGGCCTCGTTGTTTGTAACGACACCGTTGTTTCCACTCGTTCTCGTCGAGTAGCCGATGGCGACACCATCGAGGTCAATGTTGAGCCTGACCTCGGTCCAGAGCCACTGATTGCCGAACCCGATATCGATGTGCCAATCGTGTATGTCGATGACGACGTGATTGTGATCGATAAGCCTGCCGGGCTTGTTGTGCATCCTGGTGCAGGCAATGCCACCGGAACGCTCGTGCAGGCCATGCTTGCGATCTATCCGGAAATCGCCAACATCGGGGAACCAGAACGACCGGGTGTTGTGCATCGTCTTGATAAAGACACGTCTGGGCTCATGCTCATGGCGCGCTCACAAGAGGCGCATGTCGAACTCAGCTCAATGTTGGCCGCGCACGAAGTCGAACGCACCTATCTCACTCTGGTCTGGGGTATCCCCGAAGCCGGTAGTGGTCTCATCGACGCGCCCATCGGTCGATCAACTCGCGAACCAACCAAGATGGTCGTGAGCGCGCAAGGCCGAGAAGCGCGCACCCGCTACACCGTTCTTGAAACCTTTGACGAGCCCGTGCAATGCGCGTTGGTTGAGTGTCGGCTCGAAACCGGGCGCACACATCAGATCCGCGTGCACATGGCGGCAATTGGTCATGCAGTCGTCGGTGACGATCGATATCGGGGGGCGCGACCGGCAATCGAAACACCGCGCATCTTTTTGCATTCGGCCGCGCTTGCGTTCGATCACCCTGTGCGTCTCGACGAGCGACTCGAGTTCGTTTCGGAACTTCCCGAAGATCTTGCGGCAGTGCTGCAGCGAATCAGGAACCAGACGCCCACGGAGGAGTAACCGAAGGAGTGGTGGCAACTTCGGTTGGCCACTTGCCCTGACCTTTGGCCATTGAAACGATGTCGGCCAAGGTTGCAGCTTCGAGGTAGCGACGCATGTGTTCGCCGACGTCGTCCCATACGGCAAGTAACACACATTGACCTTCGTGGTCGCAAGCACCATCGGTGTGAGGTTGTCCGAAATCTCCGGCGACGATCGGGCCATCAACCGCGCTGACGATGTCGGACAAACTGATTTCCTCGGGCGTCCGGGCCAAGACGTAACCGCCACCAACGCCGCGCTTTGAGCGCACGAGACCAGCACCTTTCAGCGCGAGAAGGATCTGTTCAAGATATGGCTGGGGGAGACCAGTGCGTTCGGCGATATCGCGCACCGACGTGGGTCCACCCTCGTCGGAGTGCAATGCCAGGGACAGCAGTGCCCTGCTTGCGTAGTCGCCTCGGGTCGATACCTTCACGCCCGGCATCGTAGGGGGAAGCGGCCGAGTCGGGGACATAGTGGCCTCGGCACTACCGTGATTGCCGGAGGACCACCGTGGATTCCCGATCTTCAACAACTTCTGCTTCGTCCGACGGACTTGTGCTCCCCGACTATGACGGGGCCTGCATCTCGAACATCGTTCCGGCTCTGCTCGACCCATCGAACCCATGGCCCAAGTGGATTCCCGAGGTCGCCGCCGATGCCGATCAGGTCGTGCTCCTCGTGCTTGATGGAATCGGCTGGAACCAATTGCTCGATCGTCGACATCTCGCACCGACGATCTCGGCGATGGTGGGAGGACCCATCACCAGCGTTGCGCCATCAACGACAGCGACTGCTCTCACGTCAATCAGCACTGGGGTTGCGCCGGGGTTGCACGGGATCATGGGTTATCGCATGGCGATTGGTCGCGACATTCTCAATATCTTGCGCTGGTCCGCGAGCGGACGTGACGCGCGCAAAACCATTGTTCCTGAGTCAGTCCAAACGCTCGACGCGTTTGAAGGGCAACGTCCGCCAGTGATTACGCGGTCAGAGTTTCGTGACTCCGGTTTCACTCGCGCTCACCTCGATAAGACGCGCCTTGTGGGTTGGCGCGTTTCTTCGACATTGGTGACCGAGATTGCTGCAGCGGTCAATCGCAACGAACCTTTCGTTTACGCGTACTACGACGGCATCGACAAGATTGCGCACGAGTTCGGACTCGGCGCGCATTACGACGCTGAGTTTGCGTTTGTCGATCGTCTTGTTGGCGACGTCCTGAGCGTGTTGCCGCCGGGCGCGGTACTTGTGGTTACGTCGGACCACGGTCAGGTCGATGTCGGTGACGACGTCGTCACTCCGGACTCATCGGTGATGGCACATGTCGATCTGCAGTCGGGTGAAGGCCGATTCCGTTGGCTTCATGCCCGACCCGGTCATGCACGGGCGTTGTTTGACGATGCAACTGCCCATCATTCGGATCGATCATGGGTGGTCACCGTCGATCAGGTGATTGACGAGGGCTGGTTTGGCTCCGAGGTCACCGATGCCGCAAGGTCTCGTCTTGGCGACGTTGCGTTGGTGGCTAGAGAGGCCATGGCCTTCTCTGATCCGGCTGATAGCGGGGCATTCCCGTTGCGGGCTCGTCACGGCTCACTCACCGCTGACGAGATGTTTGTGCCGCTTCTGGTTGGATCGCGCTGAGCCGTCAGCGAGACTGTCGAGATGACTGATTCAATGACCGGCGGCGCAGAACGAGGCGAACTCATCCTTCCGATTGACGAGAGCGCAATCGAGGAAGAGCAGCGCGAGATGGTGTCAGAACCAGCGAAGGTGATGCGCGTTGGCTCAATGATCAAGCAGTTGCTTGATGAAGTGCGACAGACCGAACTCGATGAACCATCGCGAGTTCGCCTGCGCGCGATTTATGACACGTCAATCGACGAACTTGGTTCGGCACTCTCGCCCGACCTTCGCGACGAGTTGAAACGTCTTGCGTTTCCATTCGCTGAAGACGGGACTCCGACAGATATCGAATTGCGTGTTGCCCAAGCGCAGCTCGTTGGCTGGCTCGAAGGCCTCTTCCATGGCATCCAGGCCACGTTGTTTGCCCAGCAGATGGCTGCTCGTCAGCAGCTCGAGAACATGCGGGGAGAACTTCCGCCCGGGGCCGGTCGCCCAGGTCCAGGAATACCTGAACCCGAGGACCGCCCCGGTACGTACCTCTAACGAATCAGCGCCTGTTCAGCGGCCAGAAGTGAGCGTGGCCTTGACCTTGCTCAGCTGGTAGCCGGAGAAGAGGAACAACAGGCCAAGAAGTGTGAGGCCGATGCCGATCACGATGCCGAGCACGTTCTTGGTGGCTTCGGGCCACGCCATGATGATGACGCCGATGGCGATGGTGATGAGACCCTCGATGAGGAGTGCGCCTCGACCGCCGTCCTTGCCGATCATGAACGACACAACGATTGCGATAAGACCGGTAATCACGAAATCAAGGCCAACCAGCCAAATGATTGCGGTGAGGGTTGCGCCGGTCCAGAAGATGAGGGCGAGACCGATTCCGAAGTTAATGAGTCCCCGAATGACCAGCAGACCCCAGTAGGAGCCCTTGCGGTGTGTGGTGACTGCTTCGGCGACCTGGCTGAATCCGGAAACTACGAAGAGGAATCCGAGGATGATCGCAATGATCTGGAGTTCGCGATCGGGACGGAACAGCAGGACGAGGCCTGCGACGAGGCTGATGAAGCCAATCGAGTAGGCGGTGATTCTGGAGCCTCGTAGGAGGTCCATGGTGGAACGGTCTTCGGATGCAGCAGTCATAGTGACCTCCGGGTTGTAAGGGTGTTGAAAGGTTCACGAAAGGCTAGGACCGGCCCCAGGCGGGCTCAGGGATCCCCGGAGCAGGATCGGGGGAGTGACGCTACGATCGCCGGGCATCACATCGGTGTAATTCGCCGAGTTGCGGACCCATTCGAACACCAGCGCTACGGAGCCCCCAGCGGTGCCCGATTCCTTTACCCACCTGCATTTGCACACCGAGTTCTCGATGCTCGACGGAGCCGCGCGTGTGGGCGAAGTGGTGGCTGCGGCAGCGGCCGATGGTCAGCCGGCGGTCGGCATTACCGATCACGGCAACATGTACGGCGTCCTCGACTTCTACAAGGCGGCCAAAGACGTTGGCGTGAAGCCGATCATTGGTTCCGAGCTCTATCAGGCCTACGACAGTCGCACCGAGCGCCCCACCCGCAGGGGTCGTATGGACGATTCGGGTGGCGAGGCGGAAGGCGGCCGAAAGGCGTACTACCACCTCACTGCGTTGGCCGAGAATGCCACGGGCTACAAGAACCTCATCCAACTTTCGAGCCGGGCGTTTCTCGAGGGTTATTACATGAAGCCCAAGGTCGACTGGGAGCTTCTTGAAGAACATCACGACGGACTGATCGTTACCAGCGGTTGTCTCGGTGGGCAGGTGCTGCAGGCGCTCATGAATGGCGACGAGCGCGGCGCGCTCGAAAAGGCTGCACGACTTCAAGATATTTTCGGTCGAGACAACTTCTTTGTTGAAATTCAAGATCACGGAATTCCCGAGCAGAAGACCACCAACCCACAGTTGCTCGAAATCGCGCGCGCAATTAAGGCACCGTTGGTTGCGACCAACGACAGCCACTATGTCCACCAGCACGATGCTGTCTCACACGACGCTTTGCTGTGTGTGCAAACAGGTTCACTCATGAGCGATCCCGATCGCTTCAAGTTTCATGGCGATCAGCACTATCTGAAGACCGCTGCGGAAATGCGCTGGCTCTTCGACGAGGTCCCCGAAGCCTGCGACAACACACTCTGGATTGCCGAACGGTGCAACGTCGAAATCGAGTTTGGTAACCCGCAGCTTCCGAATTTCCCGCTCCCTGAAGGTTTCGAAAACGATGCCGAGTACCTGCGTCATCTGACCTTCGAAGGTGCGAAAGAACGTTGGGGTCAGCAACTTCCCGATCACATCGTTGAGCGTTTGGTCTACGAACTTCAGGTCATCGCCGATATGGGGTTCTCTTCGTACTTCTTGATCGTCTGGGATCTCATCAAGCACGCACGTGACAACAACATTCGTGTTGGTCCAGGCCGAGGTTCCGCCGCAGGTTGTGCAGTGGCCTACACGTTGCGCATCACCGATCTCGATCCCATCGAATACGACTTGCTCTTTGAGCGGTTCCTTAACCCGAGCCGTGTCTCGATGCCCGATATCGACATGGACTTCGACTCTCGGTACCGAGACGAAATGATTCGCTACGCGGCCGAGAAGTACGGCCGTGACCACGTTGCTCAGATCGTGACGTTCTCCACGATCAAGGCCCGCGCTGCGGTGCGCGATGCGGCGCGTGTACTTGGTTACCCCTACGCCGTTGGTGACAAGGTCGCCAAGCTGATGCCGCCGTTGGTGATGGGTCGCGATACGCCGTTGCACGCATGCTTCGAAGAAACTCCAAAGTTCGCCGACGGCTTCAAGATGGCGGCCGACCTCCGCGAGGTCTACGCCAACGACAACGACGCGCGTCAGGTCATCGATGTTGCTCGTGGCCTCGAAGGGCTGCGTCGCCAGGACGGCATCCATGCCGCGGCTGTGGTGATTACCAAAGAGCCGCTCACCGAATACTTGCCCATCCAGCGAAAGCCGGAAGCAGGGTCCGATCCCGAACTCGCGCCGGTCGTAACGCAGTACGAAATGCATGGCGTCGAGGAACTTGGCCTCCTCAAGATGGACTTTCTCGGTCTGCGCAACCTCGATGTCATTACCGACACTCTTGCGATGCTCAAGATCACCCAGGGCATCGATGTTGATATCGATACCGTTCCGCTCGACGACGACCTCACGTTGCAGTTGTTGCGCAACGGCGACTCCATCGGCGTGTTCCAGTTGGAAGGCGGACCAATGCGCGCGCTGATGCGCTCGCTGGCGCCGACCTCGTTCGAAGACGTCGCTGCTCTTGTGGCGCTTTATCGACCGGGTCCGATGGCCGCCAACATGCACAACGATTACGCCGATCGCAAGAACGGTCGTAAGCCCATCGATTACCTGCACGACGATCTCGCCGACCTTCTCGGCGATACCTACGGACTCATGATTTACCAAGAGTCCGTGATGCGAGTCGCACAGAAGTTTGCTGGCTATTCGTTGGCCGATGCGGACAACCTTCGAAAAGCCTGCGGTAAGAAAGTTCGCGAACTCATTCAGAAAGAACGCGAGAAGTTCGTCGAAGGTTGCGACACCGCTGGTTACGGGCGCGAAATTGGTTCGGCCTTGTTCGATGTCATCGAACCGTTCGCCGATTACGCGTTCAACAAGAGCCACAGTTACGGCTACGGACTCATCGCGTATCAAACCGCGTACCTCAAGGCGCACTATCCGGTTGAATACCTCGCTGCACTTCTCACGAGCGTAAAAACCAATCTCGATAAAGCCGCTGTGTACCTCAACGAATGTCGACAGATGGGCATCGAAGTACTTGTGCCCGATGTCAACATTTCTGTGAGCGACTTCATCGCCTTCGACAAACCCGATGGCACTCGCGCAATTGCATTCGGCATGTCGGCAGTCCGAAACGTTGGCGAAGGTCTCGTCGGCCTCATGCTGGCTGAGCGCGACGAGAACGGCCCCTTCGAAGACTTCTTCGATTTCTGCGATCGCGTCGATGTCAGCGTTCTCAACAAACGAACACTTGAGTCGCTCATCAAGGCTGGCGGTTTCGATTCCATGGGCTATTCCCGAAAGGGTTTGCTCGGATACTTCGATCGCATCATCGACGACACCGTTGCGCGCCGACGCAAAGAGGCCGAAGGTCAGTTCGATCTTTTCTCGATGGCCGATGACGATGACGATGGCGCGCTGGTTGCCGGAACCCGAATCGTCATCCCGGAAGAGGATTTCGATAAGCGCCAACGGCTGGCCTTCGAAAAAGAGATGCTCGGGCTCTATGTGTCTGATCATCCGCTCATGGGTGCCGAAGCATCCCTTCGTCGTCGTACCGAGTCGACCATCGCCGAACTCGAAGGCGTTGAGGACGGCACCATGCGCACGACCGGCGGCCTGGTGACGTCGCTGCAGAAGAAGTGGACTCGCAAAGGCGACCTCATGGCGGTCTTCACCCTCGAAGATCTTCAGTCCACCGTCGAGGTCATGGTGTTCCCGAAGACGATGCAGAACTACGGCCATCTTCTCGATGACGACGCCGTGGTCATTGTCCGAGGCCGAGTCGACACCCGTGACGACCAACCCAAGCTCATGGCGATGGAACTTGAACGCTTCGAGCCTGTCGTCGACGGAAATCCACCGGTCCATATCAATCTGCGTCCAGCGGCCCTTTCCGATGAGCTCTTAAGTGCCCTGAAGGCCTTGCTGTCGGAACATCCCGGCGAATCTCAGGTCTTCCTCCATATCGGAGAGCGCCAGGTCTTGCTTCTTCCTGACAATTTCGCGGTCTCTGCCACCGCCGGGCTTCTTGCCGAACTCAGGGAATTGCTTGGCCCAGAGGCAGTAACGGCCTGACATCGGGGGCCGAATTGCGTTAGCGGGCGAGTCGGGGTGAACTAGTACTCCGGTTTTGTCTGTTTCAGGGGCTGTTGAACCATGGCTATCAAGGTCGTTACCAAGGACTGCACCCAACTCAGTGATGCTGAGTTGGCCGAGATGGCAGATATCTGCGCGGATGGGCCGAGCCTCTACGAGGTCGGACAACTCTCCAAGCAGGTCGAGGCATGGGTCCTCGTGTCACTCGCCCGAGAAGGCAATGGCCTCAAGGGCTTCTCGTTCTGCACACTCGAGCGCATCGGTGGCACCCCCAGCGTGCTCATCGGTCTTGCATCGATCAAGCGGACCTCGAAGCGTTCATCGGTCCTGCGTGCGATCCTCGCTGATCAGTTCAAGCGTGCCGTCATGGCGTTCCCCGACGAAGACGTGCTCATGGGCACTCGATTCGCCACGGCGAGCGGCTTTGAAGCATTCCGCACACTCGACGACATCATTCCTCGTCCCGACCACAAGGCGACAGGCGAAGAGCGTGCTTGGGGTCGTCGTCTTGCCAAGCGTTTCGGTATCGACACAAGTTCGTATGACGACAAGACCTTCATCGCTACTGGCGATGGCTCATTCCCGTTGGCGCTTGATTACGAATCACTCGAAGCCGACAAGATTGATCCGCAGATTGTCGCGTTGTTCAAGAGCGTCGGCGCCAAGCGAGGCGACTCTCTCGTTGCCTTCGGTTGGGCAATGGCCGAGGATCTCGCCAAGATCAAGTGATCTTTAGGTCGGCGTAGTGCAATTCGCCGACGTTGTCGTAAACAGGCGCATGGTTCGTGCGTTCGAAACGCGTCCGGTCCCCTCGGATGTTCTTGATCGCGTTCTCGATCTTGCGCGTCGAGTGCCAGCGGCAGGAAATACGCAAGGTCTTGACCTCGTCGTGCTCGAAGGCGAGCAAACCCAGCGTTACTGGGATGCCACATTGCCGATGGAACGTCGGGCTGCTTTTCCTTGGCCTCGGCTGCTTGATGCTCCGGTGTTGATCATTCCCGTGTCGTGGCCTGCTGCCTATGTTGAGCGCTACGGCGAGCAGGACAAAGTGCGAACAGGACTTGGTGAACGTGAAGAGTCCTGGTCCGTGCCGTATTGGTATGTCGACACCGCGTTCTCTGCAATGGTCGCGATGCTGGCGGCCGTCGATGAAGGACTCGGCGCGTTGTTTTTTGGTCAGTTCGAACACGAAGGTGCAGTGAAGAACGCGTTCGGCATTCCCGATGATCGTCGGCCGATCGGAACGATCGCGATTGGCTACGCCGCCGATGAGCAGCGACCAAGCGCGTCATCGAAACGACCGCGTCGGCCGTTTGATGAGGTTGTGCACCGCGGCGGCTGGTAGTCAGCCGAGTGCGTTGAGTCGTTCGTCGAGTTCTTCGACGGTGGATGCTGGTGCAGCACACACCATCTGGCGACACACGTAGGCCCGTCCCTCCGAGCCTTGTTCATCTCGGCCCTCCCAAAGTGGAGAGGAGCCGGGGTTTCCCCAAGTGAGAACGCTGCGAGGCAGCCAGCGGCGTTGGGTCTCGGCAACCAGGTCTGGGCGATCTCCCGAAATGACGATTTCCTCAATGCCAAGAACGCGCAGTTCGGCAGCGAGAAGGAGATGGCCGAAGCCGAGCGGTAAACGTGCAGCTGATTCGGCGAGTCGATCGACGATGGCGGTTGCGAACTCGCGGTGTCGCTCATTGCCAGTGAGAGCAGCGAGTCGGAGAAGCCCGACAGCAGCGAGGCTGTTTGAGCACGCAGTGGCGTTGTCCATGAGTTCTTTGGGGCGGGCAACGAGTTGATCGCCATCGGTGCCGTTTGTGTAGACACCGATGTCATCGGGGTCGGAGAACAATTCGATGAGCGCGTCGGCGGTTGCGGCGGCTTCATTGAGCCAGCGGGGATCACCGGTGGCTTCGTGGACGCGAACGAATGCATCGACGAGGGCCCCGTAGTCGGCGCTGAAGGCCAAGACGCGGGCTTCGCCTTGCCACGAACGCATCCAGCGACCATTCACCCGCAGGTTGTCGCAAAGAAAGTTCGCGTTTGTAACCGCAGCATCAAGCCATTTGGAGGAACCCGTTGCCGCTGCCGCTTCGGCAATCGTGGAAAGCATGAGTGCGTTCCATTCGGCGAGCACCTTGTCGTCGAGGCCTGGGCGAATTCGTTTGTCGCGAACTGCAAGAAGTGCGACTCGGCCTCGTTCAACAGCATCGGGTCGAGCGAGATCGCCGCGAACGACGCGTTCGAGAATGTTGGTGTGTTCCCAGTTGCCGTGCTCGGTGACTCCAAACCATTCGATGACAGCATCGGCATCGTCACCGCAAATCTCACGGATTTCACTGATTGACCAGACGTAGAACTTTCCTTCGACGCCTTCGGAGTCGGCGTCTTCGGCGGAATAGAAACCGCCAAGCGGGTGTCGGAGGTCGCGCAACACGTACTCGATTGTTTCTTCAAGTGTTTGGAGAAAGCGCGGTTCGCCGGTGAGTTGCCAGGCGTGGAGGTAAACGCGTGCAAGGAGTGCTTCGTCGTAGAGCATCTTTTCGAAATGCGGAATGAGCCATCGTTTGTCGGTGGCATATCGGGCGAAGCCGCCGCCGAGGTGGTCGTAAATGCCACCGGCTGCCATCGCGTCGAGCGAAAGGAGTGCGGCTTTGAGTGCCTCGGGGTCACCTGTTCGCGCGTGCTGGCGAAGCAAAGCGTCAATGGCAAACGTTTGGGGAAACTTTGGTGCCGATCCGAATCCACCATCGATCTTGTCGATTTGGCCGACTAACGCAGCAGTGGCTGCTGCAAAGAGCGAACCGTCTGGTTCTTGTGTTGGGTGCGGGAGCTGCACGCCCTCATCGATTGCCTCAGTGACGGTGGCGGCTTGTTCAACGAGTTCGTTCCGCCGGGTGTTCCACAACTCATTGATGCGTTCGCAGAGCTCGGCGAAACCAAGATGCCCGCCACGTGAGGTCTTCGGAAAATAGGTTCCGGCAAAGAATGGGCGACCATCGGGTAGGCAGAACACCGTCATAGGCCAACCGCCATGGCCATTCATCGCCTGAACAGCGTCCATGTAGACCGCATCAACATCGGGTCGTTCCTCACGGTCGACCTTGACGTTCACGAACAATCGATTCATGAGTTCGCCAGTTGCTTCGTCCTCGAATGACTCATGAGCCATGACATGGCACCAATGGCAGGCCGAGTAGCCGACGGAAATAAGCACGGGAACATCTCGGCGTTCCGCTTCAGCGAGGGCCTCAGGCCCCCATGGCCACCAATCAACGGGGTTGTCAGCGTGCTGGCGGAGGTACGGGCTGGTTTCGTTCGCGAGGCGATTTGTCACGGCCGGGAGGGTATCGGCGATGAGGTCCTACGATGCGGTCATGTCGCAGATCCCTCATATCGAATTCAATGACGGCCATTCCATCCCGCAAATCGGTTTTGGCGTCTTTCAGATTCCGGCAGATGATGCCGAGCAACTCGTGGGTCAGGCGATCGACATCGGCTATCGCCATATCGATACGGCATGGGGCTATTTCAACGAGGAAGGCGTCGGCGCTGCGGTGAACAACTGCGGTCTGCCCCGTGAGGACATCTTCGTCACCACAAAGGTCTGGAACAGTTCGCAGGGTCGATCCCTGTCGACGGAATCGCTCGAACGCTCACTCGAAACCCTCGGATTCGATTACCTCGATCTTCTGCTGATCCACTGGCCAGCGCCAGGAAACGATCTCTACGTCGAAACTTGGGAAACTTTCATCGAACTTCGTGAATCTGGTCGAGTTCGCTCAATCGGTGTTTCGAACTTCGAGCCGGAACACCTGCATCGGATCATCGAAGCAACCGGAGTCGTTCCGGCGCTGAATCAGGTCGAACTGCACCCGTTCTTCCAACAGAAACTTCTGCGCGACTTCCATGACCTTCATGGAATCGTGACCGAAGCTTGGGGCCCCATCGCTCGTGGAGCGGTTGACGATGATCCGCTTCTCGTGATGTTGGCCAACAATTACGGTCGAACTCCTGCGCAGATCGCCCTTCGCTGGGAGATCCAACACGGGATCGTCACTATTCCGAAATCGGCAACGCTGTCGCGAATTCAGTCGAACTTCGATGTGTTCGACTTCACGATCAGCGAAGATGACATGGCCATGATCGATGCAATCGATCGGGAAGACGGCCGCTTCGGTCCGCTTCCGTCAGACATGAACTGAGTTACGCCTTCGCTATTTGCCCTGAAAGTTGGGTGTGCGCTTTTCGGAGAATGCCTTCATGCCTTCTTTGGCGTCTTCTGAGCGCATGACAGGCGAAACGAATCCGATCTCGATCGGCTGTGCTTCAGATTCGGGAAGCCAGCCTGTCGCAATAACTGAAGCCTTTGCAGCCTTGACCGCGAGCGGACCATTGGCGCAGATGACGTCAGCAATTTCTCGGGCCTTTGCCATTCCGGTGCCACTCGGTGCGATGTGGCTGACGAGTCCCCAGCGAAGTGCTTCTTCGGCATCGAGTACGCGACCGGTGATGAGCATGTCCATCGCGACGGCGTAGGGAATCTGTCGCTTTAAGCGCATGGTTGATCCGGCGCCGGCAATGAGGCCCCGCTTCACTTCGGGAACGCCGAACGTTGCATGTTCCTCGGCAATTCGGATGTCAGTGGCCTGCAGCATTTCGCAACCACCGCCCATGCACTGGCCATTTACGACAGCAATGATCGGTTTCGTGCACCAATGGGTGAGGAGCAAACCCTTGCCGACGACACCTGGATCTTCTTTGAGGCGCTCTTGAATTCGCTTTGCTTCTTCGGTGACTTCGCCGGACATCCAGCCATCGTTCAAGTCGCCACCGGCGCAATAGGCGACATCGCCTGCACCGGTGAGGATGACGCAGCGAATGGAATCGTCAGAGTCAGCGAGGTCCCACGCATCGGCGAAGCGCACGAGCATGTCGGGTACCAACGCGTTTCGACGATGTGGTCGATTCATCGTGAGGATGAGTACTGGTCCTTCGCGTTCGACAAGAAGGCTCGGTGCATCATTTTCAGTCATGGGTTCCCCTTTGGTGCAAGTGTCGCTAGAGCGATTTGCGTTCGACTTTTCCAAGTGAAGTGCGTGGAAGCGCATCGAGAAGCTCAATGCGTCGTGGCGCACAGTATGCAGGAAGCGTCTGTTTCACGTGGTCTCTGAGTTCATCGAGCGTGGGCGGTGCTGATGGGTCGGCTGCCACCACGACGGC
>CAEZVV010000003.1_pt1 | contig 35575 bp, 33 predicted proteins | sample 7264831 | NCBI WGS metagenome assembly CAEZVV01 (sample SAMEA6813865, study PRJEB35770) | uncultured Microthrixaceae bacterium | biome: Freshwater; feature: Freshwater reservoir; material: water | place: Czech Republic | collected 2017-07-26 | depth 0.5m m | reverse complement strand
CGGGGTGCTGGGGCCTGAAGCGGTTCAGCGGCGCCGCTCCGGAACTGGAACGACAGAGTCACTCTAGTGCGGCGACCTGCGTTTTCCCTCATCGCCCCCAGTGTCAGTAGCGCGTGCGAGGCTCAGACCATGGCATTCGGACAGCAATCAGGCCCACCAGCATCGTCGAAACAGGTCGAGGAACTTCTCGCGTTGTTTAAAGGTGCGGGCTATTCCTCGTTCCGTGAAGCGCGCCATATCTATGGGCTCACGCAACGTCAGGCCGGCGGAAAGTTCACCCGCACTGAGGCCGACGAGCTCATTGCTCGCCTTGCTGCTGGCGAAGGCGAACTCAATGTCGAACAGGCCGAGCGCGCAATTGCTTCGTCATCCGATGCCAACGAACGGGCGGCAAAGCGCGCCGCCAATCGTCAGGCCGAAGCTGTTGCTGCGTTGCCCGACGAAGTTCTGGCCGACGAACTCGTGCGCCGCGGCTGGGTGTGCATCCCTGGCGAGTAGTTCAGCCAGTGAATATGGGCACCACCGGGACGGGATCAACCGGAACGAAAGCCTCAGGCGTTACCGCGGCCGACACCTCAGAAAATTCAGCTATGTCGTATTCCGGCAATGTCAACATTCGGAACTCGTAGGAAACACCATTGGTGAGGCCGAGTACCTCGCATTCGGTGTAGTCCTCAAAATCAATATCACCACACGAGCCTTGTGCGACATTCACCCAACCGTCATTCTCGCTGGAGACGCTAAGACCCTCAGAGACCTCGCGGACTTGCATGAGGAACCCGTCAACGTTCCCACCGAGTCGTTGGGTCGGATTCGTCCACGACATGGCGACCTTGGTGTCCCCTGCGGCTGCCACCACATTGGTGGGCGGTTTACGTGAAAACGGTGAGACGAAATTGCACCCTGACCCCGAGATGGGAAGAACTCCGCCGGCAAACAACTCAATGATGATGTTGGTGAGACAAACTGGGGGTGGCCACCCTGCGCCAGCGACGTGTTCTCCACCCTCGTAATACACCAACGAGGCATCAATGTTGTTAGCGACGTAGTACTCGTGCATTGCCACACTCCACGCGTATGGAGTGGCGGTATCTCCAAAACTTCCGATGATCAATGGCGCCGGTGTGCCTACCGGCAGTGGCAATGCCGGCCATACCTTGACGGGCTTTGTGTCATCGGTGACATCGATGCCGCTGGGGAACAGCCCCTCACAGTCACCTAGGTAAACTGGATAAACCCATCCCAGATAATTCACTGGGTCACCGGGTACGGAACCCTCGGCTTCCTGGACCATCTCCGCCGCGCCGGAGGGAACCCCAGGCAGATCAAGGCAATTCACGACATGATTTATAAGACTTGAATTGAAGGAGGCACGAATCTCGCTAGGGCTGGCTGTCTCTGGGGCATTGGGCAGACCATCCAGCATCGGTTCGCCGACGAGAGGGTCGGGAGGGGTTTCGATTGCAACATTGAGACCATTAACGACAACGTCGTAGGTATCGGAGATGTAGCGGGCAGTCTTGGGCCACGAGGGTTCACTTCGAAGCGCACCCGAAACCTCCCCGGTAAAGCTCGCAAGAGTGACTTCAGCCTCTTGGCCGTCGACAGTGGCCGGAACCACCACCCCTTCAACAGCACCGGCAGCGGGATCTAACCCAACGGGAGCAAGCGGAGTAAGAGCAGCAACAACCGCGTAGAACTTTTCACCGATACCGTCAGGAGCGGCGGGGGCGAATTGAATATCGAATTCTGTGTCGGGCGGACCGGTGCGCTCGATGAAGAAGTCAACGTAGGTAGATGAGGGATCCACTGCCCCGCTGAGCAGGAAGGCGCCGGCGTGGTCCCCGAAATGCTGCAGGTAGACCTCACCGAGGCGAGTCCCGTATGAACCACCGAAGTATGCCAGCTTCTTTTCGCTACCCCGACCAATATCTTCTGCTCGCCGGATCCAGTCCATATCTGCCGCTACCTGCCTCGTACCCAAAAATCCGAGGTACCTCGCGGTCGCTGCCGAACACATCGACTGATATGTCCCGATCGCTGGGACGACTGCAGCAAAATAACTCGACCAGTCGGGATCCAGAACATTGCCAAGGCTGTCGGAACCATCGGCTGGAGAGAGGCAGTATGGCGCCGGGGAACTTTCCCCGATGCCCCGGGGATCGAAACCAATGATGTCGTAGTCCTCGGCAAGAGCAGTGCCGGCGTAAATCTGAGACATAGCGCGAGCGAACGACAGGCCGGGACCTCCTGGGCCACCGGGGTTCGTCAGCAGAGCACCGTTACTTTGACCGCTCGTGGCCGGGAACCGGTTCACCGCGATGTCAATGACTGTGCCCCGTGATCCGAAATGATCGAGCGGCACCGACACTGTCGCACACTGCTCACCTTCGATGGCCGCCTCGCTGTCACACGCACCCCAAACGATGTCGTCGGGTGTGAGGGAAGCCTTCGTCGGCTGTGGGGCTGACACCACCTCTACAAGAGGGGTCGACACGCTAACTCCCGAGCTGTTGCCGCTGCACGAAATGGCGACCTGTGTTGCTTGGACCCACGCAGAATCGCTATCGAATAATTGCAGCGTCACCGTGTAAGTGAACGTCGCACCCGCATCTACCAAATCACCGAACCAAACATCATCTACATAGGGTGCTGGCGGCGGGTCCTCGGTTGGCAATGGACGTATCACCGGAGTGTCGACGCTGCCCAAAGACGTCTCGACAGCAGGAGTACCTGATGACACAACCCAAGAGCTGCGAACAGTCCAACCGTCAGGCACATCGGTAAGACTCATGAATGACGTAAATGCCGTTAGATCTGCGTTGAATTGACCGTTAATTGCGACCCCATTGGGAACACAGGTCACGTCATCGAGGTCAATACTGAGAGCCACCGTGGGAGACCCGCTCGTAGGAACCAATTCATCGTTCGCCTGCACCGGTGCAATGGGAACAAACGTCAACCCCACCATCACTGCCGCTACCGCAACAACACCAACCAACCTGACGGCACTACGACCAGAACCTCTACGACCCGCACCCAAACCCCGCATTGGATTGCTCTTTTCCTCGATGGCGGATTCTTCACGCCTAAATAAAAAACTACACCATTACATCTAACTCTGTTACATCTAACTCTGTAGTCCTCTCCTGGGATGATCCGCCACCAGTCATCGCCCTAGCGAGAAGCTCAGACGCCGCTTACGAGTGCGGTTCCGGTAGCCAATTCCTCTATGGCAAACCAGCATGCGGTACAGCAACTTCGATGACCTCGATCGCGCCATTGCGTGCGAGCGGTGCATGACGTGAATCAGAGGTTGGCGCGGTCATCGCAAAGAGATGCTTGCCCTCGGGACCACCAAGCATGCATGCATAGGTGTTCATTGTTGTTTCGACCTCGTCGAGCACGACGCCACCTTCGCCAATGCGCATGAGACGCGGCGCAAGCGCATTCGCGATCCACACCGCACCTTCAGCATCGAGACAAATGCCATCGGGCGCGGCCATGTGCGCAGAGAGGTCGGCCCACACTCGACGATTCGAAAGTGAACCATCGGGCGCAATGTCGAACGCAGTCAGTCGAAGCGCAAGCGTTTCGGCCACGATCATTGTTTTTCCGTCAGGCGTAATGACCATCCCGTTCGGAAAGATCAGACCATCGGATGCAACGTTGATTGTTCCGTCAGGATCAACGCGACACATCACGGTTGTGAGTGAGTCGGGATCGGCAAACAATCCTTCGATCCCCTGCTCATCTAAGAACACTTCGTAATCGAAACCGAAGTTGCCGATGTAGGCGCGCCCTTGCTGATCGACAAGGAGATCGTTGGCATGCCAGGTGAAGTGATTGCCGAGATCGGCATGCGTTGTCAGTTTGCTGCCATTCCAACGCATGAGCTTGCGATCGAGCATCGACGTAACGAGCAGGTCGCCATTGGGTAACCAGCCAAGGCCCGAAGGCTGCGATTCCACTTCGACAATGCGTTCGTCGTTGCCATCAATGTCAATGGCGTGCACCGCGTGGTCATAAAAGTCGGAATACCAAAGTCGGCCCTCGTGCCACCGAGGGCCTTCCCCGAAGAACAATCCGTCCCGAAGGATGGTGGGGCTCACGATGGAAGTTGGGCGTTCTTCACAACAGTGCGGAGGTTGACGGCATCGGCTTCGAGGATGTTGCCCTTGGCTACTGCGTCATCAAGCGATGCAATCCAAGCGGCGTCGAATGCCGCACGACCGTTCGGAAGTGCCCACGATGCAAACGCCGCCGGAGGTGGTGCCACCGTTGTGCCAAACAATCCGCAGAATGCCGAACCGGTTTGGCCAAGCCCCGACAAGATCGCAACGGGAACATCGACGTGCGGCGTGCGAATACCGCCGGTCACGTTCCCCTTCGCGTCGAGCATGAATGCACCGTTGTTGATATCGAGCGTCGGACGCGACTCAGGAGCTTCACCAGTCCGAATCCAGTTGTCGAGCGAGTTCAACGCCGATCGCAAGACATAGGTATGGGGGCCAGTGTTGATTGGCGTCGTGCACGCCAACAATCCGCCGTAAACCGACGCCGGCGGGGTGAGCATTGCTTGGAACAAGGCGGCATCGCCCACACCATCGCCGTTGTCGGTATCGCCAATACCCAAGTTGTAGGCATCAGCGTGTGCAGTGCCCGCGACTTCCCAGGTGCGAATCAGGTCGGTATCGGGTTGACGGGCGCCAATTGAATTAAGCCCTCTGCCCAACATGTCGGTCTCGGCCTGGAACTGCAGAACGGGAACCTTGAGATCAGTTCGGATGCGTTGATCGACCGGCATCTTCACATCGACATTCAGCGCCGCGCCTGCATTGCCGCGACTGTGAATGAGATAGCCATCCCAAACGTCTGTCTTCGGTCCGATTGCATTGACATAGGTCGTGAGTCTGAAGGCGGATTGCGATTCACCAATGGCGATGACGCGTTCGGGCTGCAGTCCACCCAACATCAGATCGTTCTCGAACCACGCAGCCGCACCAGTTTGTGTGTACATGTCATAGGAGTACTGATCTCCAGGATGCACAAGCGATCCGTAGCGGCCGGGATCAGCAGCTTTCAGTGTGTAACCAGCAACGAGTCCCATTGATGGTCCGCCGTCAATGCCAACCACCTGCGCCGACAAACCAACCCACGCGTAACCCTCACGAATGAGTTCGACGTGGGTGTAGGTCCAGTCCGGTGCAGCGTCGAGACCACCGGACACGTTCAACCATTCAATGATGACGTTGCCATTGAAATTGGCCGGATCGGTTGGACGACGAACGATGGCGCGGGTCTTGTACGCGGCAGTTGTCGCTGGGTCGACTGACCAGTTGCCGTCAGCTGTCAGCGGTTCCCCTGACTGATACGCCGTCGCTGTTCCACTTATATAGAACTCCGACTGCTCGTAACCGGCAGCGGCAAGGTCGCCGCTCGCAGCAGCAATAAACGCTTGGCCTCGACCGCCGGTTGCTGGAACAACCGTTGGCACTGTGACCGAATCGCGTGATGGTGGCGAGGGTGCAACCACTTTGGGGCCTTTCGACGACGAACTATCCGATGAACAGGCCAGGAGCCCAACCCCCAAGAGAGAGACAGCGAAAAGGGCATACAAGCGTCGCCGAGTATTCATTCGAGTCACTTTCAATGGGGTCGACAAAAAACTGATTACTGCAGAACCTTTGATGCTTTCGCCGCGGCAATCAAGTGATCGACATCGTCGTTAAGAATTGCCCCAGCCTTGGCGGCGTTCTTCGTTGCTTCGGTGAACTTGGCAACGAATGCGTCGTGGGTTCCGTACTTCGCGGTGAGAGCTGTCGAGGTCAACGGAACCGTGCCGCCAAACAATGAACAGAAGGCGTTGCCTTTCTGTCCCAGGCCTGTCAACACGGCAATGGGTACATCGACATGCGGGGTTCGAATTCCGCCCTTCGCAATTCCGAGTTCATCGACGTTGTAGCCGGTGCCGGCAGCATCAACTTCAAGACGCGGCTGCGACGCAGGGATCTGATTCTTGGTGATCCAGAGATTCAGGTCGCGCAGTGCGGCCCGAAGGATGTACGTGTGTGGCCCAGTGTTGATTCCATCAGCACACGTAATGAGGTTGTCGTACACACTCTTCGGTGGAGCCATCATCGAGTTGAAATAGGTGATGTCGTTCTTGCCGTCGCCGGTATCAAAACCACCGCCGCCGAGGTTGTAGTAATCGGCGTGCGCAGTTCCGGTGGCTTCCCAGCCGCGGAACGTATCGGTATCAGGCTGCCGAGCTTTGACATAACCCCTCGCACCAGCAACGTCGGTTTCGGCGCTGAAGGTCAACACGGGTTTACCGAAATCGGTCCGAATCGTCGTTCCTAGAACTGGTGTCACCGCCGGCAACGGATCGACAGAGAGCGGAGCAGCGTTCCCGCTGCGACTGTGAACGAAGTAACCGTCGAACACGTTCGCAGTCGGCGCAACTGCATTCACATAGGTGGTGAGGCGGCTTGCCGACTGTGACTCACCCATTCCGATGACGTTTTTAAGTTTTAGATCTCCGAGCACCGTTGAACTGTTTCGACGAACCGCGGCACCGGCTTGGCTGAAGATGTCATAGGAGTAGTTATCGCCAGGATGTGAGAGTGACGAATAGCGCGCCGGATCGAATGACTTCAGAACGCGATCGATACCCAGCGACATGCCGCCACCTTCGATTCCAACCCTCTGAGCTGAAACTCCTACCCATGCAAATCCCGATCGAATGATTTCTGGCGCCAAGTAGGTCCAGTCGGGGGCGGTATCAAGACCGGCAGTGACGTTGAGCCATTCAACGATGACAGTGCCGTTGAACTTCTTCGGATCGCTCGGACGACGAACCACCATTCGCGAGGCATATGGTGCTGTTCCTGCGGCGCGAGTCGTCCACATTCCGTCTGCCGTTAATGGCGCGTCACTCGTGTATGCAGTTGCGTTACCAGAGAAGAAATATTCGTCCTCTTGATAGCCAACAGTCTTGAGATCAAACACCGTCGGCTGCTGACCGTCTTGTGGCGGCGACGGAGCAAGCACAACAAACCCTTTGCCGCCGGTGACTGGTCCCTTGACTGTTGCTTCAGCAACAGGACTCGAGAACACAGTTGTTGTCGTTGAGGACGAATCATTCGATGAGGAGCACGCAGCTGCTGTTCCTCCGAGCGTCACAAGCGCGACTGCCGCAGCAATGAAACGTAAAGAAGATTTGTAACGCATCGTTCCCCCCGGACCGTTGTTGATCAACGCCCACATCATTCCACACGCTCTGCATGCAATGTCGGCTCAGACCTACGATCACGCAATGAGTCAAACCTTTGTGCGGCGGGTGGTCACTGGCATCGATGCCACCGGTCGTCACGTGATTACGAGCGATGGCGCTGCACCCAACACGATCGTGACCGACACCGTTGCCGTGAGCGAAGTGCTGTGGCTTGACGGGCCGCTGCCATCAATCGCTGATGGCCCAGACAAGAGTGACTCCGGCTTTGCGTTAGAGCCTCCGCCTGGCGGCGTGAGTGCGCGAATCATTCGCATGCCCGGCATTCCGCATGGGGCCGATCCTGACAGCACGTGGTTACGTGTTGCTGGTGATGATCCGAACACGCCCGGAATGCATGCGACCGACACGCTCGACCTCATGGTTGTTCTTAAAGGGTCAGTCGTTATGGGTCTTGAAGATGGCGAGCGCATCATTGGGCCTGGCGAATTCGTCATTCAACGGGGAACACTCCATCGTTGGCGACCAGCCGATGAACACGGCTGGACCTACTTCGTCACGATGCTCCGACCCGATGTTGAGGTGAGCGCCGAACCTGTCAACGTGAAGCCAGCGACAGCAGGCGATACACCAATTCGACGCGTCGTCACAGGTTCGCCAGTAGTTGATGGTGGTTCCGCCGATCGTCGCGTTGTTACCGGTCCCCCTGTTGTCGATGGTGGTGCTGCCGATGCAATGTCCTCGCCGACAACAACAATCACCGACCTTTGGCATACCGGTGGCCCACTGCAATCGGTTGAACAAGGTGGCGACCCTGACGGACCGTGGTCGCTTGTTCCTCCAACTGGTGGCTTGTGGTTCCGCCTCGTTGAACTGACGCCCGCGCCGCCCTCCGAGGAAGGTTGGCATGCCACACCGACGGTCGATGTCGATGTCGTGTTACGTGGACGCGTATTGCTCGAACTGCCCGATGGGGTCCAGACCGAACTTGGACCCGGCGATGTTGTCATCCAGCGCGGAACGAATCATCGCTGGACCGCAATCGGCGATGAACAATTTGCAATGGCAACGGTAATGATCGACGCCACTCACTAACTCTTTTTGGATCGCTGCGCACGAACGCCCAGCGATCAGGGCAGCACGATCGAGAACTTCGGGTCGGGTGGATCAAGAAGGACCCGAATGGAATCAAGCGCGCTGAGATCGCCTTCAGCAGTTGCAACGCCCTGTTCAATCAACGCCTCGAGTGTCACCAAACCGATGACAAGAAGTAGCAGTTGTGAACGCGGAACAGTCACCGACAAAACGGCATCATCGGCATGCCGATTGACCGCATTCGACAGGACACCATTTTCGAGGCGAAGCAGATGGCGTTCGCCGGTCTCGGCAATCGTCCAGTTGATGGCGAAACGCTGTCCTGCAGCCTTCATCCCATCAATTCGAATTGCAATCGCATCAAACACCTGGGTGACGGAGATATGGGCCATGAGTGCGAGCGCGTTCTGCCCCGCAGGCCCTGCGACCTCAATGCCTCGCAGCTCTTGCGCACCGGTGAGAAAGAAATTTCTCCAAGTCGCGTTCTCTTGCGAATAGCCCATCTGTGTGTAGGTGCGAGCGAGTAGTTCGCGCGCAGCCATGTTGGATGGGTCAGCGAACACGACGTGGTTCACGACTTCGGCAACCCAGCGATAGTCGCCGCTGTCGAAGCTCTGCTGCGCTTTCTCCAATACGGACTCGGCACCACCCATGAACTCGACATAGCGGACCGCCGCTTCCTCAGGCGGATGCGGCCAAAGGTGTGCAGGGTTTCCGTCGAACCAACCCATGTAGCGCTGGTAAACGGCCTTTACGTTGTGACTGACTGATCCGTAATAACCGCGGCAATGCCATGACGAAGCGAGCGTTGGTGGAAGTTCAATCATTTCGGCAATCTCAGTACCGGTGAATCCGCGATTGAGATAGCGAAGCGTTTGATCATTCAGGTACGCATAGAGATCACGCTGTTTGGAGAGGTAGTCGACGATGTTGTCGGTTCCCCATGTTGGCCAATGATGCGAGGCAAACGAAACATCACTGCCGGCAGCGAACATCGCAATGCTTTCGTCGAGAAAACCTGCCCACGCATGTGCGTCGCGTACGAGTGCACCACGCAACGTCACGACGTTGTGCAAGTTGTGCGTTGCATTCTCGGCCATGCAGAGGGCTCGAAAATCGGGGAAGTAAAAGTTCATCTCGGCCGGAGCTTCGGTGCCCGGAGTCATTTGGAACACGATGCGCACACCATCGAGCACAAGTTCTTGTCCGGTGTGAGTGATATCGATCGTTGGTGGCAGCAATGACAACGTGCCATTGGAAGGGGCCGGACCGAGACCACAGGTCATCTGTCCCTCAGGGCCGCGCGGCAAAAGCGTTCCGTACATATAGGTAGCGCGACGGCTCATGGCCGTTCCGGCCTGAAGATTTTCGCTGACTGCGTGTTCGAGAAAATGTTCCGGTGCAACAATCGGAATGTCGCCAGGGTCGCCGTTGGGAACTACTCCCCCGGCGCCACCGAAATGGTCGATGTGGCTGTGTGTATAGATGAGTGCCGTTACCGGACGATCACCACGTACCGATCGATAGAGAGCAAGCGCAGCAGCCGCTGTTTCACAGGAGACAAGTGGGTCAATGACGATGACGCCCTCATCGCCTTCAATCATCGTCATGCTTGAAATATCAAGACCGCGAACTTGATAGATACCCGGGACAACCTCGAAGAGACCGTGGATGAGATTGAGTTGAGCCTGTCGCCACAAACTTGGATTCACTGTTGTCGGAGCGTCACCAGACGTGTCGCCGTAGGGGCCGAGGTCCCAGACAACACGGCCGTCGGTCGCTTCAATCAGCGTGTCGTCGAGTGCGGCGAGGAAGCCACGCTGCGCATCAACGAAATCCTGTTCATCGTCGAATGGAAGATCCATAGTGACTGCGTGCTGATGTGCCGCAGTGTGTTCGGAGACTGACATCGTGCAACCTCGATCAAGACTGGTGTGGAAGTTGTTCGTCCGACCGTAGTCCGCGAGGTGCTTCAACAATCGTTGACGAGTCGTTCCAATCCCAGACTGACTAATCGAGCGCCGGCGACACCGGCAGACGCAATCCCTGCATGTCTTCGTGACGAGCGCGGATTTGGTCGTGAAAACTCGGCTGCGTAGGAATCCAGAAATTCCCGGCTTCAACCGCATCAAACACAAGGTCAGCAACTTCAGTTGGTGACATTCCGGCGGCAGTTGAATCGACGAGCATTGCTTCGACGAACTCCGCATCAGGAGTTGCTTCGCGACCACGATCGATCCAGCGTTCTTGGCGGTTGCGGCCCGACGTACCAATGTCGGTGTTAATCAAACTTGGGACGAGAACGGAAGCCGCAACGTTCTTTCCTGTTGTTCGAAGATCCTGGGCCAAGCAATCAGTGAGACCAACGGCTGCGAACTTCGAAGTGAAATACGGACCTGAATAGGCGCCGGTGACAAGGCCGCCCATCGAGGCGGTATTCACGATGTGGCCTGGAGCATCGTCCTCGAGCATGCGCGGCACGAATGCGCGCACTGCGTGGATGAGTCCGTCGACATTGACACCCATGACCCACTTCCAGTCGGCCATCGTGCGTTCCCACATCAGGCCGCCGCTGAACACACCAGCGTTATTGCACAGCAGATTGACGTGTCCGAACTCAGCGAAAGCGGTATCGGCCAGACGCTGAACATCTTCTTCAACCGAGACATCGGTGCGTACGCCGATCGCTTCTGCTCCGATCTGACCAAGAGCAGCAACGGTGTCATCCAGACGCGGTTGTTCGATATCGGCGGCAACAACACGCATACCCGACTGCGCGGCTTTCTCGGCCAAGGCGCGACCGATACCACTGCCCGCGCCGGTGATGACTGCAACCTGTCCGGCTTCGATTTTCATGAGTTCCTACTTGTCTTGATCGAGTTTGAAAACGCGCAATGCATTTTCGCGCAGGAACTTCGGCCAGACGTTGTCGTTGAACGGAACGTTGGGCATGTCAGAGAACTGACGCTCGAGTGAAAGACCAGCGGGGAAATAACCGCAGTACATGATCTTGTCGCTACCACGCGTGTTCGCGTACTTAATGATGTCCTTGGGATAGTGCTTCGGAGCGAACGCGCTTGTCATGTAGTGCAAGCCTGGCCACTTGAGCATGAGCTTCACTGCAAGTTCGGTCCATGGTTCACCACCGTGCATCATGACCATCGTCAGGTCGGGGAAGTCGTAAAGAACTTCATCGAACTGTTCAACGTGTTGTGGCCAACTGGGCATGCGTGGGCCAACAATTCCGCCGTTGATGCAGATCGGAATGTCGAGTTCACAACACGTCGCATAAATGGGGTACATCTTCTTGTCGCCGATACCGACCTGCGGAACCATTCCACTGGGGAATGTCATGGCAGCAACGATGTTGTTCTCGGCCTTGAGTCGCTTCAGGTTGCGAACGGTTTCCATTCCCTTGTTGGGATCGGCCTGTGCGCACAGGTGAAAGCGGCCAGGGTGTTCAGCCTTGGCGCGAATCGAATGTTCGTTCACGCCGGTCATGCACTGTTCGATGTTGAACGCGTCCATCTTCTCGACGATCCAAGCAACAACGTCGGTATCGGGTGACACAACATCGGGGACGTCTTTGAACATGTACTGCGCTGGGAATTCCATTTCCTTCAGCGATTCGTTGTCCTTCAGATTGGCCTTGAAGAAGTCGTAAGCGGACTTCTTCTCTTCGATGCTCGTGAACGGGAATCCCATACCGAGATCCACGATGCCGATATCTGTCGGCATAGCCATGATTTGTCCCCCTGCGGCGGTGCGCCGATCCGATGATCGGGCAGTCGGTTGAGTGTAGGACGATGAAGACTTCGGCTTCACGAACACGGTCACACCGCTCTACCGTTGCCCCATGGCGGCGCCCAACCTCGACACAGTCCTGTCGCTCATCATCGAAGCCCACGCGATCAAGGGTTCGACCGTTGTCATCGGCGTAACCGGCGGCGTCGCCGTGGGAAAGAGCACATTCAGCTCCACCATCGCCACGCTGCTCTCCGAAGATACGGGCCTCGACGTTGCCGTCATTGCAAGTGACGGGTTTCTTCATTCCAACGCCGCTCTCGCCGAGAAAGGTCTCGCAGACCGCAAGGGGTTCCCCGAGAGCTACGACACTGCCGCAATCACGACATTCCTCGACGACGTTCGATCTTCGAAACCCGTCTCGGTTCCGGTCTACGACCATCACACCTACGACATCATCGATGAGGTGGTCGAAGTTCCTACGGTCGACGTTTTGATCTTCGAGGGCGTCAATGCACTTCAGTTCCATGACCACTTCGACGTCAGTCTCTATCTCCACGCAGATGAACCCGTCATGCGCGAGTGGTTCATTCAACGAACCAGCACCCTCCGAGATGCAGCGCGCACCGATTACTCACCCTTCTTCGACCCGTGGACTGACGTTCCCGAAGATCTCTTCCTCGAAATGGTGAACGGTGCGTGGGAACTCGTGAACCTGCCGAATCTCCTCGAACACATTGAGCCGACCCGACCGTTGGCTCACGCGGTGATTGAGTGGGAGGCTGACCACGCCATCCGTTCCATCACCATCCAGGAGCCAACATGAGTGAGATCGATCTCATCCAAATTGCCACTCCGGGATTCTTCGCGGCGATGGGTCTTGAGAAGGTCGCACTTGACCGGCAAGCAGCTGCAGGGAATGACACCGCTATTGGATTTGAGAAGCGTGATTCCATCGCCAGCCTCGTGATGGGCACAGCAAGTCTCTATATGCCAATTGCGCTGAATGCGCTCCTCGCTCCTGTTGGGCCCGGAAAAGGCAAGTACCGAAAAGTTCTTGTGGGAACAGCCGTCGGTGCCGCTGCGCTCACCACTGTTGCCGACGCTCTGGCCAAGCGTGACGACGATTCAAAACTCACACGCTTCGCAAAGCGCATTCGGCCTTCAAGCGGAGTCGCTGCAGTTGCTGCTGGCGTTGTTACTGGGTCGACAACTTGGGCAGCGCGCACATCGGCAAAGCGCATGTGGAACGCGGGCGGTTCAAAGCGCGACCTCGGCGCGGGAATCGCTGCAACTGCTGGCGCACTCGTGGCGTGGGATTTCATCTATTACTGGAATCACAGGATTCAGCACGAGAGTCGCTGGTTATGGGCGATTCATGTTGTTCACCATTCGAGCGAGCGCTACAACCTGACGACTGCGCTTCGTCAACCAGTCGCCGATGTCTTTGGAATGTTCGTTCCCTACGGACTCATGGCCTGGCTCGGGTTCCGACCCCGCGTGATCGAAAACGCTCGAGCAATCAACTTGATCTACCAATTCTGGATCCATACCGAAGCAATTGATCGTCTCGGTAAGGCCGAAGAGGTTCTCAACACGCCATCGCACCATCGCGTACACCACGGCGCACAGCAGGAGTATCTCGATAAGAACTATGGCGGCATCCTCATTACCTGGGATCGCCTCTTTGGCACCTTCCAACGCGAAGGCGAACGAGTTCGTTATGGCCTCACCAAGAACATCAACACGTTCAACCCGGTTCGCATCGCGACCCACGAGTACGCCGACATCATTCGTGATGTCGCCAAAGCGTCAAGTTGGAAAGAGCGCCTCGGTTATGTCTTTGCTCATCCAGGTTGGGGGAAGAAGCGTCAGGATGAAGGCCGCGAGCAGCCACTCACCCTTGCTTCGTGAGATCAGGTAGTCGTTATCGCTGAATGAGGCGGCATACGGCCGCTTAGGTGAGTACCTTCGTGACCCAGTTACCTGTACCGGTTCAACCTTCGGTCACCACTCTTCACGGTGCCCACTTCAAGGAGTTTCCATGCCTACAAGTGCCGACGTTCTTCCGCTCCTCGAGCGCTACTGCGCCGCAATGACCAGCCAAGATCGCGAAGCTTGGCTCGACTGCTTCACCGACGATGCTCGACAAGAAGACCCAGTAGGCGCTCCCGTGAACATTGGGCGCGAAGCCATCGGCAAGTTCTTCGATGAGAACGTCACTGACCTGACCCTCTCCGTTACCGCTCCCCCAATCGTTGTGGGGAATGAGGTCATCGCCTTTCTGCGCGTCGACATCATGATGGGCGATCAGAAGATGGAACTTCCGCGCATCGTTGATCACATCCTGCTCAACGATGAAGGTACGAAGTTTGCGAGCCTGCGCGCGTTTTTCGATTACTCCGAACTACGCCCTGCTGAATAGGTTCAGCCGAATTCGTGGCGGAACGCGCGCACAACGTCGGAGTACGCCTCGAGCGCTTCTTCGTACTGCTCGGGATGATTGATCGTGACGCGCAAGTCAGTGACACCGGCTTCAATCATCGGCCGTGATGCTGCCATCGTGGCAACGAGGTCAAGGTTTCCATCGCCATCGCGCACTGCAGCAGCGTGACCCTGCACCTGAAACGACGGATCTCCCCCGGCCTTCTCGACTGCAGCGCGCAGTTTCGGAATGGCGTTGACGAGATCGCCGCCGTCGGCACCCCACGGAATCCAACCTGACCCGAACGCAGCGATGCGACGGATCACGCGGGCGTTGATCGTTCCGCTGATCCAGATCGGCACACCGCCCGCCTGACGAGGCTTCGGCATCTGGTGAATCTTTTCGAACGAAAGCTCGGGCGAGGAGTAGGTGGCCACCTGTTCGCGCCACAGCAACTGGCAAACCTCAATCGTGTGATCGAGCAGACGACCGCGGTTGTCGTAATCAAGACCGCAGGCGTCGTATTCCTCTTTCTGCCAACCGACACCAACGCCAAGTTCGAGACGTCCGCCTGAAAGCACATCAATGGTTGCGGCCTGCTTTGCGAGCACGGTCGGAGTGCGCAACGCGGCGATGAGAATTGCGGTGTTCAGGCGCACTCGTTCGGTGAGTGCACCTATTGCGGTGAGCACCGTAAGGGGTTCAAGCCAATTGCCGTCGGAATCGGTGGGCTGCTTGCCGCCCGCCGAACCACCCTTCTTTGGGTCGCCGTAGGCCTCGAGATTTTCGCCATAAGCCACGTGATCACTGACGGCAATGCGGTCGATACCTGCAAGATCGGCGGCACGGGCTTGATCAAGCACGTACTGAAACGAACCGGGATCGTCCTGGCGGAATGTGCGGAGTTGGATGGAGACCTGAGGCGACGTCATGGACTCATGCTGCCATGCCAAATCCCCCCGCGCAGATGTCGCAAAAAGCACGAAGCATCGTCTAGAAAATCTCGGTGATTCCGCTCTGGGCCCAGATTGCTGGTGGCGCCGCCGCCGTTGCATCGATCGTCAGTTCATCCACCCAGACCACTCGCCTTTTAAGGGTTCGAACCGCTGCGGGAATCGCGCCATCTACATGGCTCCTGCTCGCCACATCTTCATTGGCGTGGTTCGCCTACGGCGTTTCGGTGCGCTCACCGCAGCAAATCATTGCCAACGGCACATGGGTCATCCTTGTGATTCCGCTCTCCTGGTTCATGCTTCATGACAAACCACTGCGCACGCGTCTCGGCGCGCAACTCCTCATTGCCTTTTCACTTCTCGTACTTCTTGGCCTCGGCGTTCTCAACGAGAACATTCCCGCATACATAGGAATGCCGGCTTCGATTCTCGTGAACCTTCCGCAGATTCGCTACACAATTCAACACGGGCGAGGTCCAGGCATTTCCGTTGCCGCGTGGGCGTTTCTCGCTACGAGTTCCTATCTGTGGTTCACCTATGGAATTGGTGCAGGGGAAGTCCCCGTGATCATCAATTCCGGTATCGCAGCATTGCTCGGCACCACAGCAGTTGTGGCGTTGCTCGTACGCCCAGCAACCAACTTCTCAGGAACTGATCTGACGAGCGATGCTGACCTCGTGACCGGCGGGGTCAAGAATATGGAAGTACCGCTCGCCCCAGACAGCATCTGACGGCCCCATCAACGGCGTGAAGCCGGCGGCAATGAACGCCTTGTGCATCGCATCAACATTGTCGACCCAAAGAATGAAGCGACCCCATACGCGTTCAGGCAGCACCCACGTCGCATCGAACTGCAGATTTAAGAACTGCTCATCGTTCAACTTCAATGTGGTGAACGAGGCTTCCACTCCGCCGAACACCACCTCCGAGCCCAGCACCCCATAGAACGCGACCGACGCTGCCATATCGGCTGTTACCAACGTGATGGCGCTGATCGATTCCGCGTGATTCATACCTCTCTATTGAGCCACACATCGGGCGTTTGCCCAAGAACGCTGCGCGCAGTCGCCGCTAACGTCGCCCCATGACCGGTGAGGCAGAAATCAGGGCAACCTCTGCTGAACCCCCGCGCGCCACCATTGCGCTTGTCATGATCGTCAAGGACGAGGCCCACGTCGTTACCGAGGCCTTTGACTCGGTCCGAGCCTTCATTGATTCATGGTGCATTGTCGACACCGGATCCACCGACGGCACCCAAGACCTCATCCGTTCCTACTTTGCCGAAGCTGGAATCCCCGGAGAACTTCACGAACGCGAATGGGTGGACTTCGCTCACAACCGAACTGAAGCGCTTCAACTCAGCCGTGGAAGTGCCGAGTACGCGTTGATGATGGATGCTGACGATCTTCTTGTTGGCGAACCTGACTTCGATGCGCTCGATGCCGACGCGTACATAATGCGCATCGGCACAGGCTTCACTTACTGGCGCACACAACTGTTCAAACTCGAACGCCCCTGGGAATATCGCGGCGTCCTGCATGAATACGCGGTTTGCACCGAACCGTGCGGACCTATTGAGCGACTGGGCGGCGAGTACCACCTTGAGTCCCGTCGACTGGGCGGACGCAATCTCGCTGACGATAAGTACGAACGCGATAGCGCGGTGTTGCGTGACGAACTCGAACGCGATCCCGACGATTCTCGAACCGTTTTCTATTTGGCTCAGAGCCGCATGGACGCTGGCGACCCGCACGAGGCCTACGACCTCTACACGCGGCGTACCCAAATGGGCGGCTGGAACGAAGAGATTTTCTATTCCCATATGCAACGCGCTCGAGCGCTTCAACGAATGGGCACATCGTGGGATCGCGTGCTCACTGCGTATCTCGATGCGTGGAATACCCGGCCAACTCGCGTCGAACCTCTTGTGGAAATCGCACGCCACTATCGATCAACCAGCGAATGGCAGCTCGCACACCTCTTTGCGGCGCGCGCAACTGACATCGACTTTCCCGATGGCGACCTTCTCTTTGTGTCGGCCGACGCCCACAATTGGCAGGCTGCTGATGAGCGTTCGATGGCCGCCTATTACATCGGCAACTACCAAGAGAGCTTCGATCAGTGCACCAAATTGCTCAACGATTCGAAGCTTCCGCTCGACCAGCGTGATCGGGTGCTTTCCAATCGCGACTTCTGCCTTCCCTACCTTCTGGCTGAAGAGCGCATACGTCCTCTCGATGTCATTGCCAGGCTGACCGAGCGATTCGAATCACCTGCGGTTGATCCCAATGTCACGCTCACGATTACCACCTGTCGGCGTCGCGACCTGTTCGACCGATCGATGGATTCGTTCCTGCGCAATTGCACTGATGTCGATGCGATTGATCGATGGATCTGCATCGACGATGGTTCCAGCGACCAAGACCGCGCCGCGATGGCCGAGCGGTACCCGTTCTTTGAATTCATTTGGAAGGACAACACCAATAAGGGTCACGCGCGCAGTATGGAAATACTGCGCGCTGAGGTTTCTTCGCCCTATTGGATGCACCTTGAAGACGACTGGGAGTTTTTTGCCCCCGATTCCTACGTCAGCCGTGCAATCGCCATCCTTGAAGATGATCTATCCATTGGGCAGGTGTTGTTCAATCGGAATTATGCAGAGCTAGCCAGCGAATGGGACATTCCCGGTGGCGAGCTGCGCACGACTGCACGCGGCAAACAGCCCTACCGAGTGCACATCCATGCTGAGCCCGGAACCGAAGCTTTCGAAATCTTCAACCGAGACATCGGAAAGAACCGTCCGACCAACTCGTGGTGGCCGAACTTTTCGTTTCGGCCGTCAATGTTGCGCACATCCGCAATCAACGAGATCGGTGCGTTCAGCACTGAACCAATTCACTTTGAGCTTGAGTTCGCAAAGCGATTCACCGCCGCCGGATTGCACAGCGCGTTCTTCGACAACATCTGCAATGTCAACATTGGAACGCTCACATCGGAAACTGGCCCCAATCGCAGGCCAAACGCGTACGAACTCAACGGTGAAGCGCAATTTGGTCGCACGCTCCCCCAAACAGAGACGACCACCGTTCGCCTCGTTAGCTTCTGGGGTGATCCATCAAACATCGCCAGTCATTTCTCCCGGCAAACCAAAGGCGATGACAAGTGGAATGGCATTCACCTCACTGATGATCCCGATGCTGACGTCACCGTCATCCTGAATCATCCAGGCCCGACCGACGTGCAACCTGAGCGGTCCATTGTTCTGCACATGGAACCGCTCGCCGGAGTTGCCACATGGGGAAATTGGTCAGAGCCCAACCCTGACGACTTACTGCATGTCCGCACCCACTCTCAGTTTCCGAACGTTGCCGAGTGGCATCTCGGTTCAACATGGGCCGAACTCGGTGGTGGCAACAACACCCCATCAACTATTGAAAAGACTCGCGATCTTTCGGTGGTGGTTTCGAACAAAGCATTTGATCCCGGACACAAACTTCGCCTTGCGTTTGTGCAACACCTCGCGTCGAACAACGTCGATATCGATGTGTTTGGCCGCGGCGCAATCGATGGTGTGCCCAAACACAAGGGTGAACTACCGGAATGGGATAAGCGCGACGGACTCTTTCCCTATCGCTACACAATCGCTGTCGAAAATTTCTCCGAGCACAATTACGTCACCGAAAAGTTTTTTGACGCGATTCTCTCTGAATGCCTCTGCTTCTATTGGGGTTGTCCCAACCTTGAACAACTCGTTGATCCTGATGTGTTCGTTCGACTTCCACTCGAAGACCCTGCTGAGGCTCAGCGCATCATTGAACAAGCGATCGCTGATGATTTATGGAGTCAACGTATCGATGCCATCCGACTCGAAAAGCAGCGGATACTTGATGAGTACCAGCTCTTCCCAACGATCGAACGCGTCCTCACCGGCCTGAAGCGCTTCGACAAGCTCCCTATTCGTGTCATCAATCTTGAGCGGCGTCCCGATCGCTGGGCTGACTTCACTGAACGACTTTCTGCATCAGCCGATGCCGAAACCGCAACAAAGTTTCTGCACGTTGAAGGTACCGACGGTCACGATCTCGTGATGACTCCTGAGATCGAGCATCTCTTCCGCAACAACGATTTCAATTTCCGTCGCGGGTTGATCGGATGCGCGCTCAGCCACATCGACTTGTGGCAACAGGTCGCGGACGGCGACGACGACATGATGTTGATCGTCGAGGACGACACCACCTTCGTTCCGCACCTTCGGAACGAACTGGTCGATGCGCTTGGGCACCTCCCCCAAGCCACGGAGTTCGATCTCGCGTTCTTAGGGTCACTGCAGTGGGACACCGCCCCTGATCGCACCGGCCTCGCGCCTCGGGATCGCTGGCGCCCCATGGTGTGGCCCGAGTTCCTCGGCGGCACGTTCGCGTACCTCGTTACCAAAACCGGCGCCCGCAATCTCCTTGAGCTCGTCGAACGCGACGGCATCCAGAACGGCATCGATTGGTTCCCGATGCGTCACGGTTCTGAGTTGCGAGCGCTCGAAACTCTTCCCGCAGTCGCTTCCGCCACCATGGCGTGGCCTGGCCGAACGGGCGATTCCGACATCCAGCACGATTTCGAGCCGGTAGCGACCGAACTGCCACTGTCGAGCAACTCCGATAGACCAACTCGTTCTTCACAGCCCGACTAGATTTAGAACATCTCGTTCTTGCACTGTTCGAGATCAGGGTGGAGACCCACACGCTATGGAACGTTCTGATTCGGCTTCCTCTGTTCCCGAAGACAGCAACGCGCCCTCGAACGAGGAGCTCTCCACTCGCGAGAAGATCAACACCAGACCGCTTTCTCGCCGAAGCGTCATTACCGGTTTGGCCGGTGTTGGCGGTTTGTTTGTCGCTCGCACATTTCTTCCGGGCAACCTCAACATCATCCAAAGTGTTGCTGCCGCGACCGCAGCCGGCGACGAACCTGCCGGCTCTATCACCGCGACATTTGAATTCGTCAACGGCGACATCACCATCGATGGTCTCAGCTCACTTCCCGCGGGCACCTCAGTTGGAATCACAATTACCGCCTATTTGAACGGCGTTTTGATGCCTCCGGGCGATTCGTCAGCAACGCGTGTTGTCACCGCCACAACCACTGTCGACGGTTCGTTCACCACCACCGCAACGTTCAGCGGCGCAACGAACGACAACGCGAATCAGTTCACACTCGAACTCGAAACCGCTCCCGACGCGCAGGGCTACTACCTCATTGGCGCAATCGTGACGCCAACTCCGCCGCAAGGTTTGCCAGGCGCAACTGGCCCAGCCGGCTCCTGGGGTGTGACTGGTCCTTTCGGTCCGACCGGAGCGATGGGCTTTGGTCCAACTGGTCCGCAAGGTCCGATCGGCCCTGTTGGTCCCACTGGTCCCGAGGGAATTTCCATCGGCCCCACCGGCGCACAAGGAAACATGGGCCCCACTGGTCCGCAAGGTTTCGACGGCCCAACCGGTGCACAAGGCCCCACGGGCGAGACCGGTCCAGATGGACCGACGGGCCCGACCGGGCCGATGGGTCAGACCGGACCCATCGGAGAGACCGGCCTCATGGGACCCACAGGTGACCCGGGCTTCGCCGGCGAAACAGGCCCAACTGGTCCCGAGGGTCCAACCGGCGCTTTCGCTCCAGCCGGCTTCGTATCGCTCGGTTCGTTCTCGGCCCTGCGTTCATCAAACCCCTCTCCATCAATTGTTCTCTTCAACTATGTGCCCGGTGCTGCTCCTGGACCGGTTGGCGAAGATGGCCCCACCGGCCCAACCGGCCCGCCTGGAATCACCGGTTATCCCGGCCCGACCGGCGCTTTAGGCGTTGGTCCGACTGGTCTCGCTGGACCACAGGGCCCGCAAGGCCCAACCGGCCCGGCGAGTTTCCTCGGCATCACCGGCCCCACGGGCTTGGCCGGCGAAACGGGCCCAACTGGTCCTCAAGGAAACCCCGGGCCGACCGGCGCATGGGGCCCCACTGGCCCCACCGGCCTTGAAGGACCCACCGGACCAATGGGCGAGGAAGGTCCTACTGGCCCTGAAGGATCCACTGGTCCCTTAGGTGAAGAAGGTCTACCCGGCGACTTTGGTTCCACTGGCCCCACCGGCCCTGAAGGACCCACCGGCCCATCATTCACTCAAGCATCAATTTCGATCGTTCCCGACCCCAACTCTCGTTATCTCCAACCTGGTGCTGATGGTTCAACCGGACCCACAGGCGCAAATGGCCCGACCGGTAGTCCCGGTGCCACTGGCCCGACCGGCGCCATGGGAACGACTGGCCCGACCGGAGCTAGGGGCACGACTGGCCCAACTGGCCCCACCGGTTTTGCAGGTGGAACCGGCATCGTTGGACCGAACGGCGAAGATGGTCCCACCGGACCGCAAGGCCCAATGGGCGACACCGGCGATACCGGACCATGGGGCCCAACTGGCCCGACCGGCCCGACCGGCCCAGTTGGTGAAACCGGCCCAGATGGCCCCACCGGACCGCAAGGCCCAATGGGTGAAACTGGCATGATGGGCATGATCGGTGGCATCGGCGATACCGGACCCGAAGGCCCGACGGGCCCGACCGGCTTTGCTCCCGCCTCCTTCGGTGGCAACGGCGGTGCTGGTGGAACCGGTGGCGTTGGCGGCAACGGTGGAAATGGTGGCAACGGTGGTGTTGGTGCCTTCGAAGCTGAACCACCCACACCAGGCGAACCTGTCCTGTTCCCCGAGTCGTACACGATTCCGCTCGAACTTGAAGGCGGGAGTACCGGACCAACTGGTCCCGACGACCCCTCCGCCCCGAAGTTCACGGGCTAAATCCGCAACACACGCAATGAATTGAGGGCCGATCACCATCGGCTCTCATTCAGCGCGGAAATTTGCGCGCACATTTGCGCGCGCATCGTGCGTTTCTTCCTCATCGGCTGATCCGAGCTTGTTGCGAACCCGCCACGAGTTCGTTGATCAGCCGCCCTATCCCCCGACTGAGGAGTCGCCCATGAACGAACCCGAACGACCCAGCACCATTGCCGAAGGCCTTCCCGCCTTCATCGCTCTTCCCGAACCGCCCAGCTTTGATGCGATCACCGTGCAACGAGTGATCGGCGCATTGTGCGGTTCCGCGGTTGGCGATGCACTCGGTGCACCGTTCGAGTTCCTTCCGGCCGGTTCCTATCGAGCACGTTTCCCCGAACCGGTTCTTGGCGGCACTGGCGAAATGTGCGGCGGCGGAACATTCAATTGGCGCGTTGGCGAATTCACCGACGACACGCAAATGGCGCTCGCGCTTGCGCAATCGGTTCTTGCCAGTGGCGGATTCGATGCCGACGATGTGTGGGCACGATTCGTGGCCTGGCGTCGTAAAGCGAAGGACTGCGGGATTCTCACTGGCCGTGTGTTGTCACGACGCGACTGGCCCGGCGCCGCGTATGACGGACACGTTGCGCTTAATCGCAGTGCAGCAAACGGTGCACTTATGCGCATTACGCCAATCGCGTTGGCATGGAGTGGCGTCGATGAAGCCACGCTCATGACGGTTGCTCGAGCGCAAGCAGCACTCACGCACTTCGATGCGGCTGCAGGCTGGGGCGCAGCAATTGCTGCGGCGCTCATTCGCCGAGCGGTGCTGGGGGAAGACCCCATCGCAGCGTTGCCAGAAGTGTTGGCGCGCGTTGAACCCGACGAGCGCGAGCGTTTCGCGGCAATGCTCGATGTGTCATGGGAACCAAACAATGCCGATGATCTTTCAAACGGTTCGGTGTGGACATGTTTGGCCCAGGCGGTCTGGGCGGTGCGCCATAACGATCGATTCGAAGATGTGTTGGTTGCGGCAATTGAGTTAGGCGGCGACACCGACACGGTCGCTACCGTGGCCGGCGCAATTGCTGGCGCGCGAGACAGCGTGCAGGCCATTCCGTCTCGTTGGTTGACCTATATCAATGGCGAGTTGGAAACGCCCGAAGGTGTGGTGCGATTCGACAATGCGGGTCTGCAGGATTTGGCCCGTGCCTTAGTAGGGCGTGGACCAGTTGCGGCCACAGCAGCCGAGCCGTCGGCGGGCCCCACCGAAGTTGCCCCCGGCGTGCACGCCGCGAATTTGTTCGGCGCGCAGGACGCGCCTGTGTCGTGGGGCGTGGTGTCACTGTGTCGAACATTTGGTGCATTCGACGGCCACGCTGCGCGGCGCGAAGTGTTCCTTATCGATCAGTCCGGGCCGGCAAATGCTGACCCGGTAACGGCGGTGCGCGACGCTGTCGATGCCATCGACGCGTTGTTGGCCGAAGGTCGCACCGTCGTCGTGCATTGTCACGGCGGCCACAGTCGAACAGGCCTGGTGTTGAAGGCTTGGGCAATGCGCACGAACGGCTTCACTGAGCGCGAGGCCCATGTGTGGCTGTCCGAACGTTGGGATCAGTATCAGGACTACCAGAAGTCGTTCATCGAGCTACTCGAAGCCGAGTGGTAATCGACCCGTTAACGATTAACGATTAACGATTAACGATGCATTAATCGCCGGTCATTATTGAGTGCGCCGCGATTACTCGTCAGTCATTAATGACTTTAACGAGACGTTCTCGTACCAAGAGTCGGTTTGCTTTAATCGATCACGCGGTCGCAATAACGGCGGATGCAGCGTTTCGGCCCATCCACGGCGGTATTGCTTCGCCGGACGACCCCGTGTGCTCGGCTTCGAGGGCGTCTCCATTAATGGCGAATCCATGCTCATTAACAAATAGTCGCCAGGCGGTGACGACCGATACGACTCATCGTCGTCAGCTTCCAGAAACCCTTCGATGTGCAGCACTCGCTTGTTAAAGGTCGCGCGATCAACTTCATAACCCCAGACCGCTTCGCACGCATGACGAAGCTCGGTGAGTGTGAACGATTCCGGGCACAACTCGAGAATTGCAGAGGTCTCTTCCACCAACACCTGAACGAACTCGAGTGCATCTCGCAAAATCTGATCGTGATCGAACGCAAGTGAAATCTCACCGTCGAGAATTCTCCGCACCGGTACGATCTCAACTTCTTTCGCATCGGTTCCAGCTTCGAGCGCAACATCAATCGATGTGAGGGCCGTGTGGGCAACGGTCACGACTCGCATTCGAGGGTCTCGATCGGGGTCGCCATAGGCCCGGAACTGATGAATGGCCGAGGTCGGCAACTCAAGCCCCGCTTCTTCATGCAACTCTCGAAGGGCAGCTGCCGAAAGGTCTTCGTCGATGTGGACGAAGCCTCCGGGCAGTGCATATCGGCCGGCCTCAGTGTCGCCGCCTCTAACAATGAGGACGGCAGCGAGTTCCTTCCGGGGGGCCTGGCCCGACTTCGGCGGAACGGGCAGATCCATGAGCGTGAACACCGCAATGTCGACTGTTACTGCGAAACGTGGGAATTGAGAGGGGTCGTACGAAGTCGGTGTCACAGGCTTACTTTATGCTGTTGCTTGACATATATTCACATCTATGACAATATGCAGTTGTCGACAGCATATAGGTATCCGGCGGAAATCGGTCCTGGACTGTCACAGGCGCTCTGAAGAATCAGAGCTCTTCCCACAAAACCCGGCGGCGGGCGCTGGCCGGAGAATAGGAGCCCTACTTGGCACATCAGTTCAACTCTTCCCCCAACAACGACCCTCAAGCCTTCGGGGCTCGGGTCTACAGCACTGCCCAGGGCTTGGCCCGCGGCCGGTTCGAGCGCGGCACCGACAACGGCGCGCACGACATGGCCATGTTGGTCTTCCTCCAGTTCTGGTCCGATCCACAGCGTTGGATGTCCTCCTACTCCCCCGAGGTGTTCGCCGCCGTTTCACTGCGCAACCGCGCCGAAGACTGGCGCCGCACTGAGCGCATCCAGCGTGGCCAGGGCGCACACTTGGTGGAGCGCGACGGTCAGCGCGTTGCTCGGCGTCAGATGGGTTCGCTCGACGAGCTCACTGATCGCATCGGCGACGTCACCACGAACGGTCACGACTTTGCCGACGCAGTTGCGGCACAGGTCGACGTGCGCGACGCACTCTCGATGCTGTCTGCATTGCAGCGCACATTGGTGTGGCGTGTCGACGTCGAGGGCTACACCGTTGTCGAGGCCGCACGCGATCTCGACAAGAACCGCGCCTATTGCCAGCGAGAACTCGGCAAGGCTCGCAATTTCATCCGCGAGTACGTGATCGCGGCGTAATTAGGTAGGCGATCCTCCAGCGTCGTCCCTGATGTTGTCGCTTGTGATGTAGCGCTCCCACAATTCCATCGCCGCTTCTGCATCAAGTGATTCAACCTCTCGACGTGCAAATCCGGCTGTATAAACAAGGCGAGAGAGCAGCCACTCCGGCAGTGGTTCTCGACGTTGTTGCTCCTCCACCCGGAGACCCATTGCGGTCCGCCCGAGCGATTCGATGACATCACCAAGCGCGATCGTCTGAGGATTTTTGGGAAGCGTTGCCACGCGACGCGTCATCTCTGCGTAGATCGCTGATTCAGCACGTGCTCCTACTCCCCATACTTCAGCGATCTCAACAACAAGATCACCATTCGGCTGCGTGACCACGCGCCAGATGATCCGCCAATGACGATCACCCACAGTCAGCTTGCGATATCCGATGAGATCTCCGAGAAGCGGGTCGCCAACAGTTGGTTCACGTTCGATGTAGAGCAACCGCTTCAGGACCTGGCGAACGATCTGCGGGTCCGACCGAACAAGCATCGTCAGATCGTGCGCAGCTGCTTCAATCAGCCGAACTTGGGCTCGAGGTTGCGTCATCGACGAACGAGGACGTTCAGGTGCGCTCGGCGCGGAGATCCGCGTCGAGTTCTGCTTCCAGTTCGGCCCGGTTGAAACCGAGCGAATCGATGACCTCGTCGAGTCCGATGCGGACGCCGTTATCGGTGGCCAAGCGGGAAAGAACTAGGGCCGCACTGCGAAGGTCAGCTTCGAGGTCCTCGAGTTGTTCGAACCGGGCGAGGCCGATCACCGCAGCCACGGGGGTGCCGTGCTTTTCGACCACGATGTCGTGCCCCTGACTGGCCCGGCGCACGAGGTCGGAGACGCCAAGACGCGAGGCCTCGGTGACGGTCACTGATTCAGCCGACGTCGCATTGGACTTCACTTGAGGGGCCATTCGACCACTATACAGATTTCTACACAGATTTCTATGGGTCGCTCAGACCATAAGCCCACCTTGAAGATTTCATCGCTGTGCACATTTCGCCGGCGATCGTGCGTTTCACATCTAACAAGGCGAGGAGGTTGCCACCATGGCGATCGAACAGTTGGAACGGGCGTCGGTGGGACGCCCGATTACACGGGGTGGAGTGTCACTCTTCCCCATTTATATCCACGGCGGCGGCGGCATCGACATTGGTGCTCGACCGTCCGACGTCCAGATCACCGAACAAGGTTCGGCCGAAGTCCCGACAATCACTGTCACCAACTCCGGGCAGCGTCCGGCGCTGTTGGTGGAAGGCGAAACCGTCACCGGTGGTCAGCAGAACCGAGTGCTGAACGTTTCGGTGCTTGTGCCTGGTGGCGCAACCATCAGCGTTCCGGTGTCGTGTGTCGAGGCCGGTCGTTGGAACGGCCGTTCAGCATTCGAGCGTGGTCGCACCTTTGCACCGCGTCGTGTGCGCCGAGTCAAGAACATGACCGTGAGTGATTCGGTCCGACGCGGCGGAACGAAGTCTTCCGATCAGGGTGCGGTGTGGAACAGCATCGATTACGAGCTCGACCGTTTGAAGGTCGACTCCTCTACTCGTGCGATTCACGCGTCGGAGTTGCTCTTCGAAGCCGACAACCAGTTGGCCAATGCTGCACAGGAACTGGCCGGCATCGGCCCTTTGCCGGGTCAGTGCGGCATCGTGCTTGGTCACGGTAGGCGCATCGTTGCGGCAGAAATCTTCGCAACGCCCGAGCTGCTTGCGGCGAACTGGGAAGCGCTGATTCGTGCAGCGTTGCTTGACGCACCAGAACGCATCGAAGGTCGTCCTTCGGTGTCACGGGCGCTGCGTTTCGTGACTCGCATCGGCACGGCTCGCGGCACCAGCTCCCCTGGTGTCGGACTCGGCGAAGAACTGCACTTGGAGACCACGAAGATGGTCGGCCAGGCGCTGGTGCTTGACGGTGCAGTGGTGCACGCAAGCGCATTTGCTCTCGCAGCCTGAGCCATCAGGTTGAGAGATGGCTCTGGCGGGAGCCAGACGGGCCGTCCCCGGCGGAGGGGGCGGCCCGGTTTTCGTTTTCAGGCTGATTTCACAACGGTCGTGGTGGTTCTGTGCCATCGAGTTCGTTGCGGCCAAGGGCTTTCTGAATTCGACTGACTCGACGACTGATGTCAGATCGACGAACAGGGTCGTTGATTCGACCGAGACGCACTCCGGCCAGCAAATAGGCCAGGTCTTCGGTGCGCGCTTCAACCGTGATCACTTCGCACACTTCGAAATTCCCTCTCCCGACATCGCGCACAACAATTCGGTGTTCGGGTTCACCTTCGACTTCTACAACGATCTTTCCGCAGTCGGTGAGATCGCCGGTCTTCGCGTAATCCTGCAACCGACGCGGCAGGAGTTCGCCAGCATCAAGTTGTTTGAGAAGTCGAAAGACTTCCCTTACAACTTCTGGGGAACGCTTCGCGATTCGGCGAAGATCCTCCACCGCCTCATCAAGGAATGTGACGTTCGCGTAGGAACGCGACTTTCTTGTGCTCACAGAGATTCGAGATCGATGCCAAGTTCGCTCGCGACCTCGGCCAATGACGTCCGGTTGCCGGTGTCGGCAGCAAGTCGTTCTCTGATTCGTTCTGCAATGGCGATGTCTTCGGCCACATCGAGCAGCAGCTCGAAGGTCGCATAGGGAAGCAGCACGGCTTCGGCCTGGCGGTGGTCGCCGAACACGACGGGTTCGGCGTCGATGCCCTCGGCTCGGAATCGAGCAACGTGGGTGGTGAGCTGTTCTCGAGCGCTTGAAATCGTTTCTGGCATGGCCCAACTCCTGTACAGGTTCCTGTACATATTACCGGGTGCCCTCCTCAGACCACAAGGGGCACAAGGACCAAATGCCGACGTGCCCATCACCGGCTGACCTGCTTCGGAAGTACATTCGAAAGAGGCGGATCGACGGAGGCATCGGTGTTCGAGAAGTTCAAGGCAAAGCGGGCAGCGGCGAAGGCCGAGCGAGAAGCAAGAGCCGAAGCCGCGAGGGCGGCCAAGCTCGCCGCCGAGCGCGAAGCAATTCGCGCTGACATCGTCGAAGAACTCGGGTTTGCCGAGGCTCGACTTGATGCGGTGAAGAACTTCCACGGCGTAACCGGTGCCGACAAGCCCGACGACATCAACGTGGTGGTGAAAGCCGGCGAGTCGATCTATTGCCATGTGACCGATGCGGTGTTGGTTGAACCACGCAAAGGTCCCGGTCAGTGGAAAGGTCGCAGTCAGGGCATTTCCATGCCGATCCCTGGCACACGCTTGCGGTACCGCGTTGGCGCGTCGAAGGGATCGTTTCAGCAGGGCGAGGAAACGCCAACGCCGATCGACACCGGAACGTTCACCGTCACCAGCACGCGCGCAATCTTCGCTGGGCAGAAACATTCGCGTGAATGGGCATGGTCGAAACTGCTGAGCGTCACCAACTACGACCCAGGCTGGACGGCGATGGCGGTGTCGAATCGTCAGAAGATCAGCGGTATTGGTGTCGATAGCGCGAACCGTGAGCTGTTCGAGTTCTGGATCGATCTTGCCGTCGCGCGAGCGACTGGTGACATCGAGTCACTCGAGGCCGATTGTCAGAGTGACGTTGATCAACTCACCGAACAGCTGAACTCGCTTGGCCCGGCGCCGAGCGCGCCAGAATTACCGCCGGCGAACTGAGTTCCCGGCAGAAGTGCGTTGTCAGTACGAGCTTGAATCGGAGTTAAACGCTCCGATGAGCACCAACACCATCCAGATCAGGAAGAGTCCGATGGCGACTGCGCCGCAGATTGCTCCAGCCAGAGCCATGCCTCGGCCTTGAAGTGCACCGCCGGACTCTTCGACCTTCTTCTTGCCGATAACTCCAAAGATCACGCCAAGAATTGCTGGGACAATTCCGATTCCGCAAAGAACGAGTGTGGCTAGTCCCGAAATACCGCAGACAAGTGCAGCAATTGACATGCCATCGTTCTTCGGACCAGCAGGCGCGTAGTACGCCTGCTGCGGCGCCCCATACACAGGTGGCGCGGGCGAAGCAGGTGGTGCCGGTGGATACCACTTGCCGTCAGTTGCCTGCCACCAACCTGGACCTTGCGATGCGTCGCTCATTTAATTCCGCCGTTCATCATGCTGAAGCGAGTTCGCATCAGCGCGTGGCGACAACGCTAGTCAATTCGAATTCGCAAAGGCGGCAAAACGCGAATCGACCCGGCGTGCGGGAGCGCCGGGTCGATTCCTCTTAAAGACCTGAGAGCAAGATTTAAAACAGAGACGAATCTCAAAAATTGTTCAGAATTCCGAAGCCGCGCTACGCGCAGTCCGGGCACCAGTCCTCCGGTGTGCAGCACCCACACCAATCGCAGCATTGACAGCAGAACACCGCAGCCATGAGCTCCTGAAGTTCTTCGTTCTGCGCGACGTAGGCACGCTCGAGTCGCCGTTCACGACCTCGAGCGCGCCTCCACCCAATGAACAGTGCACCAGTCAGCAGACCCATCAGTCGCTCAACTCAACGATTGATGGTTGCGCCGGCGATTGCGGCAACGGTGTGCATGTGCAGATCGGCTACTCCGCCAAGAGTCAGGTTCGACCCGACGTAGCCACCAGCCAGCACGAACGCGACCGGTGTGTTCGTGCGCTCGCACCATTCCGCCACGAGCAGTTCCCGCTGCTCGAGTAGTTCGGACGTGAATCCACGAGTCGAACCAGCGGAGCCGCCTTCGGCCGGGTCCATACCTGCGTTCAGCAGAAGCAGGTCAACGGAACCGATGTGCTCGAGCATTTCTGCAACCACGTCCAGATACGTGTCGGGATCTGTCGTGATCTCCAACTTGTGACGCTCCTGGCCCGATCGCCATGCGTCGTAACCGTTGGTTGAAACGTCACCGATTCGAATCAACGGATTGTTCCCGAGAATGTCGAACGTTCCGCCACCGCAGTGTGCATCAACATCGAGAATGCCGACGCTCTTTGCGCCATTCTGCAATGCGACGAGTGCGGCAATCGCCAGACCATTGATTGTGCAGAACCCGGCGCCGTGATCGCTCGCTGCGTGATGCAGGCCTGAAGACAACGAACCGGACTTGCCCGACTCGAGTGCAGTGAGTGCCGCCTCAATCACACCACCAGTCGATGCAAGTACGGAGGCCACAACCTCTTCGGACCATTCGCCGAGTGCGGCCGATGCAACGTAATAGGGCTCTCCCGAAAGGAAGGCCTCGATGTACTCCGCCGTGTGTGCGAGCAGTAGCTGCTCAACAGTTGCCGGCTCTGGGCTCACCAACTTGATGTCGGGGAACTGTTCGAGGATGCGCCTGGCGACCTCGTCTGCCTTGCGCACTGTCTCGAGTCCTCCCCCCGGGACCACGTAGGAGTCATTGTAAAAGATTGGGTAATTCATAAAGCCGCCTTTCCGCCGCTGTTGTTCGTACTGGTGAAACGCACGAAACGTCCCAAAATGTGCACAGGCCTTACCGATTGAGCACCTGTTCCCAGCCCAACGGGATGTCCGCCCTGTCTCGGTAGATCTCTCGGTCGACCAAGACCATCGATTCGCCACCCTCCTGGAGGGCAATCACCCTGCAGTGGGGCTCGAACATGTCGCGAGCCAAATCGATGGCCATCGACACCGTCAGGGCCGGGATGGTTTCCTCGACCAGGACATCGTCTGCCTCAATGAGGATCCGCGCCGCCCGAACGGTGAAGCCGCCGGACAAACCTTCGATGAATTCGTCCTCCCGTTGCAACGAGTGAATCGGGAGTCCCTCGGCCTCATGACCACGCACTTGCTCAATGGCTTCTTCCATCGTCAGTGCATACGTGAAGCCATCAATTTCATGACCCCAGAAGTGGTCACGCCATACTGCGACAAAGGCCTTCTTGCCATCGGTTCGACCCAAATTTTCGGGGTCCATGAAATCCATCCACTTTTCGTCTTCAAACTCCATGCGTTCTCCTCTCGTACGTGGCCCGAGGGCCAGAAGAAGGAAACGCACGAACTCGCAAGAAATGTGTACGGTCATTCCGACAACGGCGGAAGGCACAACATGGCAAAGCAACCCTCAGTAACGATTTTGACCTCGCGCTATGACAAAGCGCTGACGATGGTTCGCACTCTTCAGAACGGCGAGGCCCGCAAGGGTGGAGGAACTGTTCCCTATCTTTCCCACTCGATCGGGGTAAGCGCGCTCGTGCTCCAATATGGCGGCACCGAGGACCAGGCCATTGCGGCGCTGCTTCATGACGTCGCTGAGGACAATGGCGGCGAGCGCATGCTCAGCGTGATCGAAGCGGAATTCGACTCAAAGATCGCCGGCTACGTGAGAGACCTCTCAGATTCCCTTGTTGAAGACAGCGAAAATAAGGAAGCTTGGTATCCGAGAAAACAGAAGTACATCAAGACCTACGACAAGAAACGCCGTGCGGTGCTTCTGATCTCTGCCGCAGACAAGCTTCACAACGTCCGGGCCATGGTGAGTGACCACAAGTCAGAAAAGGGCCAGCTCTGGCTGCGCTTCGACCAAAAGGTCGAGGCCCCAATCGAGTTCAAGCGCACACAGCAGATTTGGTATCAAAGCCAACTTGTCAAGGTCCTCAATGAACGACTTACGGGTGTTCAGCCTTATGGGGCCCAACTTGCTCGAGATCTTCAGGACGAACTGACTGCCCTCAAACAGAGCATCAGCGACCTCGAGGGTGTTTCGATCGAAGACCTCGACGCAGCGGTCAATTCCTTCTCTGGCTGAAACCGCACACCACTCCCCCATTCGTGCGTTTCCCTAGTGAAGCGAACAACACGGAAGGGGAAGTCATGGATGAGATTCAGGCCTACTTCGAGGGGCAGATCACGTTCGAGGAGCTCAGCGAATTCGCCAAGCTCTTTGTCACCAATCTCCATGCCAGCAATGTGACCTCTATCAATAGGGGTTTCGGCATCATCGACCGCACCGGCGATCAAGACCCGCACGGCCCTTTCGTTCGCATCACCTGGACGATCGATGCGCTCTCCGGTCCTAATCGTGAATGGGTATCGGTTGCCCATCTCACTGACGCAGTGTTGGCCGACATGCACGTGTCCGAATGGGTCACGAAGATCGCCGGCTCATCCGAACCCTCTGAACTTCAGCGAGTCATCACCGTCATGGTCGACACCTGGTGTTCGATGCTGCTCACGGACGAAATCGTTGCCGACTTCGGTATCGAACTTTCCTTTGACGAGAACGGCCCTGTGTGGCGGACAATCCATCGCCCCAACATGGTGCGAACTGGTGTCGAAGCTGCACTTATCGATCAACTGATCAACACGTACGGCGGGAAACCACTTTCCGACGTCGAGGGTCGGCTCCAGATCCAACTCGCCGAGTTCGATGTGTTCATCGGTCGCGACTCGAGCGCTGAACGTTCTGCATTTGCACTCACTGAACGTCCGCTCGTTGCCAGCGTTCTCGCTGGGGTTGAGCTTGATGGCGACCGCTGGCGTGACGTTGTCACCGAATGGGTGAATCATCCGACTCGACCCGAGGGATTCCTCGTCGAGCTCACTGCCGGCACCGGCTTTCAGGTGTGGGTTGATCGAGTGCTTGATGGCGATGCGATTCAACAACTCGACGAACTCATTGAGCATTCTCGAGCACTGATGACTGCACTGGCCCCCTGGGAACTCAACCCCCCGCGCAATTGATTTCACGCCGTGCACATTTCGCGTCCAATCGTGCGTTCCCCTCATATGAAAACAACACAGAACATCTCAGACCCGGCCGCCTGGCATCGAACTCTTTGCCATATCAACAATTGGCTCGCCGTTTGCGGCGACCTCGACACGACCCGCCCCGAAATCGGTAAAGCACAGCTTCAAGCGTGGATCGACGAGGGCATCACTGACATCATCGACCTGCGCGGCGAGTGGAGCGACGAGAACTTCGTCGCAACCTACGCCCCCGAGATCAACTACCACTACCTGGGCACTCATGACGACGGTGGTTGGCAGGAAGACGAATGGTTCGAAGCCGGTCTTAACGCCATTCGCACCGTTCAAGAACTCGGCGGCAAAGCGGTCGTGCACTGCCACATGGGCGTGAATCGCGCGCCGTCGATGGCCTATCGCATGTTGCTCGATTCTGGCCATGACCACATCGAGGCTCTCGAACTCATCCGTGATGCCCGACCGATTGCCGGGATCATCTACGCACCGGCAGCGATCAGTCATCACCTGCGCAGCAACGGAGTCGACGGCCTCACTGCCACCGAGCGCAAAGTGCAGGTTCGCAACTGGTTAAACGACAACCCGGTTGATCTTTACTGGGTGATATCACGGATCCGCCAGTCGGAATCCTGAAGACTGTTGTCATACCCGTCGGCGGAAGGGAACTCAGATGCCCGTATGCAATTGCTGTCCGAACTTCATCAGTCCTGGCGTTGCTCGATGCGAGAACTGTGCCGAACCCGCCGGACCACTCTTCGACTGTCCAGTCTGCGGTTCCGAGGTTCTTGAGGGCGAAACCTATTGCCGACGATGCAACTCATATCTCAGCAAGGACGGCGCAAGGGGAAGCGACTCCGCTTGGGATGTCTCGGAAGACCGAGACTTCGACGATGCGAACGATCCCGACGATTTTGAGGAAGACCGCAGCGATGAGGACGACGAGGTCTACTGAGCCCTCAGCCGGCCCCGAAACTGCCTGAAATCAGTCGATTCCCAGGCGGTCGGCCACCTCTGGGGATCCCACCACGACCAGTTCCGAGACCGCTCGACTTACACCTATATATAGAGGTGTCACTTCAGCGGCATCCTGAGCCTTCGGCGCCACCAGAATCACGGTGTCGAACTCAAGGCCTTTGGCCCGGCGGAAGGTCTCGCAGACCACAGCCCCGTCCCCTCGATCTTCCCAGGCGACAAGCTCAAGCCGGCGGCGAAGTTCATCTCGATCATTGCCGTGGATCGTCACGATTCCAATTCGAGCGGGGTCTCGGAGCTCATCTTCGATGATGCGTTCAAGCTCCGCCTCGACGACGGCGGCCACGTTGTCGATATCGGTCGCGGGGTGGAAGTGCACGCCAAGCCCTTCTGGCGAATACAACGGCGATGGCGCGCCACCCAGGCCCCGGCGAAGCACCTGCGCGATCGGGCGCGCGTTTCGGAAGTTCGATGCCAACTCAACCTGCACCCAGCCGTCGTCGGACTGCGGGAACACAAAGCCGCGCGAATAAATGCCTTGGCCTTCATCGGCAAGTAACAGCATGCGACGGCGGCCGTCGGGGTCAAGCAACGTTTCGAGCATTGCAATCCAGGCCGGACTGAAATCCTGTGCCTCATCAATGATGATCGTGTCGAAGTACTCGCCCACCTTGTCCCAGTTGTGAAGGATGTGACCGGTCGCGACCGTGTCCCACCACTCCCCCATTTCTTTGGGACTCAGCGACGGAATCTCGAGCTCTGGCATTCCTTCTAAAGACAATGCGACGTCATAGAACGACCCGATTGTGATCGTGTCATCAAGCGCAATTCCGAATTGATCTTGCAGCGAGGATGAAAGCGGATCGTTGTAACACGTAAGCAGAACTCGATCGCCCTCATTACGCGCGCTTCGAGCCCACTTCAGACCAAGAAACGTCTTACCGGTTCCCGCACCACCACGAACAATGACCCGACGATTACTCAACAGGGAAGTAAGCGACTTGATCTGTGCGTCGCACAAACTCGCGAGTTGTTCACGTGTATGTTTCGCGCGCGCATCGGGATCCCATGAAAACTCTGCGTCGGGGCAAAGCAGTGCAACGATTGCGTTGATCTCATCGGGAGTGAACGTGACGCTCCAGCTTCGCTGGGTATGTACAAGTTTCTCGATGAAGTGATCGGCGTCTTCCATCGCTTCAGACAACAGGAGTTGGTCACGCACCAAGTCCTGTGGGATGTCTCCGCCGATCGCCGTCGT
>CAEZVV010000002.1_pt1 | contig 38041 bp, 34 predicted proteins | sample 7264831 | NCBI WGS metagenome assembly CAEZVV01 (sample SAMEA6813865, study PRJEB35770) | uncultured Microthrixaceae bacterium | biome: Freshwater; feature: Freshwater reservoir; material: water | place: Czech Republic | collected 2017-07-26 | depth 0.5m m | reverse complement strand
TGCGCAACCTCATCGGCAATGGTCGGCGCAATTTGGAATCCGCTTGCACCAGCTCCAATTTGCGCGACGCGTTTACCTGCAAGGTCAAGGTCATCGGGCCAACGGGCCGAATGAAACGAAGGCCCGTTGAACTCTTCCATGCCAGGAATGTCGGGCATCCTCGGCGCATTCAGCGCACCGGTTCCACTCACGACAACATTTGCCTCAATGACATCTGTGCTGCCGTCAGGTGTTCGCACTTCGACAGACCAGGTCGCCGTTGTTTCATTCCATGTCGCTTTCAGCACCTCAGTGTTGAAGCGACACTTTTCATCCACCCGATACTTACGCATCACCCGTTCGAAGTACGCCCGAAGTTCAGGCTGGCGACAGAAGTATTCGCTCCAATGATCTGATGGCTCGAACGAATAGCAATAGAAATGACTACCGATATCGACGCGGGCACCGGGATACCGGTTATCGCGCCAAGTTCCTCCGGGGCCGTCGGTCTTCTCGACGATGGTGTACGGAATACCCGCCTGATCGAGGCGAATTCCCGTCAGCAGCCCGGACTCACCGCATCCGATCACAACGACATGGAACGCGTTGCGAACGTTCGGAGAAATCTCGTCTTTCCATGTGATTGCGCCACTATCGGCACCATCGAAATGAAGGTCATCGGCAAACATCGGCACAACTGCCGGATTCACCGGTGCAGCTGCCATGAAGTCCATGAGTTCTTTGACCAGTTTGGGCGAAGGCACCTGCGGTTCGGGGCAACCTGCATCTCGCCACTGTGCAATCACGGGCACGGCACGCGAACGAATCTCGGCCTGTTCATCGGCCGTCAATCCACTTTCGTAGTTATTGAGAATCGCCACACGAGGGCGAATCTCTCCCCTGATCCAGGTCGGATCGCCCGTCATATGAACCATTGAGCACATCAGTGCTGGGACACAGACGTCCTCGAGCGCTGCAGCGATGGCGGTGTCGTCATCGGCGAATGGAAGGCCAGCGTGAGGGTTTCGGTGGGTCGCCATGGCGACACTCTTCCCCATCGACGTGACCGTTGCCACTTCCGTTCAGGAACACCGAGGAACCTCGGAATGCGCCCTACCTGGCGACGGTGGTGGTGCTCCCCATGCCTGACATCGTGCCCACAACCGTGGTGGTTGAGCCTGATGCTGCCGCAGGCGCCGTTGTCGTGGTCACCGACGTCGTCGGGACCGTGCCCGTGATGGGAGTTTGGTGCTTCTTCGAACTTGAACAACCAGCCACGACCGCAGCGCTCAGGGCGAGAGCGGCGATGAACACCTTGATTCCACGTGAAGTCATGATCTGAGACTAGCGAGCGAGACGCACCAAACCGAACCGGGAACGTGACACGATCGGCGGGTGCTCAGAATCGCAACTGTCAACGTCAACGGCCTCCGGGCCGCTTCCCGCAAAGGCATGAACGAGTGGCTGGCCGAGACCCAGCCCGATGTCGTCACCCTCCAAGAAGTTCGCGCCCCAGACGAGCTCGTGGCGGGCCTCATGGGCGATGGATGGCACATCGTCCATGCCGAGTGTTCAGTGAAGGGGCGGGCGGGTGTGGCTGTTGCCAGCCGACTCCCGATCACCGATTCTCGAAGCGGCGAGCACTCTGTGTCCTTCGCCGACAAGGGCCGCTGGATAGAAGCCGATATCAAAATGGGCAAGCGCAAAACATTCACCGTCATCTCCGCCTACGCCCACACTGGCGACGAAACCTCTCCCGAAAAGATGAAAGAGAAACTCGCATGGTTCGACGCGGCGACGTCTCGACTCACAGAGCTTCGTGACGATGGCCGGCACGTTGTGTTCACCGGCGACCTCAACGTTGCCCACCGAGAAGCGGACCTCAAGAACTGGAAAGGAAATATCGGTTGCGCCGGATTCCTTCCAGAGGAACAGGCGTACTTCGACAACTGGTTCGATGAACTGGGCTGGGTTGATGTTGTACGCGCAGCATTTCCTGACGAAGCAGGTCCCTACTCGTGGTGGTCCTATCGCGGCAAAGCATTCGACAACGATGCTGGCTGGCGAATCGACTATCAGATTGTGAATCCCCAACTAGCCAAGCTTGCGCAGAACCCACGTGTTGATCGCGCACCGTCATACGACACACGCTGGAGCGATCACGCTCCCGTTGTCGTCGACTACGACATCTAACGGACGAATCCGAGGGCGGAACGAACACAAGCACCGTTTGCGTCGCTCTCGATTTCCCCTACTGCTGGTTTAGGAATTTTCACCAATAAATGTTCCAGCAACAAAGTCTTGGAACTTTGAAACCTTTGTTCGCCAGCGAGCATCGAATTCTTTTTCGCGCTTTTTGGATTTCTCCATCCGCTCCGGATGCTTTCCATAGGCGCGTTTTGCCCACGGTGAACTCGGCCGAGCGATCCGAAGTGCTCCGACGTAGGCGATAGCTGGAATGACAACTCCAACCACAGCTGTGCCCAATTTCCCTTTCGCTGCACAGATTGCAGCCATGGTGAGATGGACGGCGATCAGCACCAGCAGTCCAATCCGCAAACGCGATTGCTCCTGGTCGACGCTGATGCCAAAGGGCGCGCCCGCAACCAGCAGCAACATCATCACTCCGGCCAGAACAAACACCGCGTCGACAGAGAGCCGGCCTTCTTCTTCCCAATAGACGTCTTGGAGATGCAAGATCAGCGCGAACTCATCCAATACAAGCGCCAACCCCATTCCAAAGATGACGCCAGCGGTGTTGTCCCATCCCGGACCAACACCGCCAATCGCCAAGAGACCCCCGACGATCATCAGGATGATCCCTGGCACTACATGGTGGATATGCACGCCGCCCACGGAGTTGTTTTTGAATGGGCCGCGTCCTGAACGAATCATCCTCACGATGATCCGCGTAATCACAAAAGTGACGATGAACGCGATCATGCACAACAGCAGCGGAAGTTTGCTCGCGCTATCGATATTTCCGTTCCATATGGCGCCCATGATCCTCCTCGAGAGTCTTCAGCGTAGGGGTTGAATCAGACCAAAACGGAGTGTTCGTTCGAAATGGCGACCGTTTCGAACTCAGGGTCAGGCAAGCGGCTTTCACCCTCAATGTCGAGATTGGGAATTATCCGGTCGAGCGACTTTGGAAACCACCAATTGGCATTACCCATTAGGCGCATCGACGACGGAACCAACACCATGCGAATGATCGTTGCATCAACAAACACTGCAGTTGCTAAGCCGAGACCCATCATCTTGATCGTTGGTTCCCCGCCAAAGACGAAACTGATGAAGACCGAAATCATGATGAGTGCAGCGGATGTAATCACTCGAGCGGTTGCAGTAATGCCGACAATTACCGACTCGGTGTTATCACCCGAGTGGTTGTACTCCTCGCGAATTCGGCTGAGGATGAAGACTTCGTAGTCCATCGACAGACCAAAAAGAATGGCAAACATAAACATCGGAATGAAACTGACGATTGGCAATGACTGATGAACTCCGAAGAGTTCTGCGCCCCATCCCCACTGGAACACCGCGACGATGACGCCATAGGCAGCACCAATCGACAGCAGGTTCATGATTGCCGCTTTCAGCGGAACCAAGATCGAGCGGAACACAATCATCAGCAAGATGAATGAGAGTCCGACAACGCAACCAATGAACAGTGGAAGCCGATCTGCCACCCGGTTGCTCAGGTCGATGAAGGTCGCGGTCTGTCCGCCTACATAGACCGTCCCACCCGTTGTCTCGAGCGCTGCAGGAATCACCGACGAGCGCAATCGAGCAACTAATTCACTCGTTTCCTTGTCTTGGGGAGCGCTCGCGGGGATCACTTGAATGACCGCAGATTCACCGTTCGGCCCGACAACTGCTCGGGAGACCTGTGCAACGTTCGGATCGGCAATGACTGCAGCGGAGAGTTGCTGGACGACTTGTTCCGGCGGAAGCGTCGTACCTTCGAGATTCACTGCAAGCACGAAGGGGCCGTTGAATCCAGGGCCAAATCCATTGGAGAGGAGGTCGTAGCTACGCCTGAGTGTCGATGACGACGGGCTTTGGCTCGAGTCAGTCTGACCCAAACGCAGATCAAGAATCGGGGCGGCAAGGGTGAGCACTGCCGCCAAACCGACTACGAGATACACCACCGGATGACGCGAAACATGTTGAGCCCACCGTGCCCAGCCGTGATACTCACCGTCGACATTGGTGATTGAACCTTCGCTCACTCGCTTCGTTCCCGGGAGACCGTATCGATCAATGTTGTGGCCAGCGAAGCCCATCAACGCAGGCAGAAGTGTGAGCGATGAAATCACCATCACCGCCACAACAATCGCCGCTCCGATGCCCATAAAGGTGATCATCGGGATTCCAGCAACCGCAAGACCACAGATCGCAATCACGACTGTTCCACCAGCGATCACTACTGCCTGACCGGCCGTGGCGATCGCACGACCCGACGCATCCTCAACGGTAAGGCCACGGTGGAGCCCAGCACGATGTCGCGTGATGATGAACAACGCGTAATCGATGCCAACTCCTAGGCCGATCATCGACGCAAGCATTTCTGATGTCGAAGGCACATCCACAAACGCCGAGAGGCATGTGATTGCGGCAATGCCCGCTCCCAGACCAAACAAGGCCGTTCCGATGGGAAGACCCATCGCTATGACCGAACCAAAGGCGAACAACAAGATCACCATCGCTGCGAGAAGGCCAATACCCTCCGTGCCACCGAGTGATGGCTGCTCCATCAATTGGGGGAATTCGCCGCCAAACTCAACCTGCACTCCCTCACTGGTTGCTGCCGCCGTCGTTGCGACAACGTCGTGATACACCGATCGGGGCAACGCCCGAACCTCGTCATCAAACTGCACGGTTGTGAGCACCGTTGTTCCGTCAGCAGATACTTGCTTCACCAATGCCGGGAATGGCTGAACCACGTGCGGGACGTTGACCATTGCATCCATCGCCGCAGCGATTGCAGATGCCGACGGTTCATCGGCGACCGTTCCATCCGAAACATGGAAAACCACCTGCATTGACCCGCCGGCCTGAGTCGGGAACGTCTCCAACAAAAGATCAGTGGCCTTCTGTGATTCGACACCAGGGATCTGCAAACGGTCGACGAACTCACCGCCAGCGGCTCTACCAACGACGACGAGCGCTACGACGATTGCTAGCCAAGCGAAGAGCACTCGCCAACGTCTGCGCGTGCAGGCGCGACCAACTCGATAGAGAAAATTCGACATTCGGGGGGAGATCCTCTCGGGCGACAACGTGCCGCTTCGACCGAAAGGACGATACCGGCGCCCATCTCACCGGCAGCATTTGGAACGCTTGTGACTCCGGACACGGAGATTTGGAGTCGCTTTTCGGCTGCCAAAACTTCCGTTGCAGCGAGTGTTCCTGGTCAGGGCCCGGGAGTAACCCGGACTACCGCAGCCGTCGTCAGTCGACCATTCCCGTCATCATCAAACAGATCAACTCGGATGAGTCCATCTGAGGGAGCACCAACAAATCGCGCCGAACTCACGATTGGCGACTGACGATTTTGCGCAAGAAAGCGCACTTCCATTTCTGTAACGACGTAGGGCCGGTCACCGCCGAGTTGCTCATCGGCGAGGTCCTCTGCTGCAGCTTCGACAAGACCTGCGACCACCGCCCCTTGCATTGCGCCAGAAGGATTGAGAAGTTCGGCTCGCAGGTCCGACGCGACAACTCCTTGCGAGCGATCTCGAGAAACGAATCCTGCAGCAGCCCGAAGAGTTTCTTTGAGGGGCTCTGTTGGCATACGTGTTACTGCAGCATGAGCATCAAAAGGTGGCTTGACCGGATCGCCTTCACGGCGCGGCACCTTGGCGAAACTGATCAAGCTGCTCCCCCACTCCTCACCATTAACAGTGAGGGGCATTTCACAAATTGCCGAACGAGCACCATTACGCAAGATCACCGCTCGTGTATCGACAGACACGGGAGCAGGCGCGAGTGGGAGCCGAATCACGAGATCAGAAGTGAACGCCCAATTCGTTGGGTCGTTATCAATTGTCATCCCGCCAACCACATCAATCAGAAATGCGACTGCGGCCATCGATGCGGCGCCTCGGGCGGCAATTTCCGGCGGAGAGGAAAGATGGCCGACAAGCTGACCGTCTTCAAAAGAGAGCCTCGTGCCAAGTTTGCTTGGAACAGAAGAGATGACGCTAGGGATGTCAGTCATGCACCGACGATAACGAGTTGAAGATGCCCGCCATGCCATGATGAGCAGCACGCAGAAAGCGAACAAAGGCGTTCAATGCACCGCAGTTCCTACTTAAAGATGACCGCCTTCCGCGATTCGTACCTCGAAGGCCCGCGTTTTGGCACCGCCACCCGGCCAGAGGTTCTTCGAGTTCTTGATTTAGGCGCCCGTGCAGTTCGCGACCAAGACTCCTACCGGGATCTTTTCTCTTCGGCTTCATTCGACTACGTCGGCACCGACATGGAGGCGGGGAACAACGTCGACATCGTCCTCGCCGACCCTCACGACTGGACGGAAGTTGAGTCCTCCTCTTTCGATGTCGTGATTTCAGGACAAACTCTCGAACACGACCCGGAGTTCTGGGTAACGATCGCTGAGGTCGCTCGTGTCCTTCGACCCAACGGACTTTGTTGCCTCATCGCTCCGTCGACTGGACCAATGCATCGCTACCCACTCGATTGCTGGCGCTTTTACGCCGATGCCGGGCCAGCGATGCTTTCCTGGGCAGGACTTGAGCAAATAGAAACCCATGTCGAGACCAAGCGGTGGGGTAAGGGATCAGGAATCGAGTGGGGTGACTTCATGGTCATCGGTCGTAAGCCTGAACTCAGTCCGTCTGAGCAATCAGAACTCGATACTCGCCTTGCCACGATCGTTTCGCTCGGCACGAAGCGCTCGGCTCGAACCATTGAACAGACCCGAGTTGGTTCTGCAACGAAGAACTTCGAGGCGAAAGCCAAAGTACCGATCTGGAAGCGCTGCCCCTACCCCGTGCGAGCCGCATTTGCTCGCACTCGTAGCTCAATCGGCGAAAGACTCGGGCGTTAGTCGTCTCGGTTGACCTGAAAGCACGAGGATTCCGCAATGTTTGATCTCACTGAGAAGACCGCTCTCGTTACAGGGTCCGGCCAAGGCGTTGGTCTTGGTATCGCCCGCACGCTCATCGATGGTGGTGCGACCGTCTACGTCAACGATCTCGTGAGCGAACGAGCCGAGGCCGCTGCTGCCGAACTCGGACCAAAAGCGATAGCACTTCCCTTCAACGTCGCTGACTTCGACGAGGTAGAGGCTGCAATTGCAAGCGCCGAACCAATCGACATCCTCGTGAACAACGCCGGCATTCCAGCTTCAATGCGAGCAGTGAAATTCCGCGATCTCCCTCGCAACGAATGGGACCCATACATCGACGTCAACCTTTACGGCGTTCTCAACTGCACCAAGGCCGTCATCGACGGAATGTGTGAACGCAAATGGGGTCGCATCATCACGATCTCGTCAGGAGCGGGCACCGAAGGGCTCAACATCGGTGTTTCGATCTATGGAGCGGGCAAAGGCGCCGGCATCTCATTCATGCGTCACCTCGCGATTGAGAACGCAGGCGACGGCGTCACCGCAAACACACTTGCGTTAGGCCTCATGGAGCGCAATGACCCCGGTATCACCGAGGACCAACGCACCGTGACTGCGAAGATCGCAAAGTCGGTACCTGTTGGCCGACTCGGAACGGGAACCGACGTCGGATACGCGTGCGTGTACCTCGCATCGAACGAGGCTTCGTGGATCACCGGGCAAACAATTTCGCTCAACGGCGGATCAACAACGAACTAAGAGGCAATAGATCAGCGTTTAACGTCCACAGTTGATACCGCTCCTATAGGCCCACTCTGCAGCGGATTTTCCAACGGAACGATCACATTGAAGTCCGAGGTCATCAGAAATGCATTCGAAAGCAGATCGTCTGCTGGGAGGCTGACGGTTCCGTCAGCGAAAGCCAATAGTTTCCGCGCACCTTTTTTCGAAAGTACGTAGGCATGTGCATTGTTGAAGTACTGCTTGCGAATGTCCCAATAATGTGCATTGACGGCGCTAACGCACTCGAATCGGTACCACTCGCTCGTGCCCAAATGGGCCAAGTCGAAATTTTCGGGGAGATGCTCAAGGAGTTCAACGAGGAGCTGCGGTGAGATCAATTCAGCGTCATTTTCCAGCACCAAATACTGATCGTATGTTGGATCCTCTATCAACTGTTCGTAGACCAAAAGGTGACTCCACGAGCACGCGAGGTTCTCCGGCGACATCGGTTCACCGTTGATTCGGCGAGTTGTGTCATAGATGGACTCACGTTCTCCGCAGTTCAGCGACTTAAGGGTCTGATCTGACCCACCCGAAACAACGAGTTCCGACGCATCGATTCCATAACTAAACCTCGAGGCAAGCCCCATCTGTGAAAAGAGGGCTCGCTGAAATTCCATCCATTGGTTTCTTTCCACATGCGCAGGTACCGCGACGATGACAACCATCGTGCGGGCTATCGGCGAGTGAAGAGGGTTGTCAATCGACGTCATGAACGGCATGCCCATGCATCCTCAACGCATTTGTGAATGACCATCGAATTGTCGGCAGCAATGAGCAACTCTTGCAGTTTCACGAGAACAGGCAACAAGCGAGGACCTAGAGCGCCAAGGTGGTTGAGGTCTGAGAGAAATCCTTGTTACCGAGTGCGTCAATGACGGTCAGCCACACCGTGTACGTGCCGCTCGGAGCGATCTGACGCCGATCGACCCTTTGCTCGTACACCCCATTCAAAGCATCGCCACTGACAAGGACCGCTGCGTTGTAAACGAAGTACGGGCCCTCGGTACTTGCGAATGAGTAGACGTTGTACGCAAGCCATGCCGATTGTCCGGCGACGCCAGAAGGATCGCTGGCCCGCCAACTCACCACAACAGAACTGCCCTCGACTCGAGCCGAAAGGTTGCTAACCGCAGGCGGTGACGAATCGGCTGCACCGCTCGTTACCGAGAAATCGAACTGACTTGATGAATCCCAGGCGGAGACGTTTCCAAATGTGTCAGAGGCCATCAGGAAGAGCGTGTAGCGGCCATTGACAGCATTCGCGGGCACATTGCAAGTGGCTTCGTAGGTACCGTCGAAGGTACTGCCACTCACGAGATTGGCGACGACCACAAACCCGCACCATGAGGTGACCCAACCGCTCGGGCCTCCAATGCGCATGTTTGCGTTTGACACGCCGCCCGCATCAACCGACCGCCAAGTGATCTTCATGGTTGTGCCAGCGGTGGTAGTGACGGGAACAACGACGTCACGAAAGATCACTCCCGAGCGATCGATTGGGCATTGACTGATCACCGAATCGGTGGTGTCGGAGCCGCAGGAATTCGAACCCGTGCCCGGGTCGATGATGTCCGGGGAGGCACCGCCATGGAGAGCGTCGTTACCGTTACCACCGATGAGTGTGTCTGATCCGTCATTACCGGTGATTCGGTCGTTGCCGGCATCACCTGTAACGCGATCGACGCCGGCCCCCGCGGTGACGGCATCGTCGCCGGCTCCACCAACCACATTGTCGCGACCAATGCCAGCGTCAATAGTGTCGTTACCGTTTCCGGCATCAACGATGTCATCGCCGTTACCGGAGAGCACGGTGTCGTTGCCATCATCGGCGAAGATGCGATCTGGTCCGGCAGAGCCGCAGATGACGTCGTCGCCTCTTCCTGAGCGGATGGTTTGACCGGCCGATCCTGTGGCGATGATCACGTCATTACCTGCCGTGCCGGTAATGGTTGCGGCGGCCGACACAATGGTGGCCACCCGTCCACTGCACCGCGGCGCCGTCGTGACAGCCGATGCAGTATTCGGCACGAAAACCACCAACGTCAGGGCCACTGTGGCCAGAGCCGCCATGCTCATCCAGCGTCTACGGGGTGCACTCATTACTCAGTCCTATTCACCGAAGGGGTTCTCGGAACGACTCCGAACCTGACCGGCCAATCAGATGATCTTAGGAAAAACTCAGGGGCCTCGTGAACTTCAGCTGCATCGACCGTGTTGGTGTGCCCGCCCACTCGATCGCCTGCTTCGTAGACAGTCACATCGTGATCGGGGTCGAGCAGATGTGCACATGTAAGCCCGGCGATGCCGGAGCCGATAATCGCAATCTTCACGAGGGCTGTCGACCTGATCCACTGTTGTCTTCACACCACTGCCAAATACGGTTGCGTTCGCTCTGCGATGCTCCCGTCCCTGGGATCTTGGTGATGCTCCGCCGGTGTCGATCGAGCCAGAAGCCGCCGTTGGCGCCGAGTTCGTTTTCGTCAACATCAGCCAACCAAACGATCGTGTCAGCACCCGCTTCTGCCGATCGCAACACTGGCTTCGTAATTGAGTGGAAACGAGGAAGCGACTTCACGACACCCGGGGTATCAACCCAACCCGGGTGCATCGCTTGGAAGATTGCCTTCGACCCACAGCGTCTCGCCCACTCAACGTTCAGTTCGACCTGTGCTCGCTTCGCCCGCGCGTACGCGCGCACGCCATCGTAGGAATCGGGACCAGCGAGGAGTTTCTCGACGTCAAGCTTCTCGGGATACATGCCACCAGAAGCGACAGTGATAACGCGACCCCTCGACTCCCCCGCCTCAAGTAGCGGCAGAAGCAGCGAAGTAAGAAGAAATGGCCCGAGGACCTGCGAGGCCACCGTCATCTCGAAACCTTGAGGAGAGACTGCGTACTCCGCCGAGAGTGCTCCCGCATTGTGAATGAGCGCATCGAGATGCTCATGTGCACTGGCGATTTCCGCCGCGATCGAACGAACAGCGTCGAGATCGCCCATATCAGCGATGCTCGTATGCACGTCGAATCCTTGATGACTCAGGGCTTCAGCTGTGGAAGAGGTGCGACTCGGGTCACGACCTACGAGATGCAGTGTCGCACCGAGTTCGCCGAACCGGGTCGCCGCAGCCAAACCAATGCCCGAAGTGAAGCCGGTGAGGACAACGACTTGGCCATCCATTCGCGCTTGAACTTGGTCGTCCCATCCCTCGAGATGGCGACGGGCGGAATACCCGAGACCGCTCCAACTCGGAATGATCACCGCTTCCATCAATGCGTCGCTGAGTGAAGCAAGCGAGCGTTCAAGGCGGGGGTCCATCAAGAGTTCATTCTAAGAGTCGCCGCCGCATCAGTTGCCATCGGGGGCAACTATCGACCGTTGAGGGCGCCTCAAAAGAGTGAGCGCCGAGAGGTTCTGCAGAAAGACACCTCTCGACCGCAACACAAACAGCCGAACTTCGGGTCGGCTCCGAGCGTTTCAGCGGTGGCGGGGACGGGGACGGGAACCGTCGAGCACCCCAGAAAATGAGCCGCTATCGTGCAGTCCATTATTCGGCTTTATCAAGGAATCTGTGATGCACAATCTTCTTGGCGGTACCCCGATTCGTCACCGTTCGGGCCGTGTTGTGGCGCTTGGTTCGACAGCCGTTCTAGCGGCGGCGGGAGCAGGTCCGTTGGTGATGCTCACGTCGTCGACGGCGTCGGCAAACGCTGCGCTGGTTGTATCGACGTTGGCTGACTCGGGTGCGGGCAGTTTGCGCCAGGCGATGCTTGACGCGAACTCGGCAGCGGGTGTCGACACGATCACCTTTACGGCTGGTCTGACCGGCACGATCGATGTGCTGTCCGACCTTCCTGATCTCACCGGTGGCATTGATCTGCGGGGTCCGGGTGCGTCGGTCATCACCATTAACGGTGGTTGGACCGAAGCGGGTGGCGATTTGACTGGTCACTCGCTGTTCGTGCTCGACCATCTTTATGTCGCCGATGGAGCGTCCACGATCTCCGGGGTCACCATCACCGGGGGCAATGGCTCCAACAATGCCGATGAGGGCAGTGGTGGCGCCATCCAGAAGTACGAGGGGAACGCCGATCTGACGATCGCCGATGTTGTTCTGTCGGGCAACTATGCGTCCAACGACGGCGGAGCGGTGCACCTCTACGAGACCGCTGGAACGGTCACGATTCGTAACTCGGTGATCTCCAACAACGTTGCCTACTACGCCGGAGGCGCCCTCTACGCCTCCAATAACCTTGACCGGGGCGTTCTGCTCCTGAACTTGTCCAACGTCGAGATCAGCGGAAACACTGCGGGCGACGACGGGGGCGGCCTGTACTTGGATGAGATGATCACGACGATCAGTAATTCGACGATCGACGGGAACCTTTCGTATAGCGACGGTGGTGGAATTGACGTCGACGGAGGTTCGTTGACGATCATCGATTCCACAATTTCCGGAAACGAGGGCATCACCGGAGGCGGAATCTACGCCGAAGACCTCAATGCCGATCTCGAGATTTTCAATTCCACCATTTCAGGTAACCGCGCCACCTCTGATTCTGAGCCTTACCTTTACAATGGCAATACCTTTGTCGCCGGCGGCGGAGGAGGTATTTATCTGGCTAACGGGGCTGGTGCGGTTTTGGTCCAGTCGACGGTGACGGCCAATTCAAGCGATGCATTGACCGACGCAGTTGGTGGCATCCAGTCGGTGCAGGGTCGGTTGGGGCCCCTTTCAACGTCAGGGAGCTCGGCCCGACGTCAGTCAAACGAACACAAAGAAAATCGCTCAATTGAGACTTCTCTATCTCCTTCAGCGGCGGGTGATCTGACGCTGATCGGTTCAATCGTGGCGGGCAACGATGGTGCCGACATCGGAATTTGGGATGGTTCGGTTCCTGTTGTGAACACGGAGTACTCGGTCTTGGGCGCCATCCAGACTGGAGTGACCCTGGTTGATGGTGGTGGCACACAGGTTGGTGTCACAGATCCGAAGCTCGGCCTGTTGGCCAACAATGGTGGTGTCACAAAGACACACGCGTTGCTTGTAGGAAGCCCCGCGATCAATGCTGGCCCGAACCCCGTTCCCGTGTTCGACGGCAATGAGTTCGATCAGCGTGGTGTCGGGTTCGCCCGCATTGCGTTCGGTGTGGCTGATGCGGGTGCATTTGAGGTCCAGGAACCCCCGGCGACCGAACCTGTTGCCCCGGCCTTCACTGGCTAGACCGGTCTGCCGTTTCGATAAAGGAGGACAGTTCCTTCACCATCGACACGGGCGTCTCAATCTGAACTCAGCGAAACGCAAAGAGCCGACCCTCGGGTCGGCTCTTCCCACTTCGATGGTGGCGGGGACGGGATTTGAACCCGTGACCTTCGGGTTATGAGCCCGACGAGCTACCAGACTGCTCCACCCCGCGGCGTGCTGTAGAGGGTACCGGGGTGCACTGTGAAGTGCCAACTCGCGTAAATGATCGCCACACGATCACGTCACCGGTCAAGAGCCGGTCGGACAGTCGCGACCAGTCCCCGGTCCTCCCGGATATGCGACCGTCGGTTGGGCGATATACGAATCGAGCGCGGCCGCCACGCCAGTTGACTTCGCCCGGACGGGGAACCCGAATGGCTCCGAAGAGATCGTGCCATCGGGAAGCATCATGCAGTGCTGCCACGCGAGCTCGAGGCTCGGGAACTGCTGCACGAGCGTCTGCACACTGCCGACACCCTCGGCGAACCCGATCGGAGCGTTTGATCCACCGGCGAGCAACTGCTTCGCAGCATCTACACCGGCGTCGACGTACTGCAACGTGATGTTCGTGATCCCCGCTTTCTTGATCCGCGCTTGGAGGTCGAGGTCGGCCGTCGAACCCTTCGTGGCGAGCACGACGCGTCCTGCGAGATCATCAATTCCGTTTACCTGCACACCATTGAGCACCGCGAAGCCACGAGCAACGCTGTAGTACGTCGATGACCACGTCGCACCAGTTCCCGTCGCCGCCGAACGATCCGCAGTCTTCGTGATACCCGTGCCGGCGAGGTCGCACTCATCATTTCCAGGTCGCATCCAGATGTTGTCGAACGTTGAGAACTCCACAGGCTTGAGCGTCAGACCCTGCTGCTTCGCGAATCCTTCAAGGAACTCGACGTCCCAGCCACTCCACGTTCCGTCCTCACCTTTGATCGCGAACGGTGCGAACCCGGGGTAAAGACAGACTTTCAGAGACCCAGGCTCAATTGTTTGGATCGACGTCTCTGTGGACGACTTGGATGAGTCACCACAACTGCTTGCTATGAGGAAGATTGCCGCCGTGAATGCGACAACTTTTGCGATTTTCACCATTGCTGCAGAGTAACGAAACTCAGCCCAGTTCTGGGTGTTCGAGATAATGCGTAAGCGCAGTGCGGTGGCGTTCAATCAATCGCCAGGCCACTCGATGCCCACGATCGTGCCCCCAATTGTCAGCGCGACAACGAGATCCGAAAGAGCCGGCACGGTACGACTCGTGCCTGATGCCAACGCATTCATCAGTTGATCGAATCTGTAAGACCGAAGGTCATGCAGTAGCGAGAGAAGCGATCACGCTGTTCATCTGCGTCAAGTCCAAGCCAGTCGAAGGACCAGGTGTGATCGCCGTGCTTTTCACGCGGCGACCCTGCGAGGGCAGCCGTCATGGCAGCACGCACATCGTCGGGAAGGTCAATGTCGAGCTCGTCGTAGATGCGCGCCACAACGCCAACACCATCGGCGTTGAAATCAGCAAAAGAACCGTGAGCGACGCGCCCAACTGGAAGCACGCCTTGCGACTGAATATCGACGAGGCCATCAAGGTCTCCGCGATACAGGTCGGCGTGATAGCGACCGATCACCGTTGTGTCGACATCGTCGCTATGCGCCCAGCGCAGCGTCGCAATCAGGCTCGTCACTGAACCGAGGATTGCCAACGGATCGCGATGGGTGATCACCAGTTGCGCATCGGGGTAGGTGTCGAGCAGAACCGGAAGGTTGTGCAAATGCACCGGTGACTTGAGCACCCACTTCTCCGTAGGCATCTTTCGCTGAAGGATCTGCAACACCAGCCGATGCATTTCATACGCCGACGTCATATCGCAGGACTGCAACCAGTCGATGTAACTCGGCGTGTTGTAGCGACTGATGAACTCTTCGCCGCGAAACGCGAACGACATCGCCGAGAGGCATTCCTTATTCATGCGGCCGGCATAGGCATGAATCGCGTCGAGTCCGCCAGTAACGAGTTGCGGACCGCGTAGTTCAGCATCGGCCAATTCGATACGGGAATCGTTGTCGTAGGTTTCGAAGGTTGGTGGCGGAACTGGTCGCAAGAACTCCCAACCGAGCGGAACACGATGACGGTGATCGGCGGAAAGCAGAGCATGCAAAACCGTGGTGCCCGTGCGCGGCGCACCAACAACAAAAAGCGGTTCGAAAATTTGTTCGTCTCGCACCCCGGGGTCGCTACGAACCCAGTCGCAGATCTGAAGCCGAACTTCAAGCAGCCGAAGCAGGAAACGACGCGTCATCCACCGGCCAAGAAGATGCAGATTCGCTTCGGTCTCCAATGACGTAAGCGCGATATCCAGTCCTTCGAGGAAGTCCTCACCCGTCCCCGGTCCAGGAGCGCAAAGAGCGGCAATCCCCTCGTTCGTTCGCCCCTGCCGTGCCAACGCCTCGCCAACGAGGCCATCACGATCAAAGGGAAGCGCCGCCTCGGCCGCGATCGGCAGGACCAAGCCCGCATTCACCGCTTCTACCCATTCGGGGCGCGGTCCCGGATTCCAAGTCGTTGCCATCGGGTAGGAAACTACGCTGCTCGAATGGCCGACGCACCTCTCAACATTCTTGAAGGCCGTGTCGTCATCATCACAGGCGGAACTCGGGGCATCGGCATTGGCATCGCTCGCCACCTCGGAGCACTCGGAGCAAAAATCACCATCACTGGCCGCAAGCCCGAACGACTTGCAGAGGCAATTGCGCTGCTTGAATCCGAAAACGTTGAGTGTCTCGGTCTCGTCGCCGATGTCGCCGATCGTGGACGTGCGTTTGAAGTTGTTGACGAAACCCTTGCTCAATTCGGTCGCCTCGATGGTCTGGTCCTGAACGCTCAATCGTTTCGACCAGTCACTCCCCTGCTTGACGTTACCGAGAGCGATATGAACCTGTTGTTCGACACCGGCCCCAAGGGTGCGCTGTGGCTCATGCAAGCGGCGCAACCGCACATGGCCGCGAATAGCTGGGGTCGCATCGTCACGATGGGAACCTCGATGGGCCTCACTGGCGCTTCGGGATATGGCCCCTACGCCGCATCGAACGAAGCGATTCGCTCACTTACTCGCACTGCAGCGCGCGAATGGGGCCGCGACGGCATCACGGTCAATTGCGTTCTGCCTGCATCAGCCGGTCACCGCGCTCCTGTCGCCGGGTCTGACCCGGCGCGCGAAGCTGCGTTTGCCTCGATGTACAACGACAACCCGGTGGGTCGCGATGGCGATGCCATCGAGGACATCGGCCCCGCAGTCGCGTTCTTGCTGAGCGATGGAAGCCGCTATGTCACCGGACAGACCATTTCGGTCGACGGTGGCGGCATTATGCGCCCCTGAATCTCAGGTTCGGAAACGCCAGGCCAGATGACGACGGCGAGACTCAAGCAAGGCCGCGCGTTCGTCGACTGACACTCGAACGGTGTCGGCCGGAAGTTCGCTCCACACCTCGTCGACATTCACCAGTCGTGCCGTCGGCTCGGGAGCAGCGTCGCTCAGTGGCCAAAACCAGCGCAAGGTGCAAAGTCCGCCCTTACGTCCGCCAGCATCAAGCCAGTTATCGACACCAGGGTCGCGATGAGAAACAACGGCACGAATGCGCCCGTCCCCTGACAATCGTAACTGGCGATCATTCAAACTCGTAATGCGCTCAACCGGATCAGCGAGTTCAAACCAGCCATCGGGATAGAGCTGCAAACTCCAATAACGAGCGTCGGGTACTTCGCTCTCGATAATGAGCGCATCATCGGGGCCGAGGTCCCAGAAACAAAAGCCGTAACGAGCGGCAGCGAGACCCTTTTCTTGCGCAAAAGAACCATGAAAAGAATTGTCTTCACGCATTGCGCGCTGATCGATCATGTACTGGTTCCAGTACGACATTGAACGCTCAACACCCGCTACCGCATCGGCAACCTTTGCGGCAAAGTCTTCAGCGGTTACTCGGGGCAAATGGTCAGGCCCATCAAGACATTCGATCGTGAATGTTGCTGGTTCTTCTTCAGTCCAATCGAAGTAGTACTCGCGGATTGAGCACATGACAGCGCCTTCAGGAATTTGCAGCCAACCTGCTTCGGTGCCATCGCCACCGAGAAAGAACTCGAACTCGTCGCCCTTGCCGATTCCAAGATCAGATCCGTTGTGCTCGGCGAGCGTCCCCCACTTTTCTTGATGCATAAAGCCGGCCCGCATTGCCAGGATGAACTCTTCACATGAATGCATTCGGCCACGCACTCGATAGCGCTTGGTGGGATCAATTCGCGCATGACGGTAGGCGTTGTCGGCATTTGGTCCGCCCCATTGCGTAACGAGATCGTTCTGTCGCATAAAGAACGGTCGGGCAGCATTCGGATAACCGATCGACCATCCCAACCAACACAGAACCTGTTCCGCCATGTGGTCATAACCTTCGGCACGTACTGCCACATCAGCCGGGAACGGCTCGGCCATCAGTTGTTCGCCCACCGCTTCGAGTCGACGACAAAAATCACGCCACGCTGTCAGTTCGACGCTTTCGTTCGCTGCCATAACTGTTGTTCCTTCAGGATCCGTGCGGACGTCGACTTGCGGCACGGATGTTGCTACGGACACAAATGCCGGTGATGTTCGATGAAAAGTCTGATGCGAGCCACAGCACGGTTTGCGCGACTTCTTCAGGCTGGCTCAATCGCTTGAGGTCGAGATCGGCAACGTGCGCCTCGACGCCACCCGGTTGCGTTGCGAGGTAGTTGAGCAGCGGTGCGGTTGCCGTCGGGCCGGGAGTCACCGCGTTCGCCCGAATTCCGTGACCGCCGTATTCCGTCGCCACCGTTTCCATCAGATTGATGACCCCCGCTTTGGCGGCCGCGTAACCACCGAGGTTGTAGTTGCCGCCGATACCCGCGCCTGAGGACATACTCACGATTGAGCCGCCGCCATTGGCGATCATGTGCGGGATCACCGCTCGAGTCGCGTAGAACACTGAATCGAGCGTCACCGATTGCTGGAAGCGCCAGTCTTCATCACTGAGTTCGCCGAGAAGGCCTGATCGAGAAACGCCAACGTTGTTGTAGAGCACGTCAACGCGGCCATACGCGTCGATGGCACCCTGCACCCACGAGTTAACGAATGTTGGATCGCTCATGTCGCCAGCGACACCTGCGACAACAGCGCCAGAAGCCGCGAGCTCGTCAACGACACGGTTGAGCTCAGCGGCTCGTAGATCGTTCAGCCACAACACGGCTCCGTGCTCTGCGAAGAGACGGGCGGAAGCCTCACCAATACCAGCGCCGCATCCGCTGATGAGCGCCACTTTTCCCTCAAGCATTCCTGACATGGACCGCTAGCATCGCCCACGCATCGGCTCCTGTCACGCAGGACGCCACCAATCTGGAGGAAACGTGACCGAGACCGGCCCCGCCCACACCCTGCCGCAACTGACTGCCCTTCACGAGGCCACTGCGCTCCTCACTAGCGAGGGCGCTCCGTTTGAGGTCGTTCAAGAAGACGTGCGCGGCGAGACCATGGGGGTTCTGCGAAATCGGGCACGCTCACTGCGCGAGATTCTCATCAACTCCTTTGAGTTCGGCGATCGCGAGTCGATGATTTTCAGCGATGGCCGCCGCGTGACCTTCTCTGGGTTCGAAAAGGACGTCGCTTCAGTTGCCGCCTGGCTGCAGCGTGAACACGGGATTGGCCACGGCGACCGTGTCGCCCTGTGCGGCGCGAATTCCTATGGCTGGATCGTTTCGTTCTGGGCCTGTCTCTCCATGGGCGCCATCACCGTCGCCATGAACGGCTGGTGGACCGAATCAGAGATGCAGCACGCGATCGATCTCACCGAACCCAAGTTGCTGTTGTTTGACGCAAAGCGCGCCGAGCGACTTTCGAGCGAGGTCTCAATCCCCTGCTTCGATCTCGACGAAGACCTCGAGACCATGCTGGCCTATGCCCCCGACGCATCGATTCCTGCGAATCACATCGATGAAGACGATGCCGCCATCCTCATCTTCACGAGTGGCACAACTGGTCGTCCAAAAGCAGCGGTGCTTTCACACCGAAGCGTCGTTCACTACACCACGCTGCAAAACTTCCTTGGCGCGCGCGGCATGGTCATGGCTGGTCGTGGACCATCGGAAGGTCCACCACCAATTCGCCTCGTGGTGTTCCCGTTGTTCCATGTTTCTGGTCTCGGAGCAACCGTCAATGGTCTTCACACCGGTTCAACCGGTGCTTGGTTCCTCACCCGATTCGAAGCTGACGATGTGATCGATTTCGTGATCGAAAACAAGGTGAACATCATCGGTGGCACCGGCACGCACATTCTCCGCCTCCTCGATAGCGAGCGTTGCTCAGAGATTCCCCAACAACAAATCATGTCTGTCGGCATGGGTGGCTCAGCAACCACTCCGGAAATCATGCGTCGCCTCGCTAATCGCTTTCCGCACCTCGACCACACCATGTCCACCGGTTACGGCTCGACCGAAACCGGTTCGCTCGTTTCGTTCGCTCCAAATTGGATGCTCGAGGCCTCACCGGAATGCATCGGCCCGGCAATTCCCACCTGCGAAGTGAAGATCACCGACGACGAGGGCAATGAGCTCCCCGAAGGTGGCGAAGGAAATATCTGCGTTCGTAGCCCGCTGCTCATGAATGAGTACTGGCGTCATCCGGCGGCAAATGCCGGGGCGTTCTTTCCCGGCCGCTGGTTCAATACCGGCGATTTCGGTCGCATCGAGGGTGGCTGCATCTATATCGCATCGCGCAAACGCGACCTCATCATCCGCGGTGGCGAAAACATCTATCCGTTTGAAATCGAAAACTGCATCGAGGAAATGGCCGGCGTTATCGAGACTGCAGTGATCGGCGTCGATCACGACATCCTCGGCCAAGAGGTCAAAGCAATCATCGTCATCGCTCCCGACACCAACATCACCGATCTCGATGTGCACGAGCACTGCAAGAAATCACTTTCGGCCTACAAAATTCCGGCCTATATCGAGCTTCGTTCCGAACGTCTTCCCCGAAATCCCAGCGGCAAAATCCTCAAACATGTTCTTGCCGATGGCAGCGAAGCTGGTTTCGTCGAGGAATAAGAGTTAGTTATCTCTTCCGTCGAGTTCGACAACCCATTTGCCGAGCGCGTCCCACAGGTCAGTTCGATTCTTCGAAATCGAGTGATTATGACCAGCCCCGGCGAGCACGAACGTCTCTACCGATGAGGCTGCAGTCAACAGCGCAACAACCTCCTTGATGTCGCCAGCGATGTCGTTCTCGCCTAGACCGATAAATACAGGAACTTCAATCGACGCCAAAGCGGCATTCGACGAACCTGGAACCATCGAAGCCAGACCACAAAGTGCCAGCAACGGACCCGAGGCAGAAGCAAGTAACTGGCGAGCAGCGGAAAGCGTTCCGGGATTCAACATGTCCGAACTCGTCGATGATCCTGGAACTAGTGCAGTCCCAAAACGCTCACGGACTAACTCAGCGAGAACAGGTTCAAGACGCTCATAGTTGTTCGCATACGACAACTCGGCGCGATTTAGGTACTCAGGAAGTCCCGCTCCCCCGAAACCCAAGAATGCCACCGCATCAAACGATCGGTGATGCCACTGCGCGTGAGCAACGATGAGCGCCCCCATGGAATGACCCAGACCAATGAATCGAGTCGGCTCGAACAGATCCATCGCATGGGCAACAAGTTCTGACATTGCACCATGGTCAACCTCGGCAACGACACGCGGGTTCAATATGTATGGATCTTCGGGCACCGAACTCTCGCCCACACCAGGGTGATCGACGACAGCAACCGCAATTCCAAAGTGGTCTGCCAAGTACCGCGCCATCGACCACTCTCCCGGCAAGCCCTCGGGAAGATCGAAATAGACACGATTCATTCCCCCACCGGGGAAGCAGACCAAAAGCGGGGCCGACTCAACCCCATCGGGTACGTACAGGTCGGCAGCGAGCATCTCGATACCCGCCGGACCCAATCCTCCGACATCGAGTTCCAGCCGTTCCCCCCGAGCCATAACTCAGCGTAGGCCGAGGTCTTCGCTCCAACACCTTGTTGGCTATTGCCAAAAGTGTTTTGGTCGCCCATGATGTCCACATGACCGGTGTTCTGGGGGGAATCCGGGTCATTGATCTCACTACAGGGATCGCTGGCCCCATGGCAACAATGCTGCTCGCCGATAACGGCGCGGACGTTGTCAAGGTCGAGCCGCCCGGTGGTGACCCCACCCGATTGACCGAATCAGGCGCGCGGGTGTGGGCCCGAGGCAAGCGCAGCATTGAGCTCGATGTGGACGATGCTGCGCAGCGCGATCAATTGCTCGCTCTCATTGATCGAGCCGATGTTCTGGTCGAGAACTTTGACCTTGGCGTCAGTGAGTCACTCGGCCTCGACTGGGAAACACTGAAAGAGCGCAATCCCCGACTCGTGATGTGTTCAATCACACCCTACGGACGGCACGTCGATTTCAAAGATCGTCCCGGGATCGATGCGCTTGTCGCGGCGCGCACTGGGCTGCATTGGGAACAACGAGGTCGAGTCGGAACAACAATCGGCCGGCTTTGCAACCTTCCCATTGAACTTGAGGACCTCGACATCCCTTCCGGTTGTTTCGACGGCCCCGATCGCGAAGGCCCCCTCTTTACGCAATCGCGTTGGCCGAGTCTTGGCGCCGCGTTCTTGGCCACCACCGGAATCAGCGCGGCATTGCGCGCACGACTGCACACCGGCCGCGGACAGTGGGTCGAGACCTCACTGTTACAAGGCGTTCTCGTCAGTACTGCTGGCGGGTGGCAACGTCCTGAGCATCCCGAAGCTGACGGCTACATGTGTTGGATCTTTGATCCGCGCGGCAGCAAGGGCCACTTTGAATGCGCCGACGGCAATTGGATTCAGAACTGGGTGCCGAATCCCTCGTTCGCTTTGGGTGTTTCGCAGGGCGACACCATCAATGTCGACGATCGCATCACCAAGCCCACCGACGATCCTTCTCGAATCGGTCCTGATTACAGCGAACTCGTGGTTCTCGCTCACTATCACCCGCAAATGAAAGAGGCCTACGCGAAGTATCCCGCGCAGGACTGGCTTGATGCCGCGGCGCAGGTTGGCATCCCGATGCAGCCAGCTCGGAGGCCTGAAGATGCGTTGAACGATCAGGCCCTCATCGATGAAGGGATCATTGTCACCGTCAATGACCCCGAAGTCGGGCCCATTCGCCATGTCGGTCTTGTTTACGGGATGACGAAGACGCCAGGAAAGGTGCAGGGACCAGCGCCAACCGTTGGCCAGCACACCGATGAACTTCTCGCCGAACTCAACATTCCGTTCGAACGGACACAAACTGGCACATCGAAAGCACTCAAGAGTCCACTCGAAGGAATTTTGGTGCTCGACCTCGGACTGGCCATTGCTGGACCATTCAGTACGCAGTTGCTTTCCGATCTCGGTGCGACCGTCATAAAGGTGAACACCGTCTATGACATGTTCTGGCATTCGACCCACATCGCCTTTACCGCCAACCGAGGCAAACAATCGATCTCCATCAATCTCAAAGACCAGCGCGGCCTTGCCGTTCTGCGCGAGTTGGTGAAGCGAGCCGATGTCGTGCAGCACAACATGCGGTACGAAGCCGCAGTTCGTCTTGGCATTGATTATGAATCACTCGTCGAGATCAAGCCCGATCTCATTTATTGCCATAGTTCCGGTTTCGACAAAAGCCGCGCCCACCTGCCGGGCAACGACCAGACCGGGGCATGCCTCGCCGGGGTTGAATACGAAGACGGCGGAATGGCCGACGGCGGCAAGCCCCTCTGGAGCCTCACGTCCTTTGGCGACACAGGCAACGGGTTCCTCGCTGCAATCGCAATCATTCAGGCGATCACTCACCGCGAGGTCACTGGTGAAGGCCAGTTCCTTTCCACCTCGATCCTTGCGGCGTGTCTTCTCAACTCGTCGTACGCGTGGGTCAACGCAACAAACGGCGAAGGCGTGGATCGCCCAAAGGTTGATGGCCTCATGTTCGGAACTGGCTCGCGCACACGTCTTTACGAAACAGCCGATCGCTGGCTGTGCCTTGCCGTGCAGAACGACGAACAGTGGTCGGCACTCGAAGCCATCAGCGGAATCACGCGGCTCACATCACTTACCGATGCAGATGCGATCACAGAACTGAGCGCAACCTTCCGCACCCGTACCGCAGCCGAATGGTTCGATGTACTCGACAGTGCTGCTATCCCCTGCGAAATCGAAGACGAAGACTTCTGCTTGCGCCTCTTCGACGACCCGCAGTTCCGTGACGCCGGGCTCGTCACCACAATGCAGCAGGCCCAGGTCGGGAGTTTCGACCACTTCGCCCATATGTGGACGTTTTCCGACACACCCACACGAATCGCCGGACCGCCACTGATTGTCGGTCACGACACCGTCGACATCATGACTGAACTCGGCATCAGCAAAACCGAGATCGACACTCTGATCGCTGACGGCGTCGTCCTTCAATCCACACTCCGACAGGAGCGCGCCTTATGACCGCCGTTCGTCCACCAATCTTTGACTTCGACGATGCGTTCTTCTGGGAAGGCGCCAAAGAACACAAACTTTTGATTCAACGATGTGGCGACTGCGACACCTTGCGCCATCCGCCCACCCCAATGTGTGCAATCTGCGGTTCAACCAACAACCAAACGACACAATCAGCAGGGAACGGCATCATCCTCACCTGGATAGTTTCGCAGCACCCCACAGAACCTGACGCAGAACCTCGCATCGTCATCCTCGTGCAGCTCGATGAAGGCACCCGAATCGTTTCCAACCTCATCGATGTTGCACCAACCCACGATCAGGTGCTGAACGATAAACGGGTCGAGGTGTGCTTCGTTGACTACGACGGAACCGTCCTGCCCCAGTTCCGTTTGGCAGAGGTGCAGCCATGAGTGAAACACGTGCAGTCATCGCTGGCATTGGTCACACCGAGTTCTCACAGAACTCGGGACGCTCAACATTGCAACTCGCCGCCGAAGCTTCACGCGACGCGATTCGCGATGCAGGTTTCTCCCCCGCCGAAGTCGATGGCACCGTCACATTCTCCATGGACACGAACGACGAACTCGCTCTTATCCGAACGATCGGCGTTCCCATGCTGCGATTCTGCGCTCGCACCCGAGGCGGTGGTGGTGGGGCAAGCGCAACCGTTCAACTTGCTGCAGCCGCCGTCGAAAGCGGTCAGGCCGATGCGGTGCTTGTCTACCGAGCATTCAACGAGCGTTCGGCCCATCGTTTCGGACAACCGGTGCAGGCCAACCCCGACCCGGCTTGGAATTGGGCGAGCCCCTTCAGCCTCAACACGCCAGCAAAGGTCTACTCACTCACCTTTCAGCGCTACATGCACGAGTTCGGCCTCACCAACGAAGACTTCGGCCGCTACACCGTCGTTGCTCGCGACTGGGCCTCGACCAACCCCAATGCGCAGTTCTACGAGCGGCCCATCACACTGCAGGACCATCAAGATTCGCGGTGGATAGTCGAACCAATCCTCCGAAAGCTCGACTGCTGTCTTGAATCCGACGGCGGTGTCGCGCTTCTCATCACCTCCGCCGAACGCGCCGCAGATCATGGCGCCGACGCGGTTCCGATTCTCGCCTCCTCAGCGATACAACTCGAAGGCGGACATGAGATGTTCGCCTACTACCACGAGGACCTTTGCGAATACCCCGAAGGCCGTGTACTCGGCCAACAGCTCTACAAACAGGCGGGCATTACGGCCGACGACATTGATGTCGCCATGATCTACGAGAACTTCAGCCCAATCGTGTTCCTTCAACTCGAAGCATTTGGCTTCTGCGGGCGCGGCGAGGCAAGCGACTTCATCAAAGATGGCCACATTGGGCGCGGCGGTTCGCTGCCCGTGAATACCAATGGAGGCCTCTTAGGCGAGGGCTATATCCACGGAATGAACAACATCGTCGAAGGCGTGCGTCAATTGCGGGGCACGTCAGCAAACCAAGTCTCCGGAGCTGAGCATGTTCTCGTTAGCGCCGGCCGTAGCGGCCTCATTCTGGGCCGCTGAGCGAAAGGAATACTGATGACCATCACCGAATCCAACATCGTCCTGAACCACACCGGCGAACGAATCATCTCCGCCGATTCGCATGTGGCGATTACGCAAGATCAGGTCAAGGCCAACCTTGATCCCAAGTTTCATCCCGACTACGACAAAGCCCAGCAAGCATTTGCTGCGCGCGTTGCCGCCAACATGAGTTCCGCCAAGGTCAATGCCGACGCGATGAAACGAAATCCGCATGCGGCGTTCTCTCGTCCCGGCTACCACACCGCCTCAGACCGACTCGCCGACATGGACGCTGACGGCGTCGACGTTGAAGTCATCTATTCCGAAGTAAGCGCCTTCCGCTATATCGGCGACATGGAGCGCGGCGCCGCCGAAGCTACACGCGCGTTTAACGACGTTCTGACCCAATTCGCGTCTGCCGATCCTCGGCGGCTTGTCGTCAGCTACCAGATCCCGATTCACGACATCGATGCAGCCGTTGCTGAGGTGCACCGGGTTACGGAATTGGGAGCAAAGTCTCTTCAGATTCCCGTCTTCCCAACCGAACTCGGACAACCTGACTACTTCGACGAACGCTATGAACCGCTTTGGGCGGCCGTTCAAGAAACAGGACTTCCGATGTGCTGCCACATCGGCATCAACACAAATCTCGATGAACTCACCCGTCGTGACCCAACTCCGCAGAAGGGCATCATGGTCACGATGACTGCTCTCTCCACCGCAGAAGCGTTGGGTATGTGGATCCTCACCGGGACGCTCGAAAAATTTCCCGATCTCAAACTGGTATTCGTTGAACCCGGTATTGGCTGGATTGCTCACTATCTCGATCTCATCGATGACATGGTCGTTCGCCAGGGGTACGTCTATGACAATCTCAGCGAACTCCCGAGTTTCTATTTCCGCCGCAACATGTGGACCACATTCGTCGACGAGCCGCGCTCGATCGAAGCACTGCGTTACGACGTCGGTGTCGACAACATCATGTGGTCCACCGACTTTCCTCATCCCGTAACAAGTTGGCCCGATTCCCAGGACCTTATTGAGCGGGCCTTCATAGGGGTTCCTCATGAGGAAAAGCGCAAAATTGTGTGCGACAACGCAGTCAAAGTCTGGAACCTGTGAACGCCACTACCTCCAACCGTTCAACGGGACAGTTCCTCGACCGCGACACACTCGTCGCTACCGCAGCGGACCTTGCCGACAAAATCGGATGGACGGAACTCACGCTGTCGAAAGTTGCTGAAGCGGTTGACCGGCACGTGAGTTCGCTCTACTCCCATGTCGACGGTCTCGATGCGCTACGGCGTGAGATCGCGGTCCTCGCGGTAACCGAGATTGGCGATGTTGTCTGGCGAGCAAGCGTGGGCCGCAGTGGGGCTGACGCGCTCACTGCGATTGCGGAGGCGGAGCGCGACTTCGCCCGACTGCACCCTGGGCGTATGGCTGCGCTGCGGGGGCATCTCGGAGCCGACGACGCAGAGTTCACAGAACGGGCCAAGCGCATTGCCCAGCCAATCCGAACGGTGCTCGCCTCGTTTGGATTGGACGAAAAGCAGGTTGCCATCGCCCACCGCGTCTTCAGCGCGACGGTTCGTGGCCTCATCGAACCAGGAACCCCCTTAGGGCGTGCCGATGACGACATCGCGCTTCAGGCCACGGTCACCCTCTTTGTCACCGCACTCGAGAGCGGCAACTGGCCAACGGTCGAGAAAAGCCCACCGCTAGGCGGGCGTGCCTGATCGAACCGTCGTTGTTGTTGTCGTTGAACCCGACGAGCCTGAAGCACCCGAACTCGAAGTGGTTCCATCGGGAAGCGACTGCGCTTGGCTAATGAGCGTCTGTGCTTCCTTAACCTTTGCCTGATAGCCAGCAAGATCACCATTCCGAAGCGCCGTGTCGGCATCGGTCAATGCCCTCGCCGCCTGATCGATCAACTGATCCTTCGTGGCATTTCCGGTGGACGGAATCGTGGTGGTCGTCGTGGGATCACTCGGCACTACTCCGCCGTTGTTGGACCCATTGTTCGTGGTGTCTTCCGGCGAGGCAATCCCCGACTCGAAGGTTTGCGGGTTGGCTCCAGGGAAGAGTGTTTGCAACGCTTCACGAAGCGTGGGCTTCATCACGACCTGTCCACCAAACACCGCGATGACCTGCTTGAGTTCAGGGATCGCCGTGTTGTTGTCTGATGACACATACAGCGGACGGATGTAGATGATCGAGTTGTTTACCGGGGTCAGCATCAAAGCGCCGAACTGGGTACGCGATCCCTGCTGGTTGAGCAGCGTCGTGTACTTGCTGACCTCTGGATCAGCAAGAATGTTGGCGTTGACGATTGCAGGGCCATCGATATTGAAACCAGAAGGCATTTCGTACACCGTCAACTTGCCGTACTGCGCAGGATCGCTATTTGCGACCATGAACGAAGTGAGCGTCTTTTTGGAGTCATCGTCGGAGAACGGAACAAACGGACGCAGCATCACAAAAGATTCGTTCTCCTCCCCCGGAAGTCGAATGAGCGAATACACAGGGCTAATGCGCGCTTCCTTTGTGCGCACAACAGTTGTGCCATTCACCGTTTGAGTAGAAGCAACAACCGCTGTTGAACCGTTCACCGTGGAACCTGGATCCTGAGCAACAGACCAACTCGATGACTTCTCGTAGAACGACTTCGCATCGCTGATGTGGTAGCGACCAAACATATTGGTCTGCACCCGGAAGAGGTCTTCGGGATAGCGCCAATGTGCTTTCAGTTCGGCAGGCATCTCGTCGACACCCGCAAACAATGCCGGGAAGGCTTTCTGGTAGGCGTTGACGATCGGATCTGAAGGATCCACGACGTAGAGCTTCACCGTGCCGTCGTAGGTGTCGACCACACCCTTGACCGAGTTGCGGACGTAATTGAAGCGATTGCCGCCAAGATCGCTGCCAGCTGGAAGTCCGCTTGAATCAGCACGCTGCGCGTTCGGATAACGATCAGTGGTTGTGTATCCGTCGAAGATGTAGACAACTCGTCCGTCTTGAATGACCGGATATGGATCGCTGTCGAACTGCATGAACGGAGCGACGGCTTCAACGCGCTGGCGAATATCGCGCTGATACACAATGCGGGAATCAGAGGTAAGGAAGTTCGAGACAACAAGGTTCCAGTCCGAGAACCTCAGACCGTACGCGGCCTTCTTGAAGAAGGAATCAAGCTTTACGCCGCCAGAGCCGGAGTACTCCGTGAACTTGGTTTGGCCGTCAGCTTCGATGAAATCGATTTCCTCGCGGGTTGCGTTGGTAATTGCATAGCCCGTCACGTTCTCGCCGTAATACAACTGCGGAGTTGAAACTTCAGTCGTCATTCGCGAGGTATCGGTGATCTGAGGAACATTCCTGATCAAGAAATCGGGACGACCTTGCGTGGTCGTTGCATTGGCCGGGGCAAGGGCCACGCCGTACCCGTGTGTGTAGGCCAAGTGCTGGCCTTCCCATGAACTCTGCGGAATCTGCCCAACATTGAGATCACGGGTACCGATGATCACCTGCGTATTGGCAATTTCACCGGAAGGGGTCTTGATCGGATAGCGATCAACATCAAGTTCGTTGAATCGAAGTTGTGAGTACTGGCTCTGCAGACGCTGGTAGGTCGGTTCAACGATCGTTGGATCAAGCAATCGGATATTGCGAATCGTTCCTGGGTTCTCATTGACGTTTTGCGTCGCAACCGATTTATCTTGGTTGTAAATAAAGGGTTTGGTGTCGACCTCACTGAGACCTAGAGCGGTTCGCGTCGCACTGATGTTGTGGTCGATGTATGGCGTCTCTCGAGTTGATTCCTCAGGTTCGACCACGAAGCGCTGGATAAATGCTGGATAGGCGACACCGGCAACCACCGAGATGAGCGCCCACAGCCCGACCGCAACAACTGGAAGCGTCCAGCCGCGTCGCCAAATGTTTGCGATGAAAAGTCCAAAAGACAAGATCGCGATGAAGAGCAAGAGGTAGATCGCAGGAAGTTGGGCTTTGACGTCGGTGTAGGTCGCGCCGTCAACCGTTCCGCGAGTTGAGTAGGTCAGCGCAAAGCGCTGCAACCAATAATCAGCGGCCTTCACTAATGCCAGCAAACCAAGCAACACAGAAATATGCGCCTTGACCTGAGGAGTGACTCGCTCCCCTGTGGCCTGCAGTCGGATACCGCCATTGAGGTAATGCGCGACGACAGCCACGATTAGCAGAATGATTCCGGCTGCGAACAGCCAATTCACTACCGATGAGTAGAACGGAAGCTTGAAGACGTAGAACCCAACATCGGTCTGAAACGTTTGATCGTTCACGCCGAAGCTTCCGCCATTACGGAAAAGAATCCACTGGTTCCAGTCGCCCGACATTCCCAATCCGGCAAAAAGCGCAAGAACAAACGAAACGACCACGCGAACGGTCTTGGTGCGACGGCCAATCGTTTCGTGATAGCGCTCAAGTAAATCGTCTTCTGGTCCAGTCGGGCGAACCTTCGGACCAATACGGTCAGCAATTACCAAGTTGATGAGCACCATCACAAAGAATGCTGCGGTGAAAATTGCTCCGAGAGCGATCTTCGCTCCGAGCACCCCGGTAAAAACTGAACTGAGACCCAACGAGTCGAACCACATCCAGTCGGTCCAGAAGCCGGCGAGGCCGCGTAACGACATGAACAGAACAAAGACCACCGCCGCGGTCACGATGAGAGCAAGGCGACCTCGCGAAATACGGCGACGCTGGGGCATGTCATTTGGGGTTCGCATGGACCCCCAGCCTACGGGCGTTCTGGGCCTATTCCGGGTCGCGCCGTTTAGGAGACAGGAAGTACGGCGCAGTGGCAACCAGGGTGCAACGGGGGCACCTTGTGACCTGTGGGGAAGGCCCCACCACGATCAATTGGTCCGCCGAGAGCATTGTCTTCGCAGTCAGGCGAGGGGCCATCGCCTGCCGCAACAACCCAGCGCACCTTGGAGTTCTTGGGCAATCGGTCGAGAACGCCCCGATTCGCCGCTGCGAGCACCGCAAAGGTGACGGCGTCATCAACCCGTTGGCCCTTCCACTCACGGAAGGTCGACCGGATTCGCTGGGCAAGATCGTCGCGATCACCCGCAGATTCCGACACAGCTCGTTCGAGCCGATCACGCAGTGGGCCGACGATCGCACTCGCCAGATCGGCAGCGAGGTCACCGACCGATGCACGGGCAGAACTGCGGCCCTTGACCGGGGCGATTGCCGCACCGGCCTCGGTGGCATCAGCGAGCGCGGGAAGAGCGATGTCTTCATAGCGCTCCAACTGAGACTCAGGAGTCGGAAGAAAAGCGATTGCTGTCAGATTGCCCTTAATCGACCGCAACGTAGAGAGAAGTTCGTTCTGCTCGTCGGATAACTCGCGCTTGATGCGACGAGCCAGTGAACTTTCGATTGACGAAACAGCTGCGTCGCGCGCTGCGATGAAGACTTGGTCGGCATCGGCAGACGAGTCGGGAGCAATGACTTCTGTCGCTTCTGGTACGACGACCTCGACGACTTCCTCAATGATTTCAGGTTCGGGGTCAGCAATTGTGTCGGGAACATCGCCCGAAGTCGCAACCTCGTCTTCACCTTCTTGACGAAGCCGAGCAAAGACATCGGCGGCCTTGCCACTCGATGTGCGCACGACACGGACCGATGACGAATGACGACCTTCGCGCGGATCTTCCGGAACAACCGCTGTTTCGGTTGGAGGCTCAGGTGCATCTTCGACAACCACTGCTGCTTCAACAATTTCCTCGACGACCGCTTCTTCCACTGGAGGAACAACCGTGAGCTTGGGGGCCGATGGACGCGCTTCGGCCGGCGTTTCAACGTTTCGCGCCTGCGAAGCAAGGAAGACGTCGATGGTTGGTTCGTCGAGTTCTTCAGCCGAAACAATCGGAGTGATTGTCGCCTCGAGCTCGGAGTCGACGCTTTGCAATGAGGCAACTTCGGCGGAGAGTCGGCCTTCGGGAAGAGCGACGTGAAGTTCCTCAGTGGCGACAGCAAGAGTTTCACGAACGATGTCGTAGGCAGCAGAGAGACGATCGCGTCCGGCCTGCAATTGTTCGATCTGTTGACGAAGTGCCTGACGGCGGTTTGCGAGATCGTCGAGCATGCGCTGGCGAACTTCCTTCGCCTCCTGCACCATCTCGCGACCCTGCTGTTTGCTCGCTTCGATGATCGAAGCGGCTTCAGCTTCGGCATTCGCACGCTGGGTTTCGGCGTACTCCCGAATTTGTGCAGTTGCTTGCTCGGCTTCTTGGGTGCGCCGAGCTACAAGAGTTTCAGCGTCTTCTCGTAGACGTACGGATTCTTCACGCGCCTCACGGAGGAGTCGCGCCACGTTTTCCTCGGCCTTTGCACGAATCTCGGCTGCAGCTGACTGAGCGGCATCAAGAACCCGCGTCGTTTCCTCGCCCAGCAATTTCGTGAGGTTCGAAGGGTCGATCGGATCGTGTTCGGCGCTTTGGCGGCGCGCCTGGTCGAGCTGTCGCTCGAGTTCGGAAACACGAGTTTGTGAGGTCTTCAACTGATTCGAGACCTGAAGGAGGTAACGCTGGACCTCAACGGGGTCAACGCCCTTCTTTACGGTCGCGAAGGTTTTATCGAGGATGCGGTCGGGATCGATCGGCCCGGACGAGTCGGTTGCCATCGCTGTCAAGGCTACCGACGAAACGTCGACATTCCGGTGATACCAAGGGGTCAGTTGGCGGCGAGAGCGCTGCCGACGGCCGGAAGCACCAGGTTGCCGCCACCAACTGTCGTGAGAACTTCAAGAGCTTGGGTCAATGACTCAACTGGCTCAACGCGTAGATCACCCGCGTACTTGCGGGCCTCATCGATCTCACTTGCAGGAACCAACATCAAATCGACACCAGCCCGACGCGAGGCCATCACTTTTTGGTGGATTCCGCCGATTGGCCCCACCGAGCCATCGAGGGTGATCGTCCCGGTCACTGAAACGTTGAGTCCGCCAGTGAGACTTTCAGGAGTCATGACATCAAGAATCCCCAGGGTAAAGGCCAATCCCGCCGACGGGCCGCCCACCCGACCGGAATCAATCGTTACCTCAACCGGAAAAGTGAATGAGAGATCGCGGGTAAAAGTCGAGACCCCGAGAAATCCCTTTGTCGCGTCCCCTTCGCGGGCGCCAAGGACTACCTGTACCTCGCGAGGCGGAAGAGCGCCTTCCAGTTTCGAATCAAAAGGTTCGACACCCAATGTGATCGTCGCCCCCGGAGTTGTCGCGCTGATCACGTTGATCAATTGCTGGCTAAACGAAATCTGTTGACCGTTGGCACGAACAATGACATCTCCCGGAACAAGCATGTTGGCCGATGGTCCGCTTTCGACTACTGATGCAACGACTGCGCCGGTACCGGTCGATTCGACGGGATAACCGAGCCGAGTGAGTGCCTGGTACTGCGCAGCATCTTTGGATTCCGTCATCAACCGCAAATTCAGATCACGATTCTGATCAGGCGATTGTTTACCGAGAATGTCTTCCCTCGAAGCGAGATCAAGATCGGGATTTACCCATGCAGCTAGCGCTTCAAATGGTGTCGCCTGTCGAAGCGACACTGTGAGGAAATCAACTTCTCCCCCATTCACATACGTCTGCGCTCCGCTCACCGAAATAAGACTCTCGGTCGGTCGCGAAGAGCCCGGAGACATCACGTAATACGGGAGTCGAAGAACTAACCCCAGCGTGATGATGAGTACGGCGAACAAGAAACCAAGCGACGTGAGCCAACGTCGGCGTCGACTCCAATGCGGCGATTCCTCACCCGCAGTCGCAGGAGCGGGCACAGGTTCTTCTTCGTTGAGCTCGACCACGTTGCTCCACAGACAAAACGCGATGGATTCGGCCCATCGACCGTGTCAGCCTGCCATGTCCGAGACCATGAACCGGCGCACCCGCCGACAGAGTGCGAGGATGTCCCTTGTGACTGCGAGCAATCAATGGCAACCGATCTATGGAGATGACATCGGCCCTACCACCTCGGAGCGCATCCGATCTGGGGTCGGCCTTGGCGTGGTCCTCGTCATTCTCGGCACCGCTCTCGCTGCCGGGCTCGCGCTTTCGGTCGTCGTACTCTTCGGGCTCTTCGGCGCCTCGATCGGCTGAGCATGCCTGGCCGTCAACTCGATGACACCGTCGCTCGCCGACGCGATGCTGCGCTCGCGGGACATACGGGCGATGAAAACACCGCCCGATCCTTCCTAAGCGACGACGACGCGAATGTTCGTGCCACCGCTCTTGGTGCGCTCAACCGCCTCGGCGCACTAACAGAGGACGAACTCATTCGGGCCACCGCTGATGCCGACCCAATCATGCGTCGTCGGGCATGCACCGAATCAACCTCATGGAACGGCAGCGTCGGTGAACCGATCACCCCCGACGCAGCGGCCGCTATCGCTGCACTTCTTTCCGATAGCGATGACTCCGTGGTGGAAATTGCCGCATGGGCGTGTGGAGAGCGTCCACCTGCAACGAGCGCAACTATTGAACGACTGTGCGAGATTGCAACCCGTCACGACGACGCGCTGTGTCGTGAATCTGCAGTTGCAGCGCTCGGTGCTCTCGGCGATCCCGCGGGACTTGCCGCGATTCTCGCCGCAACCGAGGACAAAGCAACGGTTCGCCGGCGCGCCGTTATCGCCCTAGCCCCATTTGATGGCCCCGAAGTCGACGCCGCTCTTGAACGGGCAACAAACGATCGAGATTGGCAGGTCCGGCAAGCTGCCGAAGACCTCAGTCCATGAACATGACCTTGAGTGCATCGAAGGATTCGACGCAATGGCCTGCCCCGAGAACAACTGATTCGAGTGGCGCTTCGACGAGGTGAACCGGAACCTCGGTTTCGGATTCAATCCGGAGATCGAGGCCGCGCAACATCCCACCGCCACCAACCAAATAGATGCCTTGTTCGATGAGGTCTTGAGCCAACTCAGGCGGAGCTTGACCCAAACATGCGATGACCGCATCGACCATTGCCGACACAGGTTCGTCGATTGCTTCGCGAACCTCTTCGGCAGTGAGAACAACGGTCTTGGGGAGACCGCTCATTAGTTCCCGACCGCGAACCTCGGCGGCAAACTCATTTTCTGTTGGCCACGCTGAACCGATCGTGACTTTGATTTCTTCTGCGGTGCGTTCGCCCACAGCGATGCCGTATTCACGCCGGATGTAGGTCTGGATAGCAGCATCGATATCGAAACTTCCGACACGCACCGCTTCGAGCGCAACTACCCCACCAAGTGAGATGAGCGCGACTTCAGAGGTTCCGCCTCCGATGTCGATCACCATGTTGCCGAGCGGTTCGTTAATGGGAAGACCTGAACCGATGGCCGCTGCCATGGGTTGCTCAATGAGGTGCGCTTCTGCTGCACCAGCACGACGAGCAGCTTCGGTAACCGCGCGCTGTTCGACAGCGGTAATTGCAGAAGGAACACAAATGACAACACGCGGGCGATTGAATCGGTTGACGCCAACACGCTGGAGAAGGAGACGGATCATGCGCTGGGTAACTTCGAAGTCGGTGATTGCACCTTTTCGAAGTGGGCGGACCGCAACGATGTAGCTCGGCGTGCGCCCAATCATTTGCCACGCTTCGTGACCCATGGCAAGTACGTCTTGAGTGCGACTATTCAGCGCAATTACTGAAGGCTCATTGAGGACAATGCCCTCGCCGCGAACGTAGACGAGTGTGTTTGCGGTTCCGAGGTCAATCGCAATATCGCGTGCCATATCAACGACCACCCAATCGACGCTTTTCCGCGTCTTGCACGCCGCGTACTGGGCGTGGCGGAGTTGAGGGAACAGGCGGAGTGCTTAAGGCATCCATTTCGCGTTGAAAGTCGTCAACGCTTGCCATGAAGTGCGTGGGCTTGCGATGACGGATCCACACAATGAGCGAACCAATGGCAGCCACAACAACTGCCAGAAGAAGAAAAGCAACGCCACTCATGCGAGAACTCCGCGATCGTCTACGTCGGCGATGTGCTGTGCGGCGCGCGCCCATTGCGAACCACCTTCGAAGAATTCCTTCTTCCAGATCGGTACTGATTCTTTCAGCGTGTCGATGGCGAATTCGCAGGCATCGAATGCGGCGCCGCGATGAGGTGCCGATACCGCAACAACAACTGATGACTCGCTCAGGAGCACTCGCCCTTCGCGATGCCAGATGGCGATTCGCCCTAACTCGGGCCAACGCTGACGAGCTTGATCAGCAATGGCTCCAAGGCGAGGCTCAACCTGTTCGGCCCACGCCTCGTAATCGATATGAGTGACGCCAGTCGAGCCATCGGCATGGTCTCGGACCAAACCGCTGAAAACCACCACAGCGCCACAGCCTGGGAGTGCAACCCAATCGGCTGCGAGCCCGACCTCGAGCGATTGGTCGGTAAGCGCGACCCAATCGTCGGTGGTGGGTGGTTGAAGAGTCACGGCTACCCATCGTAGTAGGGGCCGCGGCTAACTCTGCGGGGCCCACCGCTACATTCGCCCCCATGCCGTTCCTCGATGACCCGGATGACGATGCCGGGTTCGTCCCCCCACTCCCCCAAGACGACCGATTATGGCGTCACCCATCGGAGATGGCGGGCCCAAACCCGATTTCGTCTCGAGCGAAACGCCGATATTCGTCACGGACGGGATTCTTCGCAGTGGTCGCAATCGGTCTCATTGCGACCACGACCGGTATCGCTGCATTTGGCATTCTCGGCTCATCCAACCGTGCTCCCCAAGAAACCGAGTTCGCCGTCGGGCCTGCAGCCGAGGCACTCCCCGAAACCGCGCTGTCCTCTGTTGCACCCGCGATTGTTCAGATCAAGGTTGACCGTGCGTCCAGCTCGTTCGTTGTGACCGGGCTCATCATCCGTTCCGATGGTCATGTGGTCACTGCCTCCGACCCACTCGAAGGCGCGCGTTCACTCACCGTCACCACTGCCGACGGACGTGCATTTAACGCAACCATCGTCGGCACCGACCCAGCCGACGATCTCGCAGTCATTGATATTGAAGGTTCAGGGCTACCCACTCCTTCATTTGGCGACATCAATTCTGTTGCGCGAGGAGACATGGTCTTCGTTATCGGCCGCACCCCCAGCGATAACCGGTCGTGGGTTGCATCCGCGATCTTTCAATCAGTCGGGGTACGTCTCGACACAACGGATGGATCCACGTTGCACGACATGATCGGTTCCGCTCTCGATGTTCAACCTCCAACTGATTCCGCAGTCCTGTGCACAAAGGCAGGCGAAGTGATCGGCTTGTTGACATCTCGCGCAGCGGGAGCGACTCAATCGGCAGCTCTTGCGGCTGTTCCATCAACGCTCGCTCTGCCCAGCGCTACCAATTCCTTCGCACACTCGGTTGCATGGACGCGTCACGTCGTCGACGACATCATCGAAACTGGTTCTGTTCATCACGGATGGCTTGGCGTCATGACAACTGATGCTCCCGAGGGCGGCGCAGCCATCGAATCGGTTACGCGCAATGGTCCTGCAGATCGAGCCGGCCTTATCGCCGGCGATCGCATTACCTCGTTAGGTGAGGCGAATCTGGCGACGAGTTCGGCCCTTGTCGTCGCGCTCCGAGACCACGCTGCCAACGACACCGTCACGATCGGCTATGTCCGCAACGGTGTCGCAGCTAAGACGTTCGCCAAACTCATCGATCGGAGTTGAGTTGGCGGCGGATGAAAAAGACCGCCCCAATCACAACGCCAAACACCACCGCGGCCGCACCGCCCAGCGCTAATTGCTGACGATGGCGCGGAGTGACCCGAGCCCAAATGCCGCCACTGTCGGCGTCAACGTAGGCCTCCTCATTTCGAAACGTGGGTTCCCACCCCAAGGATCGAATGCGATCGTTGGCAACAACCCATGGTCCCGAACCAGCCAAGAGGGCGTCGGGATCGCCGGGGGCAACGCCGAAGTACTTGCCGATTCGAGCCAACACGTAGGCGAAAGGCTTGTACACACGAACTCGTGCAGTGGGCCCCTTGAGCGCGCGAACTTCATCCACCGTGAGCCAACCATCGGGCGCGACGTTCACTGGTCCATCAACTCGTGAACGGCAAACGGTGACAAGAGCAGTCGTGAGGTCATCAAGGTGCACAAACTGCACCGGGGCGACCACACCACTTATTTGAAGACCGGCCGTTGCCCAAGGTGAACGCGCCAACCACTTTTCGTTTTCCGGACCAACAACGATGCAAGGGCGAACGAGCGCGCAGGTGGCTCCGCGCGACCTCGACCACGTGGCACACAGTCGTTCGAGTTCAGCACGCTCAACAGCTGCCTCAATCGAGGCATTCGGACGAACCGGCGCGTTCTCCGTGAGCGGAATCGGATTGTCAGTTCGAGCTCCATAGACGAGCGCTGACGACAGAACAACGAGCGTCGTCACTGCCCCAACTCGGGTAAGCGACGCAAGGAAAGATCGCGTTGCAACCACATCGATGTCGGCACCACCGGTTCCATCAATGTCGAGCCCCGAACGTGGGCCAGTCAGGAAAACTCGTGTCGCTCCAGCAACAAGTGACGCCAATCGAGAATCGTCGAGAGCAAACGGGGCGATGAGGAGTTCAGGACCTTCAGCGTCTCCAGCGAGGCGTCGGGTGCTCGGTTGGGCCCCAATGGCAACGACACGTTCAACGCCAGGTTCCGCGAGCGCGGCAGCAACCACTCTTCGCCCGATCGGTAGATCGGCTCCGGTGACCACCACGATTTCTCCCACACCGCAATCATGGCGCGTCTGACGTCACCATCATCGGGCCGGCCCCCGAAGCGTCATGCCCCTCGGCGGGGCCTAGCCTGAGGTCGTGGACG
>CAEZVV010000001.1_pt1 | contig 56483 bp, 51 predicted proteins | sample 7264831 | NCBI WGS metagenome assembly CAEZVV01 (sample SAMEA6813865, study PRJEB35770) | uncultured Microthrixaceae bacterium | biome: Freshwater; feature: Freshwater reservoir; material: water | place: Czech Republic | collected 2017-07-26 | depth 0.5m m | reverse complement strand
CGGCCCATGGCGGCGGCACGGAACTCGACAACGATCGCGCGGCCATCGGAATCGGACTCGACGACCGTGACCTCTTTGAGGTCGCCCGCCCAATCGGGGTAGGAAGAAAAGTCGACCAACGTCGCGAAACAACGATCGACCGGGGCTGCAATACGGATTTGCTCTTTGGCCTGTTCGGACATGCCCGTACCCTACTCCGCTCCTACTCGGCGTCGTCTGCCGCCTTCTTCGGTGCTGACTGTTTATGAACACGCCGAGCTTCTTCCCGACGACCCACCCGACTGAGCTCTGGTGTTCGTTCCGGGAAGGTCCCGTATGCGGCAACCCACAAACCGGTAAATCCGAGGGCCCACATTGGTGCGAGAACGCCGAACGCCAGTGCTGTGTAGAGATGAAGCGACGCAACCACAATCGACGCAACCACCTGCACCGTCAACGAAACCATCAGTGTGGTCTGCACGCGTTTGGGCGCAGTCCCCGAAGCAAAGAAGAGGCCGCCAATTCCAATCGCTTCGGTTCGGCTTCGATCAATGGCACGAAAGAACGCGAGCGCAAACACGATCATTCCGACAAGGAACTCAAACAGTGAGAGTGCGACATAAACGCCGGTGAGCGCTCCTTGAACGATCGCAGCAGCGAACCCGACCACCACGAAAACAGCTGTGCCAATAACCGTTGCCCGAAGAATTCCCTTTCCAGCAACTGGTTGTGCAGGGTCCGTCCCGATCGGACCGCCGCTCTCGTTCTTTTCGTCAGCCACGTCAGGACCCAATCCGTTTCAGTTCTTCGTGCAGCAATGTTGCCAGTCGATCATGGGTGAACTCCACATCGGCTCGCTTACGCCCAGCATCACCCAATTGCCGAGCGAGGGCAGCGTCCTCAAGTAGAAGTTCTAACGCCTTCACTACCGAAGCGGTATCGCGCGGCTGCTCGACGACAAACCCGGTCCGACCATTGACGACTGCTTCAGCGGAGCCACCGCTTCGACCAGCGACCACCGGAACTCCGCAAGCGGCCGCTTCAAGAAACACGATGCCAAACCCTTCTTGTTCAAGCCCGGCCCATCGATTCCGGCACAACATCGCAAAGGCATCCGCGGAACCAAGAAGAGGAATGAGATCGGCATCGTCGACACGACCCAAAAATCTCACCGGCGCGCCACGATGTTTTGCTCGTCGTTCAAGACGAGCCCGATCGCGACCCGATCCCGCAATTGCAACCTGCAATGTGGGCCATCGGTGGGCTAACTCGGCGCTCGCGTCGATCAACACATCAAAACCTTTGCGAGGAACCAATCGACTCATGCCAACGATGAGCGGTGCATGGGGATCGAAACCAAGTCGGTGCCGAATCTCACTGCGCTCGCTCTCCCCTGCGGGAACAAAACGGTTGGTGTCGACACCTGGCGGAATGATGATCGTCGGGAGATCAGTGCCCGCACATCGGCGCGCTTCAGCCGCGGGATATCCGCCGGCGGCAATGACGACCTCGGCCCCGCGAAGGACGCGCCGCAAAACCGAACCAGCAATCGGCAACCGGCCAGGAACGGTCACTTCTGCTCCATGAACCACAACCCCATAGGGCCGCTCGAGCCAAGGTCCAACCATGCCGAGAGGAACAGCGGGATCAAGCAATACAAGATCAGCATCAATCTCTGCGGCAAGGCGGTCGATACGTCGGGCCAGCGCGCGAGTAGGCAGCAACACCTTCGAAGAATCGCGTTCGATACGAATAGGTTGCTGCGCATCGAAAGCTTTTGCTCCGCGATACGGCGTCGTGAGCACAGTTGTTGACTCAGGTGGGAGCCGCCGCCACAACTCCCACAAGTAATTCTGAATACCGCCAACCTTCGGCGGGAAATCATTCGTGACCAGAAGGTGCTTCATACTTGCGCCTGCATTCGCTCATCGAGTCGACGCAATGCCCACTGCGCATGTTCCTGCAACATCTCGTCACCAGCAGTGCTCACAACAAATCTTTCGATCTCAGAGCGAACATCTGCAGAGTGCGGATCGGCTGTATTGCCGAGAGCAAGGAGTGCGTTCCGACGCAAATACCGAGGATCCCTACGCGGGATGTACCAGCGCCCGAGTTGCGAAAGAAGTTCATCGTCATCGGCATCGAGCACCCATAACAGATCAACCCACGATGTCGGTGAGTGGATAGTTTCCTTTGCTTGCGGACTGCGTCTCGCCGGCGGACACACTTCCTGACATTCATCACATCCGTAGATGCGGTCACCGAGTGCCTCACGAAACTCCATCGGAAATGTGCCTTCAGCCTGAACCAACCACGCAAGACAACGACGAGCATCAACGACGCCAGGGGCGATGATTGCTCCGGTCGGACATCCATCGAGACACCGTCGACATGTTCCACATCCGTCGGGAACAGGTTCGGATTGAGCCAGGTCTGCATCGGTGACGATTGAGCCAAGCACGACCCAACTTCCGTAGCCGGGCACCAAGAGGTTGGCGTTGTGCCCGAACCAACCCAACCCAGCGCGCTGCGCTGCAGCGCGATCGACAAGGGCATTGTCATCGAGCACGACACGAGTGCGATGACCTGCGTCTTCAAGGACAGTTGCGACCTCATCAAGAGCGGAGCGCAACGATGCGTAGTGATCGGTGATCGCGTAGCGAGCAACACGACCAGCAGGACCATCGAATGACGGATCATTCACTGCACCTGCGGAATACGGAAACGCTCCGACAACGAGTGAGCGAGCGCCGGCAAGGATCCGAGCGGGATCAGTCGAACGCTCCGGATCGCGATAGGTGAATGCCATGCCTCCGTGGAGGCCCTCAGCTTTGCGTGTTTCGAGAACCTCACGGGTGTCGGCGAAGGGTTCGACCGCCGCAACACCGATGGCGACCAGTCCCGCACGCTGGGCTGCATCGTTGAGTTGGTCGATGAGGCCGGGCGCGTTCACCGACCCATTGTCTCAGGTGAAACGATCAGCCCGTGCGGTGGCGGCGCTGCGGGGAACCAGGCCGCCCACGATGGCGAAGTTCCGGGACCAGCCCTGACTCGGCCAGCATTTCGAGTGCCCGATACTCGTTGAGGTCGACCACGACGGCGTCGCCCGGCTCTCGGGAACAGATGAACGACACAACACAGTCATTGCAGGCATCGGTGTGCTGCATGACGCAGGTATCGCAATCGATGGTGAAGGAAGGGGAAGGTGTGTCCATGCCGAAAGACTGCCGAACGGGTGAGACAGTCCCTCGGTCTACGCTCTGACCGTTCCAACGCACCGGGGGGTCGCACCATGGAAGTTCCCGTCGCCACACCGACAACACGCCAAAAGGTCATTGGTCGCCAGCACCGGACCGATCCCGATGGCACCCGGGTCTTTCTGCGCCAGTGCCCGCTCTGTGAGTGCATGTGCGGCCTCGAGGTACACCTCGATGACGACGACCATGTGAAGGTCATCCGTCCCGACCGTGACGATGTCTGGTCGAAGGGCTTCATTTGCCCAAAGGGCACAACCCTTGGTCGATTGCACGAGGACCCCGACCGCATTCGCGTCCCCATGATCCGCGAGGGCGAGACATGGCGCGAAGTTTCGTGGGATGAAGCCTTCGCGAAATGCGAAGAACTTCTGCATGGCGTCCTCAACGAACATGGCATCGAATCGATGACCGCATTTATCGGCAACCCTGCAGGCCATTCATTCAGCCTCAGTCGGTACGGCGCACTCCTCATGGGTCAGGCCAACTTCCCGATGATCTACTCCGCGGGCACTGTCGATCAGTGGCCGAAGAACGTCTCGTCAGTATTGATGTACGGAAACATGTGGAAGATCCCCACGGTCGACATCGCCCACACCGATTACTGGGTGATCATGGGCGGCAATCCACAGGCCTCTGGTGGTTCGCTTCTCGCAAGCCCTGATCAGCTCGCGCAGATCGACGGCATCAAAGCGCGCGGCGGTCAGGTCATCGTGATTGATCCCCGTCGAACAATCACCGCCGACCACGCAACCGAGTGGCTTCCGATCGTTCCCGGAACCGACGCAGCATTCCTTCTCGCAATGTGCAACGTCATCTTCTCCGAAGGCCTCTTCACTCTTGGCAATGTCGAGGGCCTCGTTGAAGGTGTCGAACAGGTACGCGAAGCATGTATCGATTTCACGCCTGAACGAGTTGCCGAGTTCTGTCGAATTCCCGCCGAAACCATTCGTCGCATCGCCCGTGATCTCGCCAACGCCGAGCGCGGTGGCCTCTACGGCCGCATCGGCCTGTGCAACCAAGAGTTCGGCACACTTGCATCGTGGCTTGTCGACGTCGTCAACATCATCGCCGGACAGTTCGACAAATCCGGCGGCATGCTGTTCGGCAAGCCCGCCGCCAAACCCATTACGTGGGTGCCTGATACGAAGATCATGGGCGAGCCAGAGTTCGGACGCTGGCGCAGTCGTGTCCGTGGTGCTCCCGAGATTCTTGGTCAGGTCCCGTGCTCGTGTTTGGCCGAAGAAATCGCAACCCCAGGCAAGGGCCAAATCAAGGCCCTCATCAATATTGCTGCGAACCCCGCTCTTTCGGTTCCGGACTCTCAGAATCTTGAAGACGCACTGCCATTGCTCGATTGCTTAATCGCGATCGACTGCTACATGAACGAGACCACACGATTCGCACACGTACTGCTTCCCGGCCCGTCACCCCTTGAGTCCCCGCACTTCGACGAACTCATGTGGGCGTGGTCGATTGGTAGCGCGTCGAAGTGGAGCGACCAATTGTTCGACACGGGCGAGGACTACGTGCCCGAATGGGAAATTCTCGCTCGTCTCGGTTGGTTGTGCGCCGGCAACAACGACGCCGACTTCAATTTTGAGGCTCTCGACGACGGTTGGTTCACCACCATGTGTCATATGTACGGGCGCGATCCCGAAACGACACTTCCTCTGTACGACCATGGCGGCCCTGAGCGAATGATCGATCTGCAGTTGCGAATGGGTCCGTGGGGCGACCGCTACGGCGAAGACCCCGACGGCCTCAACCTGCAGAAGGTCAAAGACGCTGTGCACGGCGTGGATCTCGGCCCAATGGTTCCCAATCGTCTTCGCGAAGTCATCGGAACGCCTTCAGGAAAGATTGAGCTGGCACCCGAGTACATCCTCAGCGATCTTCCACGGCTGAAGAAGGCGCTCGACCGTGACCCCGATGCCTATGTGCTGGTGAGTCGACGCAACATCAAGTCGAAGAACACCTGGATGCACAACATCAAGGTGTTGGTGAAGGCGGGAAATCGATGCACGCTCATCGTGCATCCCGACGATGCGACCGAACTCGGTCTCACCGACGGAGCAAGTGCACGCGTCACAAGCGAAGCTGGTTCGATCGAAGTTCCTGTTGAAATCAGCGACGAAATGATGCGCGGTGTCGTCTCTCTTCCTCATGGCTGGGGCCACGACAAAGCAGGCACGCGTCTCTCAGTTGCCCGTGAACATGCAGGCGTAAATTCAAACCTGCTTGCTCCCGGCCACTTCGTCGACAAGCTTTCCGGCAATCAAGCAGTGAACGGCATTCCCGTCGAGGTCGTTCCCGCCTAGCCTCACCAAGGTGTCCACCTGGATCTTTCTCGGCGTTCTCGCTCTTGCGACCTTCGTCGTGCTGGGTTTCTACGGACTCTCGATCAGCGGCTGGAAAGCGCCCGCTCCGCGCACTGACCTCGCAACACCCGGACACTTCGTGCGCATGCGCGGTGTCGAGAATGAAATCGACCTCGGACGCGGTTGGCGTTCAACCGACGACCCCGACGCTGCGTGGCACCTCTGGTGGATTCCCACAACCACCGAGATTGTCGGGCTCCGAACGAGCGAGCTTCCTCCCCCGCCAGGACCGTTCTATATGGGCCCGGTGTACGGCCGTAGCCCCCTCGACCCTGTTGGGGTTCATCACTTCACTGGCATGCGCATTCTTGGCTATTGCGAAACGAGGCCAAGTCGGGCGCTATGCGATGAATTGCGACCACTGCCCGACGGACTCGATCAGTTCACGGGCGGCACACACTCGGCCACCGATATCACCAACTAAGCGCGCTCACCGTAGAGAACGAACACGCATACACGGTTCGATCTTCGCCGGCTGCAGGAAATACAACAGATTGCAACGGGCTACCTGAATCAAGCCGCACGACTTCGCGTCCACTTGCTATCTCGCGCACGACGAACTGTTCCATCCAACGCTCGTTGTCGTGATGGGCAGATAGGAAGAGCCCAGAGGTTGGATCAAGAATCATGTGCGACCCATGGTTTTGTTCAACACTCCACCGAGGCGATGTCGAACCATCGGAATCGATATCAAACGCAGCGAGAACACCATTTGCGCTGTCGAAACCAACGGCGATCATGCGTCGCTCGTCGATCAATGGCGGATTGGCAACCATTCCATTCGGCAGCCCGCAAATTTCTGTGAGTGAAACGGCAGCAGTTTCGAGATCGACGCGAACCAGATGCAGCGGAGCCGGCGAGATTCCTTGACCCCGAAACGTTCCGACGTAGTTCTCACTTCCGCCGCCGTTATCGAGAAACCACCCTGCGCCAAGAGCAAGAACTGCGTCCCATCCGTAGGTTTGACCTTCGATGGTGCGATACCGAGGTGCGAAGGTTGCATCAAGCTCAAGCGAAGTGCCATTCCACTCGACTCGGAACAGCGAATGATCGCCTACGACATAGACCGTGTTGCCATCGGCCGATAGACGAGCGATTGATGGCTCGGAGAGTTGGACACGAGAAACAATTTCAAGAGTCGTCGGGGAAAGAACCAGAACCTCGCAGTTGTCTGCCACGAACGATGCATCAGCGCCCGGAAGTCGACCGCCAAAATCTTTGGTGACGATATGGCCGTCGGGAAGAACAACAAACGAGTTGTACGGACGGTCCCGCGGCAGTTCCACCGAAACCTCAACCTCGAGGCGCGTGTTCAGTCGGTGTGCGTGGTTCCCAAAGACAACGATGAGCGAACCATCGGCATGCGCAGCAATACCTCCCGGCCACGCCGAACCACCCGGCAGTTCGTCAACTCGGCTCAGCGTTTCCAAGGTGGTGGGGTTGATGCGTTCCACCCAACTTGTCTGGATGAAACTTTCGCCGCCCACACTGTGGCCGTGGAGAAAGACCTCTCCCGAATCGCGACGAACCACCATCGTGGCTCCGTGGGCATCGCGCGAAACAACACGAGGATCGCCAGTCTCAACTCCAGCGAATGCACCTGCAGCCACCTGCTGACGCAGTGGTCCCGCATCTTCTGCTGGCCAGGAACTCGGCCAGTAACCGGAACTGGGAAACGCCTGACTCACTGACGGGCCATACCAGCACGTTGAGATGCCGCCGCATCATCAGCAGATTCAGGTTTGCGAGACTTTGCGAGTTCGATATCGACGCGGTGAAGGGTTCCCTCGAACGCGAACGCGTCGGAATAGCGACGACTCACTGGCAAACCATGGTCGAAGCCGATGCTTGATCCCATGCTCGAGATAACGCGCATCACAAAGGGGAACTCGACGGTGCCACATTCGACATCATCGATCACGACTGACGCGTGACCACCCTTCCCCGTGCGTTCGAATCGAACACCCACTACCGAAGCACCAACTGGCACCTCGCGGTCTGATTCGACTTCGAAGTGGTCACCAAAGACGTTGTAATCAAACACGAGGCGTTCGTTCTGAACGAACAGGGTGAGGCCGCTATTGCCGTTGCCGAGTGCGTACAAGACGCCGCCTTGGCCGGCTTCACGGTCGATGGTCGCACTGAGAGTCCACCCTCGACCACCAATCGCCGCGGAACTCTGTGACGGCAGCGGAGCCATGGGTGGGAAATAGGAATAGCGACGGTCGGGGCGGTGGGGCGAATGTTCGCCAAAGCGCGCACCAAACAGTTCGACCCCGCGATCATCGAGGGGAAGAACTCCATAGGTTTCGGCCTCGATCCACCACTGTTCGATCATCTGGGCAAGACGTTCGGGCTCAACCGCAGCCAAGTCGTTGCACTCGGAAGCATCGACGTTCAGGTTGTAGAGCTCCCACACGTCGTCATCGAATGAAAGGCCAGGCGTATGTCGCGTGACGGCTTTCCAACCTGCGTCGTACATCGCACGATGACCGAACATCTCGAAGTACTGGACATCGTGGTTCGTTGGTGCGTCGGTATTCGTGAAGGCATAGGTCATTGACTCACCGGCAATTGGGAACTGTTCAACACCTCGGTAGACCGCAGGTGCCTCGATGCCGATGATGTCGTAAATGGTTGGCGCAACATCGGTGACGTAATGGAACTGATCGCGAATCGCGCCGCCATCGGCAATACCTGCAGGCCAATGCATCACAAACGGAACATGCACCCCACCTTCGTGAGTGTTTTGCTTGTACCAGCGAAACGGCGTATTTCCTGCTTGCGCCCAGCCCCACGGATAGTTCGCATGCGAATCGGGGCCACCAATTTCTGGAATGCGATCGACAGCTTCATCGGGAGTTTCGATCATGAAGTTGAAGAACTTCATTTCATGCAGAACGCCGAACGGCCCGCCCTCTTGACTTGCTCCGTTGTCGGCCATGACTACGAAGACGGTGTTGTCCAACTTCCCGAGCGCATCGAGTTCATCGACCAAGCGGCCAATTTGCGCGTCGGTATGTTCGAGGAATGCACCGAATGCTTCTTGCAATGCAAGTGCGAGTTTCTTCTGGTTCTCGGGGAGCGAGTCCCAAGGTTCAACACCCGGGTTACGCGGTGCCAGTTGGGTGTCAGCGGGAACCAGACCGAGTTCAATCTGCTTTGCGAACCAGCGCTCGCGCGCAACATCCCAGCCTTCGTCGTACTTGCCACGATGGCGAGCGAGATACTCATCGGGCGCCTGATGCGGAGCATGGGTGGCGCCAAAAGCGAGATAGGTGAAGAAGGGGCGATCTGGTCGAATCGAGACGGTGTCGTGAATGAACTCGATCGCCTTGTCGACCAGATCTTCACTGAGGTGATATCCCTCGGCCGCAGTTGCTGGCGGGTCGACTCGGTGGTTGTCGTAGACGAGATCAGGCGCGAACTGATCGGTTTCGCCATCGAGGAATCCGTAGAACCGATCGAAACCGCGTTGCAATGGCCATGCGTCGTAGGGACCGGCAGCGGAGGCTTCGTCCATGGGACACAAGTGCCACTTCCCGAGCGCAAAGGTTGTGTAGCCAACCTCACGCAAAACCTCGCCCATCGTGGTTGCATTTTCAGAAATGCGGCCGGTCATGTGCGGATAGCCCGTGTTGAAGTTTGCGATACTGCGCATTCCGACGGTGTGGTGGTTGCGACCTGTCAGTAGTGCTGCTCGAGTCGGCGAGCACAGCGGTGTCACATGGAAGTTGGAAAAGCGCAGACCATTGCCCGCCAACTTGTCGATGTTCGGCGTAACCATGTCGGAGCCAAAGCAGTTGAGGTGAGAGAAACCGAGATCATCAAAAAGAACGACGACAACGTTGGGAGCATCGTCACCAGGGTGCTTGGCCGGTGGCCACCACGGAGTCGACTCAGCGTGAGTGCGACCAATCTCGCCGCCATAGTTCGCATTCAATGACATCACTTGGCTCCGTTCAATGGCAGCATCGACGGAGTATCGCCGCGCTGTTGCGACTCGTTGCGGTGCTGGGCCCGGGCATGGGTCACCTCGTGGGTGAGAATCCAGAACGAATTACTCCGGACAGCATCGACAACATTGCCAGCGACAACCGCTGGATCAATCGCCTTCGTCTTCATGAACGATTCAAGCATTTCGATCGGGACATGATCGGGCTTGGGAAGGCCGAGATGGGCAGGAGCATTGCGGGTCGATTCAAAGATCTTCGTATCGACAAGTTCGGGGCAAAGGCATGAGACACCAACACCTGTTCCAGCCAGCTCCATCACCAACGTTTCCGACAGACCAACTACCCCGTATTTCGCTGCGTGATACGCGCCGAGCATCGGAGTTGCGCAAAGTCCAGCTTCAGACGCCGTGTTGACGATGTGGCCTTCACCTTGTTCAACCATCAGCGACGTGAATGCCTCAACGCCATAGGCGACACCCAGAAGGTCAACACCAATTACCCACTCCCACGCCGCCGGCTTTGTCTTCCAGGTTGGCTTGCCAGTTCCACCGACTCCGGCATTGTTGAAGAGCAGATGCACAGCGCCGTAACTCTCCACTGCGAAATCACGAAGGGCCGCAACCTGCGCCGCGTCGGAAACATCCAACACAAAGGGAGCGACTGCAGCGCCATCGGCTTGTAAGCGCGCAACCTGTTCGTTGAGAAGAGGGGCTTCGATATCGGCCATCACAACCGACATGCCTTCGGCAATGAATCGTTCTGCAGCGGCGAGGCCGATGCCCGACGCAGCGCCGGTAACGACTGCGACTTTGCCTTGGAGTTCCATGTTCATGCCCCTCAAAGTTCGCCAACGGGTATGTTGGCGGAGATGGTTGTGTCAATAACATTGACACGACTGACGCTACCGAAGATCCCGGAGGCCTGCCATGACTGACACCACCACTCGCCGAGTCGCGCTTGTTGCCGATGCTCGCCACTACGTGGGCCCAGAGATGTCCCGCATGCTTGCTCGTCGCGGCCACGATCTCGTCCTCGGCGACCCTGATCCGGAACTCGTCGTTGAACTCGAGGGTCTCGGCGCAACAGTTGTCGCAGTTGAGAAGGTGTCGAATATCGCCAAGCCTGAGAACTCGCAGAAGCTCGTCGACGCAGCGCTCTCAAGCTTCGGGCACTTCGATGCAGCCGTCGCTGCGTCCGGCCAAATCATTCCTGGTTCGTTCCTCGAATCCACGATTGATCAGTACCAGAAAATCGTCGACGGCTGTCTCTATGCGCCGTATCACTTCCTCAAGGCCGTCATCCCGCCACTGGTCGCACAAGGTTCGGGTCAGGTCCTCGTGATTACGAGTGCAGCGGGCGCACGCCCAACCCCCGGCGCCTCGTTGTATTCATCGGTTCGTGCCGGGGCAACGATGCTCACTCGCAATGTCGCTGGTGAAGTTGCTCGTAAGAACGTTCAGGTCAATGCCGTTGGCACCAACTTCATGGACTTCCCCGAATTCCTCGAAGCCACCGGAGCGAAAGACCCCGCCGTGCGCGAAATGTTCGAAAAGCAGGTACCGATGCGCCGACTCGGTCGCATGGATGAGTTCGCTGCGTTCTGCGCGCCGTTCCTCGACGGAACGAGCACGTTCACAACCGGCCAGTACGTGTCTTATGCCGGCGGCTGGGTCTGAACCACCGAACCACCGTTTCCACACCAGTGACACGACACCTCTTCGATTGATTCGGAGAGAATCTCTTCGTTCTCAACCTCAAGATCTCCGCCCACCGTGTAGTGGTGGAACGCACGGGTGCGTTTGGTGGAGACAACGTCGAAACGAGTGAGATTTCCGCAAGCGGTGCAGCGATAACGGGTAGTGGACACGCAGGGAGACTAGCGAGGCTCAGACGACCTCCTTGCATACGAACGCACGTTCGATCAGACTGCACGGGTGCGCTCCCCCGCCCCAGATCCGTTGCAGTTGTCGCTCGATGATCTCGGAACGCCCCTTTCGCAGGTCACGTTCTGTGTCATCGATCTCGAAACCACTGGCGGATCAGCTGCATCTTGCGGCATCACCGAGATTGGGGCAGTGAAACTCCGGGGCGGTGAATGCATCGGAACGTTTCAGACACTTGTGAATCCAGGTTGCGCGATTCCTCCCGAGATCACGGTGCTCACCGGCATTACTCATTCGATGGTGATGCCCGCCCCGCGTATCGAAGCGGTGCTGCCCTCGTTGCTTGAATTCATCGGCGATGCAGTCATCGTCGGACACAACATCCGATTCGATCTGTCATTCGTGCAAGCCGCTCTTGAACGCGACCAACGACCGAAACTGACCAATCGCGCCGTCGACACCGTCGCACTTGCTCGACGACTCGTCCGCAACGAAGTTCCGAACTGCAAACTCGGCACTCTTGCTCAGCACCTGCGGCTCAATCACAAACCATCGCACCGCGCGCTTGACGACGCACTAGCCACCGGCGATCTACTGCATCTGCTCATCGAGCGCGCCGGTGGTCTCGGTGTCACCGGTCTTGATGATCTTCTCTCATTGCCCAAGATGGCAGGTCACGCCAGCGCGCAGAAACTTCGTCTCACCGATTCCCTGCCTCGCTCCCCCGGCGTCTATCTCTTTCGCAACGCTCGAGGCGATGTGCTTTACGTCGGCAAGGCCACCAATCTCCGTGCCCGAGTGCGCTCGTACTTCTCTGGTGACGACCGTCGAAAGATCGGTTCACTACTCAGAGAGACAGCGCATATCGACCACGTCGTTCATCCCCATCCGTTGTCAGCCGCAGTGCACGAGATTCGTCTCATCCATCAGTACATGCCGGGTTACAACCGCCAACTCAAAGACTGGGGCCGCTACGTCTACGTGAAACTCACGCTCGCAGAGACATTCCCTCGATTGTCGATTGTGAAAGACGTGAAAGACGACGGCGCGTTGTATCTCGGACCTCTTTCATCGCGGTCATCAGCACAGCGAGTCGTCGATGCCGTTCAAACCTCGGTTCCACTGCGTCGATGTTCAGGTCGAATCGGCAAGCGAGCGCTTCGAGATGCTCCGTGCACGGCTGCACAACTTGGCGTGTCGATGTGTCCGTGTGCCGGCGGGGTCGATCCCGACGAGTACCAACTCGTCGTTGAGCGAGCAGTTCGTGGGTTAACGATCGAACCCGACCTCCTCCTACAACCGCTCACGGAAAAGATCACTTCGCTCGCAACGGAAGAGCGATTCGAAGAAGCGGCCGACGTTCGCGACCGAGCAAGCGCATTAGCCGGGGCCATCAACCGTCAGCGCAGATTTGATCAACTCCGTCGGGCCGGCCACATCCACATTGATCTCGGCCCCCTCGGCGGTGTCGCACTCGACCATGGCCGTCTGCAATCAGCTTGGGGCGAAGGGGAATTGCCGAACCTAGGTCTTCCCGTAACAACAACGGAACAGAACGTCGATAACAGTGGCCCCATCGCTCCGCTCCATCGGGAACTCGCCGATGAACTCGGCTGCATCGCCTCATGGCTCGACAAAAACGCGCCCGATCTCACCCTTGATCATTGCGATGGCGTGTTGGCCTCGACTCTTCCCGCGCTTCGCTCGTTTCGCCCGCGAAAGGGCTTGGCCGTCGACGACAGCGACTTCGTTACTTCGTCGCGTCGTTCGCGGCGCTGATCAATCGATCAAGCACAGTCGCTGCGGCACCCGAGTCGATCGATGCTTGCGCATTGACGACACCGGTGGCGATGTCATCAACGACACCAGCAACAAAGAGACCGGCTGCAGCATTGAGACACACGATGTCGCGATATGCGCCCTGCTCGCCGGCGAAGACCCGCCGGGCAATAGCAGCGTTTACTTCTGGGCTACCACCGGCGAGAGCATCAGCCGACACGAGCGCAATGCCAACTTCGCGTGGGTCGAAGGTGGAAGTCGTGACGTCGCCATCACGTAGTTCATGCACCGTGGTGGTCGTCGTTGTCGTGAACTCGTCCATGCCATCGTCACCGGTGACCACAAGTGCGCGCGGAGCTCCCCGTTTCTGAAGCACGCCTACAACGATTGGTGCGATAGTCGCATCACTCACACCGATGACCTGGCGCTGCACTCGTGCGGGGTGTGAAAGCGGACCAAGAAAGTTGAACACCGTCGGCACGCCAAGTTGTGTGCGCACTGGGCCAGCGTGTCGCATCGCCGGATGGAATGAACGAGCGAAACAAAAACCAATCCCCGCCTCGGCCACACAATGCGCGACTCCGGGGCCATCGAGTTCAAGCGGCACACCAAGCATCTCGAGCAGATCGAATGATCCCGAGGTTGACGACGCCTTGCGGTTGCCGTGCTTCACCACGCGAGCACCTGCGCCAGCCGCGACGAAACTCGCCATCGTCGAGACATTCAATGCATGTGCGCGTCGACTTGGCGCTCCGCCGGTTCCAACGATGTCAATGGCATCGGGCCCAGACGGGAGTTCGATGGGTGCGGCAGATTCGAGCATCGCGTCGACCATGGCCGACACTTCGGTGATCGATTCTCCCTTCATGCGAAGCGCAATCAGGAACGCAGCGATCTGAGCATCGGTGGCCTCGCCAGCGAGGATTTCGCGCAGAGCCTCCGAGGCTTGGTCCGCAGAGAGATCAGTGCCGGCGATAAGCGTCGAAAGAACTACCGGCCACTCCATGGTCAGGCCGTCCGACGACGTTGACGGATCATCCGACGCCGTTCGCGCTCAGTAGCGCCGCCCCATACGCCGTCCTTCTCACGAACGGCCAAGGCGTGCTCGAGGCAGGCTTCGCGGACATCACACTGACCGCAGACGATCTTCGCCGGCATGGCGTCGTCATCGTCTTCGGGGTCAGGAAAGAAGATCTCGGGGTCGATACCCGTGCAGGCGGCCAAGGAATGCCAAGTGTGGTTCATAGGTGCAGAACGGCTCCTGCGGAGCGGGCGAATAGGGAAAGAGGAGTATTGACCCCCTCTGCCCGATGACACAAACCGAATTCGGACTGGCTCACGGCCGCCGTTTCCGCAGGTCAGGCGATCAGGCGTTCTGAGTTGGTCCGTTCTAGGCTCGCAACGATGATCTCTAACGCCTTCAACCGTTCCGATGCCCTTCGCCGCTTGGAATCCACCGACTTTGATGTCGTCGTCATCGGCGGCGGCATCACCGGCGTCGGATGCGCACTTGATGCCGCATCGAGGGGGCTTCGGGTCGCCCTCATCGAGCGCGATGACTTCGCCTCTGGAACATCGTCGAAGTCATCGAAGCTCGTGCACGGCGGAATCCGCTATCTCCAACAGGGCGATGTTCGCCTCGTCTATGAAGCACTCGCAGAGCGCCAGATTCTGCGCCGCAACGCTCCCCATCTCGTCAAGGTGCTTCCGTTCTTGATCCCGATCTTCTCGTCCAAGGGCGTCGTGAACCGCAAGCTCGCCCGGGCCATGGGCACCGCTATGTGGATGTACGACCTCACCGGCGGTCTTCGTATTGGGAAGATGCATAAGCGAGTTTCAAAAAAGCAAGCACTCGAGTGGTTCCCCACCCTCCCGGCCGACAAGTTGATGCCTTCGTATCTCTACTACGACGCTGAGGCTGACGATGCTCGTTTGGTTGTGACTGTTGCCCGCACCGCGGCACTGCGATTCGGAGCGACGCTGGTCAACCGAACCGAGGTTGTTGATCTCCAGAAAGACTCGAACGGCAACGTCAATGGAGTCGTCGTCAAGGCTGATGGTCGAACCTTCACCGTTTCGACCAAAGCCGTCGTGAATGCCGCCGGCGTTTGGTCTGACGATGTTCGTGCTCTTGATGAGGCCGAGCACCCACGTTCGATTCGACCGGCTAAGGGCGTGCACATCACGGTTGCGTGGTCGAAGGTTCGCAATACCGTTGCTGCTGTCATCCCTGTTCCTGGCGATAAGCGATCAGTGTTCGTCGTGCCCTGGGGCCAGTTCACTTTCGTCGGCACAACCGACACCGATTACACCGGACCGGTCGACGATCCCCAGTGCAACGAGGACGACGTCGAGTACTTGCTGCGAGCCCTCAACGGTTCGATCACCGAAACCGTGACGACTGACGACATTCTCGGAACCTGGGCAGGCCTTCGACCTCTTGTCGCCGATCCCGAAGCATCAGGCCGCACCGCCGACCTTTCCCGTCGCCACAAGGTGCGTCGTTCCGATTCCGGCGTTGTCACAATTACCGGCGGGAAACTCACGACGTACCGAGAAATGGCCGCCGACACGATCGACGAAGTTCTCTCCGAAGTTCTTGATGCCGATCGCATCACTCGATTCCGACGCCGTAGCAAGACAAAGCACATCAAGATCCACGGTGCTAACGGCTACGAGGAACTTGTTGATTCGGCTGACACGATCTCGCCTCTTGGCGGCGATCAGGTGCGTCGCCTCGCCGATCGATACGGCTCAGATGCGACGACAGTGCTTGCGATTGCCGAATCCGACCAATTGCTGGCCGAACCTCTTGTACCTGGACTGCACTATCTGCGCGCCGAAGCAATCTTTGCGGTGCGTTATGAAATGGCCACGACAGTCGACGACATTCTCAGCCGACGTACACGTGCCCGACTTGAGACTCGCGATGCTTCCGCCGATGCCGCTGCTGCGGTCGCTGCGCTCCTTGCACCCGAACTTGGCTGGGACGAGGCAGAACAAGCTCGACAGGTAGCTGATTACCGAGCACGTATCGACGAAGAGCTTGAAGCGATCGTCCACTGATGCCAGCACACCCAACACCGCCCATCGATCTCGACGCTGCGAACACGAAGGCCCACTTCGACACCAACCTCGTCTCCGTTACCGAGGAATTGGTCGCACAGTTACGCGCCACAGGCGCCGAGGTTGACCTGGCTCATTCAAATCGTGTTGAGGCCAGTCGCGATTGGTGGCCGCTCATCATGACTCGGGCGTCAAGCGCCCAGATCGGCCAAATCGCATCGGTCGTCGTTTCGCCGACTACAACCGAACAGGTCGCTGCCGTTCTGCGCCTGTGCAACGAGAACAGCATTCCCGTCACTGCCGCCGCTGGCCGAAGCGGAGTTGTCGGTGGATCAATCCCGCTTTTCGGCGGAGTTCTCCTTGACCTTTGTGGACTCTCGGGCATTCATTCGGTCGACACCAATTCCGGAATCGTCGACGTTGGCGCCGGAATGTTCGGCGACGTGTTCGAAGATGAACTGCAATCGGAATACGGACTCACTGTCGGCCATTGGCCTCAGTCGATCGCACTTTCAACAGTCGGCGGATGGCTTGCCTGTCGCGGCGCCGGTCAACTTTCCAACCGCTACGGCAAGATCGAAGACATCGTCATCGGCCTTGATGTTGTTCTTGCCGACGGGACGATCGTTCACACCGGCGGACACGCACGGCAGTCAGCCGGGCCCGACCTCACGCAACTCTTTGTGGGTTCCGAAGGAACCCTCGGCATCATCACCGGCGCTCGACTGCGGGCTCGTTCGGTGGCCACTGCGAATCACAGCAGCGCGTGGGCGTTTCCTTCGTTCGAAGCCGGTGCAGATGCGTGCCGCAGGATCATTCAACGCGGCCTCGCTCCAGCTGCCCTGCGTCTCTACGATGCTGCCGAGGCCGACCGCAACTGGGGAACGGGCGACATCGCTGTACTACTGGCCTTTGACGAAGGCGACCAGGCAACTGTCGACGCGACAACGACCATCACAGCAGAAGAGTGTGCGAAGAGTGCGCCACTCGATTCCGAACTCGTCACGAAATGGTTTGGCCACCGCAACGACGTGAGCGCTCTTGAAGCGTTGATCTCACGCGGTTACATGGTCGACACATTGGAACTCACAGTCTCATGGACAGATCTGCCAGTGCTCTACACCACGGTGCGAGATGCGATCGCAGCAACTCCGGGCATCATCTCTTCGACGGCACATCTTTCGCATTCCTATTCCGACGGAGCCTGTTTGTATTTCACCTTCGCAGGTAAGGCCGCGGCCGAAGGCCCCGACGCAATCGAAGAGATGTACATGTCCGCATGGAACGCTGGAACCACCACAGCCCTCGCACACGGCGGTTCGCTTAGCCACCATCACGGGGTTGGACTCAATCGAGCCCGATTCATGAGCGCGTCGCAGGGTGAAGGTGCGACCTCGGTCTTGCACGCCATGAAGAAGGCGCTTGACCCGAACGGCATTCTCAATCCGGGCAAGCTCGGGATGCCGACTGCATTCGGTGATCTGCCCGACCGATTTGGGAGTGAGCACTAGATGGGCGCCTTCGATCGTCGGAGCATCCTCGTCGGAGCATTCAACGGATTGTTCTTTGCGCTTCCCGCAGCGATTCTGCAACGCACCGTTTTCTCAGGCACCGCTCTCGCCGGTGTGATGTTGGCAATCGTGTTCTTCGCCGGTGCGCTTGCTGGTTATGCGGCAGCTCGACCGCTTCCGCCGCACGCCCTCCCCCACGGTGCTGCCGCAGGCGTTGTCACATTCTGTGGCGCCGAAATTGTGTACCTGATTGCAACCCGAAACTTTTCCGAACCTCTAGGCCTGTTGATCGGCATCATTCTGTTTGCGCTGATCTTCGCCTCACTCGGAACAATCGGCGCGATGGTCGCCGTCTCACGTGGAGCAAGAACAAGATGAGCCTTCTCGTCGTCGACATCGGCACCTCTGGAGTTCGTTCGGCAATTGTTCGTCCCGACGCAACCATCGCCGTTGAGCACCGCCAAGAGGTTCTACCCGACACGCCCGCGCCCGGACTCGTCGAGTTCGACGCAACTCGCATGGCTGCAGCGGCCCTCGCCACTGCTCGGGCTGCGCTCGCTGAGGTTGGTCAGGTCGACGGCGTCGGCATCGCCACACAACGCGCGTCAACCATCGTTTGGGATCGAGCGACTGGTGAACCAGTGGCCCCCGCACTCGGATGGCAGGACCTCCGCACTCTTGGCGACTGTCTTGTGCTGCAGGCAGAAGGGCTGCGCTTCGCCCCGAACCAATCAGCAACCAAGATCAAGCATCTGCTCGACAACGCCGATCCTGATCGCCGTCGAGACCTGTGCGTCGGCACCGTTGATTCGTGGATCATTTGGACGCTCACCGAAGGTGCGGTGAATGTCACCGATGCGTCGAACGCCGCAGTAACGGGCTTGTTCTCGATTGAAACGCTCGATTGGGACGACGCCCTGCTGGCGAAGCTCAACATTTCCCGATCGGCAATGCCGACGATCGTCGATTCAAGCGGCCCGATTGCACCCGCAACAGCACTGAATGGTTCGCCGATGATCTGCGGTGTCGCTGGCGACCAACAAGCCTCGCTTATTGGTCAAGGTTGTGTGCGTCCTGGCCCAGCAAAGATCACATTCGGCACCGGGGGCATGCTCGATCTCGTTGTGGGCCCTGACCGCCCTGCATCTGCCGTTCGTAGCTCATCAGGAACCTTCCCCATCGTTGCCTGGAAACGTGGAAGCGAAACCATGTGGGGCCTTGAGGCAATCATGCTTTCGGCAGGAACAAACGTTGAGTGGCTGCGCGACGACCTTGGAATCATCGATTCAGTGGCCGCATCACACGACATTGCACAGCAGTGCGCCGATACCGAAGGCGTTGTCTATGTTCCCGCACTTCTCGGCCTCGGAACTCCTAACTGGGATTACGGCGCACGCGGAACCTTGCTCGGCATTACGCGCGGTACTGCTCGTCCGCACATTGTTCGAGCTGTCCTTGAAGGAGTCGCTCAACGCGGCGCCGACCTTGTCGACGCCGCCGAGGCCACAACTGGCCTCACCATTCCTTCTCTTCGGATTGACGGAGGAATGAGCGCAAACCCGACATTCACTCAGGCGCTCGCCAATGCAACGCAGCGCACCGTCGAAATCTCGCCAGTACTTGAGGCCACGACTCTCGGTGCAGCCTTCCTCGCCGGACTTTCGGTCGGCACGTGGGGTGGACTCGACGACATCGCAGCAACGTGGAAACCTTTGCGAGTCGTTGAACCCGCGGGTGATGCAAACCGCGAACGGTGGGCATCAGCAATCGAACGCGCAAGTGGTTGGCATGCCGACCTTTCAACATTCGACTTCTAGGTTGGTGCACCAATGAACCGCACACCGGTCGCCAAATTCTTCGGCATCGCCCTGTTCGCACTTGTTGCGCTTGCCGCCACATCCTGCGGAACGAATTCAACATCGTCATCAGGTGAGAACCCACCAGCGATCGCTGCGACGATCCACATCGCAGACGGAAAGTTTGAACCACGAGAAATTGAAATCGAAGTGGGTGGATCAGTCATGTGGATCAACGACGATGTCGCCTCCCACGACTTGAAGTTTGTGGCACCTAACAAACTCCACTCCGGCGCCATCAAGCCGTCGGGTTCGTGGAGTCAAACCTTCACTTCGGCGGGAAACTACGACTATTACTGCGATTTCCATAACTCCATGAAGGGCTCTGTGGTCGTTCGCCCCGCACCGTGACAGACTGACCGGGCGATGGTGAGCCGGTTGGGTGACCGCGGGCCGGCTTGACCGGTTCGAGGAAAGTCGGGGCTCCAAAGGGCAAGGTGCTGGCTTACAACCAGTCGGAGTGATCCGCAGGAAAGTGCAACAGAAAGCAAACCGCCGATGGCCCGGGCAACCGGGAACAGGCAAGGGTGAAACGGTGCGGTAAGAGCGCACCAGCATCCGAAGCGATTCGGATGGCTATGTAAACCCCACCTGGAGCAAGGCCGAGCGTCGGGATTGGCTGCCCGTCAGTTGTTTCGAAAGAGGCAACACCCGCTGGTAGGCCGCACAGATGGATGGTCACACAGGCGCCGGGAGGCGCTGGACAAAACCCCGCTTACAGACCGACTCACCATCGCACCCAAAACAGGTAGACGATCTCCGCCCAAGAGGGCCCTTGTCCGCGATCTGTCCGCAGCCAGGAACAGTTCGCCGAACTAGGACCGATCTTCGCCGGATGGTTCGGGCCCATCTGATTCGGTGGCTGTGCCCCGGTACGGGCAATGGCGACATCCAGAACTACAGCAGTGACCTCTCTCAAGGAGGGCGATCTCTGTCAACACCAACAGTCTCGTGTCGGGATCGAAGTACCAACCTTTGCCATCAGCGAGCGCATCGGCGTGCACTGAGTCCCAACGGTTCACGACCCAAGTCTCGCAGATTCATCCCACCACCCTTCACCAGCCGAGATTCAGAACCCCATCAGCGAGAGAGAGCGTTTCGAGCTTCGACTTCGACCTTCTGCGATGCAGGAACCGCCACCTGTGCGCCACGTGCATCCTGCACCCCAATGATCCCCCACGTGTTCGTTGCGTAATCGACCCACGGGTAAAAACCCATACCGCCGTTTCCGCTCACAACAACAGTGCCGCCGAATTCGTTGACCACATCAGGCCAGCCGCCCAGTCCATATCGCGGGATCTTTGTTATCCCGACTGAAAAGTCATTCGTGGTGTCGTAGGCAGAAACCTGATTCGAGATGAGCGCATCAACGGCTTCCACGCTTAGTGCTCGTGTTCCGTTGACCATCCCCTGATTCAAAATCATCTGCAGAAATTTGCCGTAGTCGTCGATCGTCACTCGCACGCCAAATGCCGCATTCGCCATTGACGGCGCTCCCGGCCATGTGGTCGCGTTCATTTGCAGTGGACCAGTGATCCGTTGGTTCACAATCGTTGCGAAGTCGGCACCGCCGAGCACTTCAACGAGACGACCGATGACAAGGAAGTCAGAGTTGCCGTAGGAAAACTTCGACCCCGCCGGAAACTGGCGGGCAGAGGATGCAATCACCTTCACACATGCGCTCAACGACATTCCTCCGGACTGACACTTGTTGTCGCGAACACCGGAGGTATGGCTCAACAGTTGTCGAGGTGTCAACGGTGGCGTGTCGTTCGAAAACTCCGGGAGCCATTTCGCAACGTTGTCATCAAGGCCAACGACACCTTGGTCAACGAACGTCATAAACGTCGCGGCTGTAAGCCACTTTGTCGATGAAGCCACCGACAACGGCGTTGAACCACGAACCGCACCAATCGATTTTTCATGGATCACCGATCCATCGGCACGCCCGATGCGCACCATGCCGCCAGAAAGCCCCGCCGATGCCACTCGTTCGGTCATCAGTACGTCGGTTTGATCGAATGCCGTTGCCGCATAGACCTTCAGCGAGGTTGTCGTCATGGGCAGGGCGGTTGTTGTTGTCGACTCAATGGCGACAGCACTTGCAGATTCGTTTGCACCGACTGCATCACTGCTTCCACAACTGGCGACAAACAGCGCTGCACATGCGACCACTCCCAATAGCCCGCAGAACGACGCCGTCGTGGATTTCATCCCACGATGGTCCCACGCATTTCGACTAGCCGTGGAGCGGTCCAAAGCTGCTGACCTGATACTTCACCACGTCGGGTGCACCAGCGAGAAGGTCGCCAACGATCGAAGTGAATGCCGCCATGTGTGCAGTCTGAAAATGACCACCCAGAGCAGCCTCGTCATCCCAGTGCTCGGTGATGATGAACGTGTTCGGCTCGCGAACGTCCTCAGAGAACCGGTACACCTGGCAACCGGCTTCAGATTCCGAACCCTCTGACACCGCAATAAATGCCGCAATTGCTTCGTCACGCTTGTCGGCACGGACGGGAAGGGTTCCCCGGATCACGATGGTCATTGGATGTCCTTTCAGAGGGTGTTTGCTGCGCTGACGCTAGCGGTCAGCCAACCCTGCTGCCCGAAGATGCGCGATGTCGTTGAACCCGTGCATTGCTCGGAGACCGCCGCCGACGGCAACTGACGTGATCGATGCGGTTGCCACCCATAAACGCCAAGACACAAGATCATCGACACCCAGTGCCCAGCACACTGCCGCCTTGATCGGCGACACGTGCGTAACCACGACCGTGGTCAGATCACTATCTTCGGCAAGGGCTAAGTCGTCCATTGCTTCAGAGACACGCTGTCCCAGTTCCCGAAGCGATTCTCCGCCAGGAGGAGAGAAATCAGCGTCGGTGCGCCACTGTTTCCAGATCTCGGGTTCGACCGAAGAAAGCGGAACTCCGTCGAAGTCGCCATAATCCAGTTCGATCCATCGATCGTCCACGACTGGCTCGATACCAAATGCCTCGGCGGTTTGTCGCGTGCGTAACAGCGGACTCGTGATCAACCGATCCACCGGACCGATCGTCGCAGCAAGTGCGGCGGCCTGATCCCGACCAAGGTCGTCGAGCGGCGGATCAATTCGGCCAAGCAACAGACCCGACGCATTGTGTTCGGTGCGACCGTGACGAACGATATGGAGCATGACGTGACCTAACAGGTTGGAGGTTTGGGTACCGAACGAGAGAGCTGCCCTGTGCGAAAGAATCGGTCGCGAATTTGAGGATTCGAAAAATCAAACGCACGCCATGCCCACACGAGACATCCAAGACCGACGAACTCGAACAACAACGTGACTGCAATCGGATGACCAAGTTCCGGCAGCCCTTCGGTTCCAAAATCGAGTCCAAAGAATGGCCACCAGAACACTTCGGGTCGGGCCCAGATGCCATCAAGGACAAGATGCATCATCATGCCGATCGGGATACCGATCCATCGGCGACGCACGAGGCGACGCTTCTGTGTTGCCAGCATCAAGATGCCCAGAAGCGCAACGGGAGCAAGTAGCGAATGCAGCACACGCGGACCACCGAGGAAGAACTCCCCCATGGGAAGAACTGCTCCAAGCATCACCAATCGGTAATCGAGTGCTGGGCTCCGGAACACCCACCACACGAAAACGAAACTGACTCCGGCGAACCAGAGGATCATCGGACGAGCAATCTCCCGCAATCGGGGCAGTATGCGAGTTCATCAGCGGGCATTCGCTTCATGACGTCGACCTCGGCCGCGGCCATAGAGATATGGCAGCCCATACAGGTGGCTCCCTGAAGACGGGCGACACCAATACCGCCCTCTCCCCCACGAATGCGCTCGTATTCAGTAATCAACGTTGCGGGCACCGCATCGACGAGAGCTTGCCGTGCCGCCAAAGTTTCCGCGAGTTCGCTGTCGACAACATTCTCAGATGACGCAAGCGAGGCCTTGACCTGCTCCCGCTCTGCATCGATCGCACCAAGCGCTACAACCGATGCTGCAAGTTGCTCATCGAGCGGTTCGATTCGCTCCATAAGTTCAATCACTTCATCTTCAAGCGTTGATTGCCGACGCTTCAGTGATTCGAGATCGGCCTGAAGGGCCTGAGCTTCCTTCGGCGAGGTCATCGATCCGTCGTAGAGCTGCTTCTCGACGTGTGCTGCTTTTCCTTCAACGGTTGCAATCTCGTCTTCCAGCCGCTTCTGATCGCGAGCCAAACCGTCGCGCTCGGCCTGTGGTTCTGCCACCTCTGCCCGCAGCGCACTTTCTTTACGATCGAGTTCAACCAACGTCTCACGCTCCGGCAAGACCTTGCGACGATGACGCAATTGGTCGGCGGCGGTGTCATTGGCCTGTAGATCCAGGAGCCGCTCAAGATCACTCATGGGCACAGCCTTACGCGTGGGTGCCCTTGCTGTCGCATCGATCAGTTTGGACCGGGAGGGGGCACCGTTGTCGTCGTGGTTGTGGGCCTCGGGCGCTGAGTGGTTGACGTCGTGGATGAACTCGAGGTAGTCGACCTAGGGCGCGTGGTGGTCGTTGTAGACGGCCTCGTGGTCGTTGTCGTGGCCTCTTCAACCTTCGGCTCAGCGCCGTTCAGAATGCCATAGGGGTCACTCGCGCCCGATGCTGGTTTGGGTTCCCTTGTGGGGGCAGCACACCTCGGCCACTCGCCCCGCTTCGGCTTCGCCTCGTCGATGTAGGCCTGGTTGTAGTTGTGCCAGATCGTTGCTGGCCACAAACCACCAAACTGCTCGCGACCACCAAGATTGCCCATGGGCTTGGTACCTTCGGAAGGAATACCCATCCAGACTGCCGTTGTGAGCTGTGGGGTGAAACCCACGAACCACGTGTTTGAGTTGCTCTCAGTGGTTCCGGTCTTCCCTGCAGCAGGCTGGCCATTCAGCTGAGCATTGGTACCGGTGCCGTATTGAACATTGTTGGCAAGAATCTGTGTGGCGAGGCATGCGCTCTGCCAACTCACTCCGCGAGTCGGATTCGCTTCGTGCTCAATCAACACCGTGCCCGTGCGGTCTTCAACACGATCAATGAAATACGAAGGCTCGCGAACTCCACCGTTCGGAATCGCCGAATACGCCGAGGCCATTTCGAGCGGTGTCACATCGAAGACGCCAAGCGGCATTGACTTCGCACGTGGATCGAACTGGCTGCTCACACCAAGTCGCTGCGCGGTGTACATCACGTTTTCGAGACCAACAGTTTGACCAAGACGAACGAACGCTCCGTTCGATGACGACGCCGTCACGCCATTGAGCGTTCCGCCACCACCGGTGATGACATAGGGATTGGGCGTACTGCCGGGGTTTGGCCATGAACCGCCACCGCCGACGGTGTCATCAGGCAACACGCCCTGTTCCAGCGCTGTCAGGAGCACAAAGGTCTTAAAGGTTGAACCGGTCTGACGACCCGGCTCATGTGTGGCGATGTCGTACTTGTAATCGGCGAAGCCGGGCCCGCCGACGAGGGCGCGCACTGCTCCAGTTGCCGACTCAACCGAAACCATTGCGGTCGTGATTCCTTTGGAATCAGCTTCGGCGCGAACGTTTGCCGGAAACGTGTTGTCGTGCGCGTCTTGGGCAGCATTCTGCGCAATCGGGTCGAGCGTTGTGTAGATCTTGAGACCTCCACCAAACACCTGGGCGTAGCGCTCTTCGTAAGTGGCACCAAGACGAGTATCGGCAAGAAGTTGCTGACGCACCTCTTGAACGAAGTAACTCTCTTCTGGAGGTTGTGTAATCCCGCCGCAATCGGTGGGTCGGAAGCCCGCCACAACTCCAGTGCAACGACCAACGGGGAGTGGCATTGCGTCGAACTCGGCAGCCTGCGCACTGGTGATCACGCCGTTGTCCGCCATCCGGTCGAGAGCAAGTTTGCGCTCACTCTTCGCCTTCTTTGGATGCAGGATTGGATCATTGCCCACGGGGTTTGAAATCAACGACGCCAACAGAGCGCTATCGACCAACGTCAGATCAGCAACAGGTTTGCCCCAATAGGTTTCAGCAGCGGCCTGAACTCCGTAGGCGCCATTACCGAAATAGACAGTGTTGAGATACAGCTCGAGGATCTCGTCCTTTGTCACCTGACCTTCGAGGCGAATCGCAAGCGCTGCTTCTTTGGTCTTGCGGTTGAGAACGCGCTCATCGCTCAGCAACGCTTTCTTCACGAGCTGCTGAGTGATTGTTGAACCGCCCTGCTCAACTTCGCCCGATTGAACGTTTTCGACCAAGGCGCGAAACAGACCGCGGAGGTTGATGCCGATGTGTTCGTAGAACTGTGCGTCTTCGACGGAGAGCACAGCATCTTTGATGGTGTCGGGCATCGCCGACAGGGGCACTGGGTCACGATTTTCTGCGGCATGCAGTGTCGCGATTAGCGAGCCATCTGATGCAAACACCTGAGAACGAACCGCATAGTCCTGAAACTGGGAAACGTCGATGGCGCCATCGCCACCCTCGACGGCAGAAGCGACTCGGGCAACCGAGGGAATGAGAATTGCCATCGCCACAGCGACGATGACGCCCCCGCTGAAAATCGCGGCCCCAAACTGAATCAGCTTCTTCATGCCAAGCCCAACAGTACCGGCGACCGACTGGGTCTCTCTGTCAGCCCCTCGGCCAATCGACAGGACGCTTCTCGACAAATGCCCGCATTCCCTCGACCATTTCCGGGCTCATCATCGTTCGATGAAAGAGACCGGTGTCAGACATGGGCAAACGGGCGTTGAGATCCCGTTTAATTGCTGCACGCGCCTCAGGCCCCGTGAGAGAAATCTGCTCGAGAACCCATTCGGTCTGGGCCTCAAGTTCATCATGAGGGACGACTTTGCCGATGAGTCCCATTTGGTCGGCTTCGGTTGCAGAAATCTCCGCAGCAGTAAAGAAGAGGTACCTCGCCTTTGCGATCCCGATGGCTTCGGCGATTCGGGCCGACATAAACGGATCAGGAATCCCGCGCAGGAGTTCTGGAATTCGGAACCGTGCATCTGCCGAAGCAATCACCACATCGCAATGCAACGCGAGATCGAGTCCGCCCGCGTGACACAGGCCATTTATGCGAGCCACCCAGATCTTGCGACAACGTTCAATGTGGCGGAACGGGAAATTGTCGGTGGCGTCCCATTCATTCGCAAGACCCTCGGGATCTTCTGACTTGCCAGCCATATCGCCGCCAGCGGCAAACCACTTGTCGGTTCCGGTAAGGCACACCGAATCGAGTTCGGGCTGCCCATCGGCCCAGATAGCTGCACGCTTGAGCGCCCGATACATGTCCTGAGTGAACGCGTTGCGACGTTCAATGCGGTCAATACGCAAATGAAGTGTTCGACCGCGTACTTCAGAAATGATGAACGCAGAACCAAACTCAGGTGGCACAACCGACGCGACCATCAGATGCCGTAGACCTTGGCTGCAGTCTCGTAGAGAACTTTGCGGATGACATCTTCGGGAAGTCCTCCGAGCAGTTCTTGCGCATATTCGCGTGGACGTGTGGCCGCAGTGCGCGGACCAGGGTGCATGCACGTGGGATGCGGATAGTCGGTCTCGAACATGATGTTGTCGGGAAGCACGTCGATTGCCGCAAGGGCCGACTTCTGTTCAAACCAGAAACAACCGTAGAGCTGACGACGGAAGTATTCGCTCGGAGTGAGTTCGTATTCGGGGTGTTCATCACGAACCCCACCGTTGTTCCACTGCCAATCGAAAGTTTCAAGTGCTCCGGGCAACCAGCCAACACCCGACTCAACCGAAACGAACTTGAGTTCTGGGAATCGATGACACATGCCACCGAAGATGAGATCAGCCATGCAACGCATGTTGTCCATGAAAATCATCGACGACACCTTGGCGAAGTTCGTCATCCAGCCCATGTTGGCGGTGTCTTCGAACAGTGTTCCCATCGAGCCGCCACCAACGTGGAAACTCACCGGCACACCTGCGTCCTGCACCGTCTTCCAAATCGGGTCCCAGTGCTTGCTCGCCAACGGCGGCTGGCCGTAGTCCTGCGGCTGGTTGCAGAAGTTGATGGCCTTGTGGCCCATGTCGAGACAACGCTCGATTTCACTAATTGCCAGATCGAGATCCCAAAACGGAACGGCGGAAATCGGAATCAAACGAGCGGGGTCGGCACTGCACCAGTCGGTGAGAAAATCGTTGTAGGCACGCACGCACTGTGCAACGAGTTCACGATCGCCGAGACGAAGGAAGTACCCGTTGCCGAATCCACCCACGTTGGGATAGAGGATCTGCGCGTCGACACCTTCTTCATCAAGGAACGCCAAACGTGCCTTTGCGTCGAACATTGCGGGATGAATGTCGTCGAACGTCTTCGGCGTACTGATCGGCATGATGCCGTCAAACCCGGCCATTGAGTAGTAACCGGGAGCACCGATTCGTTCGCCGCTCACCATCCACTGATCCACACCATCGACGCGCTCGATATGAGGAACCTTGTCGTGTAGCGACGCCGGAAATGAACGCGTCCATGTGTCTGGCGGTTCGGTGAGATGCGTATCGACGTCGATCACCTTGTAGGTATCGAAAAGATCAGTCATGGTCGAGTTCTCCTAAAACAATTTCCAGCGATGGATACTTAGCGTTCTATGCCCATCGGCCAATCGCCGATGATGCCCTTTTCTTCCAGTTCAGCAAGTTCTGCATCGGAATGCCCAAGCATCCCGCCAAGAATTTCCTTGTTGTGCTGCCCAAGCGTCGGAGCCGGACGACGCACCCAGTGATCAACGCTCCCATATCGGAACGGAAGCGTCGGGGTCGGATGGATTCCGACGACTGAATGATCGACGTCTTCGCAATACCCACGGAAGACATTCTGCGGATGGCCCGAAGACCGTCGATTGTCTCGGGTTTCGGCTGCAGGAACACCAGCGGCCACAAGCGTTGCGACCGCTGCGCTCAACTCTTGCTGCGCGGCCCACTCCCCAATCAACACATCGAGTCGATCATGCTCACGTCGCCGGTCGACAAGAGTTGCCAGCGATGGATCGTCAGCAAGTTCGGGATGACCGATCACTGCTGCAAGGGACTTCCATTGCTCGTCAGTCGCACACGAAACGGCCAACCAATTCTCAAAGCCTTGACATGCGTACAAGTTCTGTGGCGCCGCATAAGGACTGCGGTTGCCTTCTCGCTCAACCCGGAGATTGTGAGCAGTCCATTCGATAACAGGCTCGGCCGCGACGTTGATCGCCGCTTCAAACATCGGAGCCTCAATGAGACAACCCTCACCGGTGCGGTCGCGATGCTGCAAACCGATGAGCGCACCAAATGCAGCGTGCAATCCGCCGTTGGGGTCACACGGTCCACGCTGAATTCGAGGCTGGTCTTCGGGGTGACCAGTCATCCATGCCAAGCCGGTGATCTGTTCCATGGTTTGAGCAAAGCCGGGGCGGTCGCGCCATGGGCCGTCAAGGCCGAACGCAGGCATACGCACCATCACTGCTCGCGGGTTCACACTCTTGATGACATCCCAGTCGAGATCGAATGCTTCAACAACGCGAGGAGTGAAGTTCTCGATGACGATGTCGGCCTTTGCGACGAGTTCAAGAGCAAGCGCTCGACCTTCAGGACGATCAAGGTCAAGGGTGACGTCGTACTTGTTGGTATTGGCCGACAAGAAGAATGCGCTGTACTCCCACCACTGAGGACGGCTGTAGAACATGCCGCCCGCTGTTCGCATGCCATCAATACGCCGGGTTGATTCAACGTGGATGACTTCGGCGCCAAGCGTGGCAAGCATCCCTGCGGCCGTAGGGCCTGCCCACCATGCGGTGAGATCAAGAACGGTGATGCCAGCAAGCGGAAGTGCAACCGAATCGGCAGTTGCCTGCGGCCGCGGCGTTCGAACCGGGATGGCCTCGCCGTTCTCGGCACCTACGGCAGGCGCAGGCTGTGGCGCGCTGCCCGACACTCCGTCGATCAGGTACGGCCGACGCGGCATTGAGAACTCGTCCAATGGATCGCGCAGAAACACACCGCGCTCCTGTGGGTGATCGAGTTCGAGAATGATTTTTCCGTCGGCAACTGGCGCAACGGGAATTCGCAACGCTGCAGCAGCTTCAACGATCTCTGCAGTGGTGTGCTTGGTGGTGTACTCGCGAACCATCGCGTTCCACTCGGCGGCACGAGCGTTGCGAGTCGCAAGCGCGGCGAACTCTGCTGATTCGAGCAGATCGGGACGCTCAATCAGAATGCAGAACGAGTCCCACTGATCACGGGTGTTGGTATTGAAACCAACCCAACCATCGAGCGTTGGTTCAATCGACGGAATCTCAACATTGCGCGGCGGCACTGTGGGGTCGGGCTCGGGTCGTCCGGCAAGCGAGTTGAACAGATCGGAGTAATTCGTTGCAGTCACATTCGCGACTTCAAACACCGAGAGATCGATCAGTTCACCTGTGCCGGTTTCACGCGCACGTCGAACTGCAGCCAACGACGCAACCGCTCCGTAGGCACCGCCGACCCATTCAACGATGCGCCCGCCCATTTGGATGGGTGGAAACTCGCGCACGCCGCGGATGGCAACTGCGCCACTGTCGGCCTGCAACGTGAACTCCGTTGCCGGCCTATCGGCGAACGGCCCGGTGAGTCCGTAGGGAGTTGCGGCAAGCACAACCGTGCCTGGCCATTCACCAGGTGGTGGACCACTCACGATGACAAGGTCGGCAGCAGCACAAAGCTCATCGATGATGGGCTCACCGGCGACTGCCGTAACTGACCGCTGACCATGTCGGAGATAGCGAAACAGCGGCGCATCACTGCTTGTGGGCACGCCCGACCATTGCGCGTGACGCTGCGGGTCGCCCTCGGGTGGTTCCACTCGGGTCACTGTGGCGCCGGAGTCGGCAAACAACTTTGCGCAGTACGCGCCGCTCAGGTTCGTCGAGAGATCGACGACCACGGCGTCTTTGAGCTCCCCTATCTCCCCCATCAGCCTCTGACCGTAGTTCGCCCGCCCACGAGCCGGTACCGTCGGCCCTGTGAAACTCGCCTTTGCCGGAGCCGGCACCATCTCGGTCGTGCACGCCATGGCAGCGGCTGCGGTCGAGGCCGAGATTGTGGCTGTTGCATCCCGCACCAGCGAGCGAGCAACAGAGCGGGCCGGCCAAGTGGGCGCAGCGGTGGTCGCATTTGAGGACCTCCCAGCTGGCGCCGACGCAGTTGTGGTGTGCACGCCACCAGACCGTCATACTGCCGACACCTTGCAGGCCCTTCGAGCACGGGCAGTAGTGCTCGTTGAGAAGCCGCTTGCGACCACCCTTGCCGAAGCTGACGCGATCGTCGATGCCGGTGGCCAGGTCATCTACGCCGAAAACCTCGCCTTCTCCCCTCTTGTTGTGGCCACGAATGAATTAGTGAGAGGCATCGGCGCACCAAACTTCATCGAGATCCGTCAGCTTTCCCCTCGGCCCTCGTGGGGCGAGTTCCTCGACCCCGCCCGAGGCGGCGGCGTCCTGTTCGATCTCGGATCGCACGCCGTCGCGCTTGCATTGCTCCTTGCCGGGGCCGATGCACCGGTGTCGGTTGAAGCAACGATGAGCCATTCTGCAGACATCGACGTCGATGATGCGGCCGAGGTGTTGATCACCTTCGCTTCGGGCATGCGCGCTCGCATTGAAACGAACTGGACCAACCCACATGCGGTGTGGGATATCCAGGTCTCGAGCGATAGCGGCGTTGTGCGCACCGAACTCATGCCCCAGCCGGGCATCGAGCACAACGGTGAGCCTGTCGCCCTTCCGGCCCTCGCTAGCGCTGCTGATCCACATCTCGAGCATTACGGATACATCGACCAAATGTTGACGCTGCGCGATGTTGTCGGTGGAGCACCATCGCCAATCGATGCACGATTTGGCCGCCGAGTTCTTGACGTACTCAGCGCTGCCTATGCCGCTGCGCGCAAGCCCGGCTCAAGCGTGTCGCTCCCATTCTCCGGACCACGAAATCGGACACCTCATCAACTCTGGAGCGATACGGTCGGTCCATGACTGATCTCAACGTTGACGCCATTCTCGCTGAATCCTCTCAACGCGCAGGAGGACGAACCGATCTCGGTGACGGCAGTGAATTCTTCCTTGAAGGTCTTGGCCGATTCATGGATTCGCTCAATGCCGACGCGCAGCTCAACCCCACGGGTGAATTCATCGCCAGCGAACGAGCATTGCTCCACACCGTGAACCGGCTGAACTACACCGCCGACCGCATTGCGTTTCCCGAAATCGCGCAACAGAAGATCGAAAAGCCTGTCTTCATCATCGGCATGCCCCGCACCGGTACGACGATTTTGCACGACATCCTCGCTCAGGACCCGGCCAACCGTGCACCACTCACATGGGAATGCATGTTTCCGTCTCCCCCGCCTCGTGCAGAAACATTTGCGACCGATCCCCGCATCGCGATGTGTGCGGCAACGATGCCTCCGATTGAAGACCAGCAACTCAAAGCAATTCATCCGCTCGGCGCTGAACTCACCCAAGAGTGCGTCACGCTCATGGGCGAATCAATGTGTACGCCGCTCTTTCATAACCAATTCAATGTTTCGAGCTACCAAGACTGGACTGATCGCGATGCTGATTGGTCAAACGTCTACGACTTCCACTTGCAGCAACTGCAGCACATGCAGGCGTTCAACATGCAGGACCGCTGGGTACTGAAGACCGGCGCCCACCTTTGGGGACTCGAACACCTTCTGGCCACGTACCCCGATGCGCGCATCGTGTTCACTCATCGCGATCCAGTGAAGTCAATGACGTCCTATGCCTCACTCACCACCATCGTGCGAAGTGTTGGAAGCGACAATGTCGATCCTCGTGCAGTTGCTGCTGACTGGACTCCGCGACTTCGAGACGTCTTGATGCATGGCGTCAACGTGCGCAAAGCGCAGGACTATCCAGACGCAATCTTCTACGACATGATGTTCCGCGATTTCATTACCGATCAGTTCGGCGTCATCACGCAGATCTACGACGCGCTTGATCTGCCAATGACCGACGAAGCCGCCCGCGGCATGCAGGCGTTCATCGCAGCGAACCCCCCTGGCGTGCACGGAACTCACGATTACCAGCCCGATCAATACGGCATTGATCCTGCGGCGGTGCGCAGCGAATTCCGCGAGTACATCGATCACTTCGACTTGCCGCCGGAGTGACGTCAGCGCTCTGAAAGATCAGAGCATCACGATGACGCGGCCGGTGGTGTTGCGTGAGCCCATCGCTTCCATTGCCGTCGGAAGGTCTTCGAAACTCGGTGCGCTACCAACTACGGCGCGAACGGTTCCCGCCTTTACGAGTTCGACGATGTCAGCCGTGGCCAGTTCGCCCAGTTCTCGCGGCGCAACGTTCCAGCCCATGCCCTGCTTAATCAGCCCGATCATGTCCTCGGATTGATAGTTGAGCAGCACACCGCACAGTTTGAAGTTCCCCATGGTGACCTGTCGTGGAACGATGAACTTCTCGTCAGCCACAATCTTGTTCGATGCGAAACCCATCATGAGATAGGTGCCGTTGTACGCAGTACACGCAAACGAATCGGCCATCACTGCTTCGCCCACATTGTCGAACACGATGTCGACGCCAATGTTGTCGGTGTCGGCGAGCACGATCGCCTTGAAGTCTTCGGTCAAGTAGTCGATCGCAACGTCGGCGCCGAGTTCGCGGCACAGCGCGACCTTCTCCGGCCCACCGGCTGTCGCATACACACGAGCACCAAAGGCTTTCGCAATCTGGATCGCAGCCGAACCAGCACCACCCGCTCCGGCATGAATAAGGACGGTGTCGCCTGCTTTCAGCGAAGCGCGATCAATGAGCCCAAGCCACGCCAGGTGGAAGGGAAAGAACAACGCAGCAGCATCGGGAAGTGGGATCGCTTCATCAATTTCAAATGCCGCGATCGTGGGACAAATGGCGTACTCGGCAAAACCGCCAAATGCCTGCTTCGTGACAGCAGCAACACGCTTGCCCATCCACTCTTCAGCGCCTTCGCCGCATGCGTCGACAACGCCGAACGCTTCCATGCCCGGGCTATAGGGGAATTCGGGCCGCACCATCATGTTGCCGCCGGTAATGCGCTCAAGGTCGTTGAGGTTCAACGGAATGGCTTGCGCCTTCACCCGCACCTCACCGGGACCGGGCTCGGGGATCTCAACCTCATCGAGGCGCAAGACCTCTGTCGGTTGTCCGTATTCGTGAACTCGCCATGCACGCATCGTTGCCATTCGTCCCCCTCGTTTCCGAAGGGAACGCTAGACCAGCCTTCTTGGACATGGACGCGACAAAGTCCACACGAATAGATTTCGAAGTCCGCCCTCACTCGGGAAGCGACTCCATGACGTTCGATCCACTAGGCGATGTTGTCTCAAGCCAGTACGAAGAATGGGTCTACCCCGAACCCATCATGGATTTGCCCGGCTGGATGGCAAACAACTGGCAATGGTTTGACCCGAGCATCGCTCACCGAATGTTTTGGCCCGACCGCAATGAGGCGTCTGACCTTGACATCCTTATTGCCGGATGCGGAACCAATCAGGCCGCAGTCTTTGCCTATTCAAACCCCGATGCGAAGGTCGTGGCGATTGATGTCAGCCAGTCCTCACTTGACCATCACCAGTGTTTAAAGAACACCTACAGCCTGACGAACCTCGAGCTTCATCGTCTTCCCATCGAGAATCTGAACACCCTTAATCAAAGCTTTGATCTCATCGTTTCGAGCGGCGTGTTGCATCACCTCGCTGACCCGCTTGTCGGGTTGAAGTCGCTCGCTGGAGCGCTTCGCCCCGACGGCGTCGTCGCCATCATGTTGTACGCAACCTATGGGCGCCTCGGCGTTGAAATGCTGCAGTCGGTGTTCCGCGAACTTGGTCTTCAACGCGATCAAGCATCGGTGGCGATGGTCCGCGAAGCCCTCAGCTCACTTCCTGAAGGACATCCAATCCAGAGCTACATCGAGATCGCTCCGGACCTCTCCTTCGACGCGGGACTCGTCGATACATTTCTTCATGGTCGCGATCGCACCTACACCGTCGACGAATGCATCGAGCTCGTGAGCGATGCAGGTTTGACCTTTCAGGAGTGGTTCCTGAAGTCCCCGTACTACGCGCCGCCGAGCCGCAACAACCGTTTCCTTTCAACCGTCGCCGATCTCCCCGATCGGGCTCAATGGTCAGCGATGGAACGCATCAACCCGCGCAACGGATGCCATTTCTTCACCGCGTGTCACGTCGACCGACCGACGAAGAGCTACGTAATCGATTTTGCTGCGGAAGATTTCACACGGTTTATCCCCGAGTTCCGTTATCGGTGCCGCTTAGTAGGCGAACAACTCTCTCGAAGTAACTGGGTGCTTGATCTCGATTCGACACAACTCGCGTTTGTTGAACTTGTCGATGGTCAGCGCACGATTGACGAAATCATTTCCATCACCGCTGAGAACGGTTCATTCCCTCGCGAACCACGTGAGCGACTCACGCAATTATGCCGGAGCGTGTTCAAAGAACTTTGGCAACTCGACTTCTTTGCAATGGGACTCTCGTAGCGACCCCACTCGCATTGGCCCGATCGCTACCGACCTAACCCGTAAATGCAGGGACAAGCTCGATGGTCACGAGAACTGATTTCGACGAATTCAATCGATGACACAGCAGTGCTCCTCGATGCCGTCTTGAGACACATGCCTGTCTTCGCCGAGGAACTCGGCTGGGAGAAGTAGTCCTTTGTCTTCTAAGGGACAAAAACGATCTTGACCGCGGGCTCAACCATGGCCTCTGGTGCATCGTCGAATGACACAACCTTGGTAATAATCGACCCGGGATCGAGCCGCCCGGAGCTGACAAGATCCAAAACCGCCGGGGCAGTTGCTCTTGCGTGGACGCGACTCACTTCGTAACGGATGCCCTTTAGATACATCGACTGGAGTGGCAATGCGGATCGGGGCGAGACACCACCGGACACACTCGTGCAGGTTCCGCATGGTGCAGTGGCGAAGAGTGCGAGATCACGACCGGGGTCAAGGACACAAGCATCCACGGTTATGGGAAACCGCTCGTCACCGAGGGCATCGACCAGTCGGTCTAGTGGTGCTTCGATGACATGTGCGCCGAGTGCTGTTGCGAGTTGGAGTCGATCATGATCGTGATCGATGTAAACCACGCGTTCACTTCCGAGCGCGATACCGCAGGAAACGGCGTAGAGCCCGACCGACGGTGCAAGTCCGCCTACTACGAGAACTGGAGCACCAGGAATTGCTCGCAGTGGTTCGGCAACACAGCGATAACCATCGCTGACGTTGTCGGGAATTCCTGCGGCGACCATGGGGTCAAGGCCAACAGGTAATGCCAAAAGCATGTGATCGGCAAAAGGCACGCGTACGAGATCGGCAAGCGCGCCCCCAAGATCCAGTCCGCCATGCGGACCAAGACCAAACGCTGTTCCGGATGCAACGGCCGAACACGCGTTGGAGTGACCCCGCAGACACGAAGCACACTCTCCACAACTCGCCTGGAACGGCACGATCACCCGTTGCCCAATGTCGAAACCCAAAACTTCGTCGCCAAGTTCGACGATCTCTCCGACCATTTCATGTCCCATGGCGAACGAAGGTTTCATGGGATAGAGACCAAGTGCGATTGCGGGATCAAGATCGCAGCGCGCGACAGCAATCGGTCGAACAAGAGCATCTCTCGGTCCACTCAAATGTGGATCGGCTGTTTCCTGCCACTCCAATTCACCAGGACCTTTGAAGACGAGATGACGCACGTCAGTCACTCCACGTAATTTTGAATTGCAGCGGCTGTTCAGGGAACGAGCGCAAACCGCTGAAGGTTGGAAGTCGCGAATACATCGGTCAGTCTCACAGATTCCAGAGTGCTGAGCGCTCCCTACCTGACAGGGCTACTAAAAATCGTCGCTACCAAGTCCTTCATTTCCGGGCTCACCTTTGACGGTGCACCTGAATCAAATGGCGGCTGAGGGTCATACTCAATTGCCAGCTGAATCATCTTGGCCATCTCATCGCCCTGCAACGCTGCGACCAGAACGAGGCCCATATCGATTCCCGACGAAACTCCGGCCGCCGTAATGATCTTGCCCTGTGTGATCACCCGTTGCTCGGTTGGCATTGCACCGAGTGCTTCAAGCCTGTCGTAAGACGCCCAGTGCGTCGTTGCCGTGAGTCCATTCAAAATGCCGGCGTGGGCCAAGTAGATCGAACCGGTGCAAACGCTTGTTGTCCACGTCGTCGTCGGGTGAATCTTTTCAACAAACTGAACCACTGCATTCGTTCTATCGATGCCTCGGTCAGCAAGGCCCCCCGGCACCACTATGACATCGAGTGCGTCAATCTCATCGAACGAGTGTGTTGCTTCAATAGTCAACCTTCCGGTGTGATCAACCACCGGACCCTTTTCTGCCGCAACAAAAAACACATCGAGGTCAGGAACATCCACCAGCGTTTGGAATGGACCAACGATGTCCAGCGCTGTGAATTGCGGGTAGAGGACGAGGCCGACTGTTGTCATACCCGTCAATATAAATGTTGTGCGCTGCACAACTTGGTGGGCGTTGAGGGACTCGAACCCCCGACCCTCGACTACTTATCCGGTGAATGCTGGTGCGACTGGATCCGACGTCGGGGTGACAGCAACGACTGAAGGGTCAGAGACGCCGACAGCATTAGTCGCGGTGACCGATACGTAATAGGTCGTTCCGTTGGTCAGGCCGCTAATAGTGCACGAAGTGGCAGTTGTTGTCGTGCAGCTCTGGCCCCCCACGGAAGCCGTGGCGGTGTATCCAGTGATGGGGCTTCCGCCAGTGTTGGTTGGTGCAGTCCACGAAATAGTTGCCTGGGCATTACCTGGCGTGGCCGTGACGTTGGCGGGAGGTTGTGGCGGGAAAGTAATGCGTGAGACCGTGCCGCTGCCTTGGTTCGTCACCCACACACTCGATCCGTCAGGACTCACAACAACTCCGGAGGGGCTGGCGCCAACCGCGATTGAGGTGACCGCATTGGTGGCGGTGTCAATACGCGAGACGGTGCCGCTGCCTTGGTTCGTCACCCACACACTCGATCCGTCAGGACTCACAACAACGTCCCAGGGGCTAGCGCCAACCGCGATTGAGGTGACCGCATTGGTGGCGGTGTCAATACGCGAGATCGTGCCGCTGATTTGGTTCGTCACCCACACACTCGATCCGTCAGGACTCACAACAACGCCGTAGGGGCTAGAGCCAACAGTGATTGAAGTGACGACATTGGTAGCAGTGTCAATACGCGAGACAGTGCCGCTCTGATAGTTCGTCACCCACACACTCGATCCGTCAGGACTCACAGCAACGATGAAGGGGTAAGTACCAACCGTGATTACTGTGACGGCATCGGTAGTCGTGTCAATGCGCGAGACATTGATGAGGTTCGTCACCCAGACACTTGATCCGTCAGGACTCACAACAACGCTTGATGGGTAAAAGCCAACAGTGATTGAGGTGACCGCTTCGGTGGTTGTGTTGATCCGCGAGACAACGGCGACGCCGTTTTGGTTTCTCACCGCCACCCAGATACTCAATCCGTCAGGACTCACAGCCACACTGGAGGGGCCATTGCCAACAGTGATTGAGGTGACGGTATTGGTAGCGGTGTTAATACGCGAGACAGTGTCGCTGTTGAAGTTCGCCACCCACACACTCGATCCGTCAGGACTCACAGCCACACTGGAGGGGCCAGTGTCGACCGTGATTGAGGTGACGGCATTGGTAGCGGTGTTAATACGCGAGACAGTGTCGCTGTTGAAGTTCGTCACCCACACACTCGATCCGTCAGGACTCACAGCCACACTGGAGGGGCCAGTGTCGACCGTGATTGAGGTGACGGCAGTTGTCGAAGGTGTGATTGCACTGGCAAGTCCAGACAACGTCATCACACTGAGAAGGGCAAACGATGTTGCAAGGACCAGAGTGTTGCGAAAGAACCGAATACCTGCGAACTGACTACTGGTCATCATCTAAAAGCCTTTCTAAGTCCGAGACCCTTAGCCCGGATAAAGCACCCTGCTAATAGGGATCGCGGCAATTTATAGGAAAAGGTAGGAACAAGGCGGCAACGTTTTGGAGTTCGGGCCGAAGCGCGGAGCCTGAACGCGCTTTCGTATGCAGCCGTTCTGTGACCGAGCGACTTTCCGTCGATCGCAACGCTGGAGGGACCGGCGCAATGCCCGTCCCTCTCTACGTTTTTCCGGGTGGGCGTTGAGGGACTCGAACCCCCGACCCTCTCCTTGTAAGGGAGATGCTCTAGCCAACTGAGCCAAACGCCCGAAGGAGGCCAGCGTAGCCGTGGTCAGTCGAGGTGTTTTTCCGCATCCCTCGGATCGACCGTGTGCGTGGCGTTCACCCTTGCCAGCGCCACCATTGCTGCAGCAGTTTCGAACTGAAGCTCGGGCAATGCGTCGGGAGCGAACCATTTCACTTCAACAATTTCCGGCGAGGCCGGGCGGACTTCGCTGATCTCCGATAGCGCTGCAGGTCGGGCCCTGTAGATGACATCGACGCGTTGAGGATCAGCGTCAACAACCACTGCGGGCGGACCGACAAGCTCGACGGCAATACCAACTTCTTCGAACACTTCGCGGCGCGCACCAACCTCAGGCGCTTCGCCGCGCTTCAACAAGCCGCCGGGGATACCCCACTTCTTTCGGTACGCCTGACGCACGAGAAGGATCGCTCCGTCGGGTCGTTCAATGACACAAATCGCGCCAACGGTGTACGAAGGCGACACGGTCCGAACAGTGATGCGTCGCACCGAGCGCGGGAACAACCGAAACACGCGCAATGCTGCGCGATGCAGTCGGGCTCCAGGCGATCGATCCATGATCGAAGCCTATGGGCGCTTAATGCTCCGACGCGCATCGACAAGTTGAACCAAGAGTTCCGGTGTGGCGGCGGCAACCGGGGTACGGCGATCGGCGTGCTCAAGGACCACAAGGTCACGATCCTCGGCGTCAACGATCACGGCACCCGCTTCCTTACAAACAAGGAGCCCGCCGAGGTAGTCCCATGACCCATGGGCATTCCACGAACAATCGATGTAGCCATCGACAACACCGCACGCGACAGCGCACAAATCAAGCGCGCACGCACCGAGTGAACGGAACTGATACCAACCGAGCCAGTGGTCGGGATAACCAGAAAGCGCGACGAGTGACTCGCGCATCTTCGTTGCACCCGAAGTCGTCATCGTTTTGCCATTGCGGGTCGCTCCGCCGCCGCGCACTGCTTCGAACCGATCGCCCGTCGCCAAGTTGATAACAAGCGATGCGCGCGCTCCGTCAGCATCGACCGCACACAAACTGGTTGCGTACCAAGGAATGCCGCGACTGGCGTTCGTTGAACCATCGAGAGGATCGAGCACGACAGTGATCTCGGCGTCAGGACGATGACGGCCGGACTCTTCTGACAGAACGCCGACTCCGGCTCGTTCGAGCACTGCGAGGGCGGCAGCGTCGGCGGCGAGGTCGCTGTGGTACTGCCCATCACGGGTTCCGGCCAGACCCCAGTCATCGAGATTCCCAAGCGCAGCACGAATGGCGCTTGCCGTTTCATCGAGGACCTCAAGCAGGATTCTGTCGTCCATGGGGTCGACGGTAGCCTGACCTCTGTGGCGATCATCGACGTTCCCGGCTTCATTGCTGATCTCAAGGACCACGCCGTCGATCATGCCTTCCATGTGCATGACGAGCGGCACTTCATTGAGACCTATTCCATGCGCCAAGCCTGGGAAATCGATCTTCACCCCGAAGACGCCTGCGGCGGTCCGCTCGACCTTCATCTTTCGCTCGAGGTCGACCCCAGAATCATGATCGGGTTCGAAGACAAGATGCTCTCGATTCCCGAGGGCGACGACCCGATTGAAGGGTTCTCCTTCCCACTTGTATTTACGTGGACACTCCCGCCGCTTCGATACCCACCCGACCTGTTAGTGCTTGCCACCGAACTTGCCGGCATGGGCGGAATCGAACTTCCGCTTGAGGTGTCGGCGATCGATTCATTCGCGTCCGTCACCGATGCACCGGAACGCAGCCTGACGATCGTTTCGCGCATTGAGGTTGGACTCGATCGCATCTATCTCGGTCAAGAGCAAATGTGCGATGTGCTCGATACCTGCCACAACGTGAGCATCTGGCTTCTCGACCGAGCAGCAATCTGGCTCGGCGAGGGCTGATTAGTTCTTTCGCAATTCAAGAACACAGTTCCACGACGCAACTTCACGAAGTCCTGGAACGTGCATGATGATGCGAGCCCACGGCCAGTAGCGCGGGTATGCATTTACGAGCTGAAGGCCGTCACGTTCGCGAGCCCAACGAAGCATTGCTCCGATCGTTGTCGGGAACACTGTGACAAGCGGGAGGTTCCGACCCTTCGGTTCGCCGAAGAGACGACGCCACACGCGGATGCTTCGTTCTGGTCCGAGATAGTGAAGCGGAGCAACGGCATGGCCGCCCCATGGCGAATACCAATTCGTCCAACTCACATACGCCCATCCGCCAGGAACAAGCACCCGCTGCAGCTCAGCCAACACACCTTCGGGGCTCGGTGTGTGCTCAAGCACGTTTGAACACACAATCGCATCAAACGAATCGTCAGCAAATGCCAAGCACGTTCCATCGGACACGATTGGCCTCTGCAATTGCGCCGTAGATCGCAACAATTCGTTGAGGTCGATCTCGACCGAAACAACCTTCGCTCCGGCACGCTCCAGTTCGGCCGAATACGAGCCAGGACCACATCCCAAGTCGAGCACACGGAGTCCGTCAACCGAACCAGGCAACTGAGCGACAGCACGTTGCGCTAGTGCATCGCCAAATTCAATGCTCCGACCTCTGTCCTTGAAGAAGAGTCGCAGAATCTCAATCGCGGAAGGAGCCGAGGTCGACGCTGAAGCCATCGTCAATACATCCCTTCGCCCGGAACGTGACCGAGCGGACGAGCAAGCTTCTCGAGGCCAACCGTTCGCAGGAGCCTCACGAATGCATTGCGAACGAACCACGGCAACGACGCTAAGTGAAGTAGGAGATTCCGCAAACTCCCGAAAGGACCGAGGTCGACGCGTTCGTACATGGCAAGGGAACGTGATCGACCCACATAGCGCCAACGACGTGAGAACGAGAGATGGCGAAGAACGGCAAGCGTCACAAACAACGAGTTGTAGACGTCATGAATGAACATCTCTCCCCCAGCTACAACTCGGCTTCCCCACCGCGTGATGTCGTCGGAAGCCGGTCCGTAGCCATGTGCGCCATCGATATAGAGAACATCGATTGACCCTTCGACCAATTCAGACGCCAGGTTGCTGAACTCGCGCACGTGAGTAACCCGATCGGCGACTCCTGCGCTTGCAAGGTTCGCGAGAAACGCTGAGTTGTCTGCCTGTCCATCTTCAACTGCGCCGTCCCACTCACCGGGACCACGATCATTTCCGGCATGTGGATCAATTGCGACAACAGTGACGGACGGAGCAGCGGACCGAGCCAATACCGCCGCCGACTTGCCATGAAAGCTGCCTATCTCAACGATCTGTCCGCCGGGTTTCACTCGCTCGGCAGCGTTCCAAAGAGCTTTGCCTTGAGCTTCACGCATCCACCCTTGCCAGCCCTTCACAACTTCCCACGTCTCTTCCCAGTCATAGGGCGAATGAACAGGCGCATTCACCTCTGCAGAAAGAGGCTTCGGTTCCTTGCCGATGACTCGATAGCCGTAATGCGAGGAAATCGGGAAATTACTCACCGACAAAAAGAGTGACGTCAGTTTCGATTGCTCCTTTGTCCAAGCATCGTCGCTACGAATTGGGCGAGGCTCTGAATCGAAGCGATTGGGGTTTCCCCACACGGTATGGGTGGGCCCAGGAGTAAACATCTTCCCGTCCAAAACTCCCGTGAGGTCGAGATCTTCCTCCATGAAGTTTGCGATAACCGCCAACCACTTCTGTGGGTCCTCGACAAAGTCCTCGTAACGGACTCGCAAATAACGTCCCGGTTCGTCGCGCCAGAACCGTTCGGCAGCGAGATTCGACACGTTGAAGTAGCCCGCCACTTTGAGTGGACCACGTCGTTCCATCTCGACAGCATCACGGTGGCCGGTCTCGGAACGTCGACGTGACCAGCTCTGTCCAATCGCACGAGGGTCACGGACGAGGTGGAGGAATCTGACATCAAGATCGGTGCGTTCCCGCAGGATCATGCTGTAGTGCGGTTCCTTCGATGAGTCGACGAAAACGCGACAACCGGTGACCTCGCCGACAGCGCTGTAGAGGCGCTCAACAACTTCAGGAAACTCTTCGAGTGAATCAAGCCGCCGATTTGTCTCGCCTGGAACTGCCATCAACGGCAAGTGGATCGACCAGAAATTCCGACGAAGATCAACCATTCGTTGGGCATCAATCGGAACATCGCGACCAACGACGTCGAGGACCGGAGCCCAGACTTCACAGGCTCCAAGCTCAGACCCGCACGCGCAGAGCCCACCGGCCACAAGACCGTGACGCCAAATGAACGCCAATTCGCCGCCGGAGAACCAACCCGGCGCGCTACCCAGAATTCGGTCCAACAGCGTGCTTCCGGTTCGACCTGTTCCGCCGATATAGAGGACCTTCATGCCTCGAAACTACTTGCCTTGATTCGGTCGCGGAATCACTAGGGCAAGAACTGCAACGAGCAGTAAGAGGCCAAGTTCATTCGCTATCGGACGACTCGAAGAGAAGTCGAAGTTGAGTTTCAACTGACCCTCAAGAAGAACGGCAAGAACCATCACAACAAGAACACATAAGGCATTCAGCGTCAGGGCTCTTCTACCCAAACGGGCAACCAGAACGCACCCGAGACCGAAGGCAAGGCCCCACCACTTCGCGAGCAAGAACCCTGAAATCACAACCACGAGGTCGGGAAGACGTGTCCTCACCGCATCACGAACGCTCACGACGCCCCCAAAACAGCAACACTACGCAAGCGATCAAAGCAACAAGAGAGACGACCATCGCTATCCGGTACATCTGTTGCGGGCGGAAGCGAATCGTTGCGGTGCCTGCTTCACCTTGGTCGATCGACCAACCCATCTCGCCATTCATTTCAAGGAAATCGGCAGATCGACCCGATGCGGTCAGTCGCCATCCCGGGTGTTCAGGAATAAGGACTGACAACCATCCCTTTTCCGAAGGGATTACCACCGTGTGCTCGGAAGCCGAAACCCGCTGCGAAGGCAAGGGGGCGACGATGCTCGGAATTGCAACTCCCACCGGACTCAGTCGAACCGAAATGAACCGGGCATCACTACTTCCAACCGCCACTAAGCGATGAGCGCCCGCACTCAACGTCACGTCGGCGCAACTCTCGAGGCCCGCATCTCGCGTTTTGGGATCGAAAGAAACGATTCGAGAGTTCACGGGAGCACCATCCATCGTGAACCACTGCCGACATGAAACGTCCAGGGTGCCTTCATCGACTGAATTGGGTACTTCGATGTTTCCAGTGAACCGATAGGCGGACGTTGTCGGCACAACAAACTCGCGACGGAGCAACGATGAATCGGGCTCAGATTCAGAACGAGCGAACGCGTAGAAGGGCTGTACGGCAGCACCGAGTCGTTCGACATCGACTGGCACTCGAATCCACTGCACAAGATCTAGTTGACCGTCACTACTGAATAACTGCACTTCTTCAAACCCAAAGCGACCATGCACGCCATTCGTTTCAGAAATCTGGACCTTTACATTTGTCGCAGCGCGGCCAATTTCGGCGCGACCAACAAGCCCATCAAAGACAAGCGGGTACTGAACGACGAAACCATCACTTCCGACGATGTCGACTCGAGCAGTTTCTATGCGGGCGTCATCGAACGATGTTTGGGTCACCACGACGTGATCAACAAATGTTGATTGATTCAGTTCCACAGAAACTGAAGTTCCCTCGACAGGGCCCACGGCGTCGCTCACCCACCACGAGGTCAGAGGGTCTCGGTCAAATGCCGCAGCTGCGGTCGTGTCGAAGCTCCAAGAATCGAATCCGTAACCCGCACGAATTGCGGTGATGCTGTCCGCGTTGTCGAACTGCGCCACAGTCTGCGTCGACGGGTTTGTCGGATCCAGCACCAAGATCGGCCGCGTTGAATCCTCATTGACTGTCAGTAGCGGCGAGGTTCCAATTCGCGAGCCATTTCCAACAGCAGACGCCACGCGCCTTGATCCATCGGTTACGAAAATGGGAGCTCCCTGATCCACAAGGCTGCTGGCTTGAGCGTCACTTAGATCAGGAAGAAAGGTCGTTGGACGACCATCAAGGAGCCCATTCGCGCTGAGAGCATAGAGAGAATCAGGTCCTCCACTCACGATGGACGGCGGACCACTTGAGTAGCTGGCGTCAGGCGTCGGATTTTCGACTTGAAACACATCGACCATCGAATATCCATTGCTGTCGCGGCCGAACTGCGCGGCAAGAGAAAGACCGGGCGCAGTTCGAAGTTCTGAGAGCGGATCCATCGGAATGCCAGTCGCCAATGGATCAATATCGTTCTGAACGAGGACCCAACGAACCCCCAACCACTTCAAAATCGGTGTCACAGAAGTTGGATCAATTTCAAAATTGGTAATGAGATGGTCAAACGCATTCGTCGCGTCGGCCAACTCACCAGTCGTCGATGGAATGGTCGATGCAGTAAGGACTATTGGAGACATGTAGGCATCGAAGAGGGTGTCGTTGATCGAGCCCCACTGATAGGTCGCTTGCGAGGTCGCTGGAAGAACCAAAACTCGGTCAGTTGCCGGCACCGATTCGAACCAATCGAATGCCTCATTCCAGTAGTCCGGTATGTCGGCTTGCGAAAGACGGTCGGAGAGACGCGATCCCTGTAATAACGGTAAGGCGCTCAGTACGAACGAGCCAAAGAGAACGAAGAGCGTTCCTGCGACGACCAACCGACGCTTTTCGCTACTTTCAACGGCAGTTCGAATCCATGCAAGCGCAGCAATCGTTCCGCACGTCGCAAGGAACGCGATTGCGAGTACCGCGATTGGACCGCCCTTATAGGTGGTACGAAACGCCGCAGATCCACCGACGTTGTTGAAGATCCAATCAAAAGCGCCTGCGATCGGAGATTGCTGCGGGCTGTGAGCGCCAACCATGACGACGACAGAACCGACCAGAAGAATTCCCCACGTCCGTCGAAGCGGTGTCAGTTTCCAACCCAACGCAATAATCGCGAGTGCCAGCGCGACAAACGTTGCCACGATGACTGCCGGATGAGTCACATAGAACGAGGCGCTAGGCGCCTCCGTCTGCGCACCCCAGCCGTAGTAGGTAAGCCATTTCCCCAGCCCTCGCCACGATTCAAATGACGAAGACGTTTGGGCAACCGTCTCCGGCAATTCAGTCGTACCGAGGTTTCGACTCACGATGGGACTCGACAGAGCAAGCACAACAAGCATCGGAGCACTCACCAACACAGTCAGGATCCCGGCTGGAGTCCCGAACTTCAGGAGCCCGCGCCACGTGCCTTTCCCTTCCAGGACGATGAAGACTCCAAACAGAGCGACAGGGACGATGACAAACAGGAGTGATGCGGTGTTGAGCATCCCCACTGAGAACACAGCGAGCGCACTTGCGGCCGAGAACTTGAGTGTTCGACGCAACTCGCCTCTACTTGCGCATTGAATGCCTTCATACGCGAATGCGATGAGCCATGGAAGCAGCGCCACAGGCAGAAACAGCCCGGAGGGCATGATCGCCTGCACCGAATACGGGTTGAATGCGTAAAGCAGGCCCGCAAGAAGCGCCCAGTTCGACCGTTCAGGCCAGATCCGCCGCCAGAGATACCAGGCGCCAATCCCAGCAATGGATAAATAGATCGAAAGGGTGAGCCTGCCGATTAGCCATACGGGAGCGCCGATCCATGCCAACAACGACTGAATGAGTCCGACTACTGGGGAAAAGTATTGCAGAGGCACGCCAGAACCCCGAGTGTCATCCCAAAGTTGGAGGTGCCGCGTGAGGAACTGCCATGGCGCTGCGATGTGCTCGAATCTCGCGTCGCGAACAACAATTCCTCTGTGAAATGCGGCCATGGTGGTGACCGCGATTACAACGATGAGTAACGGCCCGGCGAGCGTCTTTAACCGGGTGGTCATCGTTCGTTGATTCATCGAACCAACCGTTGAAACAACGCTTCGTAGGCGTCGACAGTTCTCTCCCAGGTATAGGAAGAGGCTCGTTCGACTGCATCCTTTCGGAGCCGCGCGACTTCCTCGGGATTACGCGCGAGTGATTGAAGAGCCTTCCGAAGCGACAGCTCGTCACCCGGCCTCGTCGTAAGCCCGACTGATCCGACGACCTCTCGGACTCCTGGAAGACTGGACGCGACCGGCACACATCCACTCGCCATCCCCTCGAGCAGCACAATTCCGAATGCCTCGGCTCTTGTTCGCGATGGCAAAAGGATGACATCGTGCTCGCGCATCATTTGGCCGAGGCCGTCGTCAGCTACACGACCGTAGTGACGCACATTGGTCGATGTAACTGGGATTTGCTGCAGGACGCTTGAGAGAACAGGTCCTTGTCCCACCAACGTCAGGTCAAGGTCCGGGTGGCCCACAACCGCTCGAACGGCCACTGCCATGCCCTTGTAGCGACGAAACTGCCCGACTGCGAGGACCCGAAGGGGGCCCTCACCGGAGTACTCGCGCTCGCCGGGAAAAAACCGGGCCTCATCAAAGCCCCAGGGAATGACTGCAACTGTCATTCCATGACGTTCAAACGGGACCGCATAGTCCTTCGTCGTCGTGACGATGCCGTCGCATTTCTTTGCCACACGTCGAAAGAACATCTCGTAAAGACGGCCGAGAACATCGGCGGACCACTTTCCAAAGTGCAGCGAAAAGTGGTGTGTGTAAACGATCTTCGCTCCCCGATTCCGTTTCGTGAATCGCAACAGTGCGAGATCGCTAATCGATGGTGCTGGTCCGTGAATGTTGATGATGTCGAACGGACCGTCGTTCTCAATGACTGCGCCGACCTGTGCCATGAGGGTGGAGAAGCGAATCCGGTCCCACCGAACTCCTCGAGCTTCCGCTGAGGAAAGGACTACAACTTCATGACCTCGGGCAATCAGACCATCCGCTATCTCACCAATTGATTTCGCGACGCCAGAAACGAGTGGCGGCGCTTCGGATGCGACGATGAGAACACGAAGGCGAGTCATAAGGGGAGTACATAAACTATCTCAGACCACCTGCCGCAATTCAGAACGATGAACTACGCACCTACCTCATCAATTCCCGAAGCCGCGACCCACTTTGCCCAACTCCAGAACGATGAGTGGGGTCACCTCTATCCCGCCGCAACCGTCGATCGTTCGCAGTTTGACCTTCTCAACAACCGATACGACGAGTGGGACATCACAACACTTCGGTTGGCGTGGTTCGCCTGCAATGAAGAGGGAGAACCGCTTGGCGTCGCAATGCTCGTCGGCGACGGCGAGGTCGAACCCCGCGACGAGCGTGACCTTGAGGGCCCGTGGTTTGCCGGGCTCGTGGTCGACCCAGCGTTTCGGCGCCAAGGCGTTGGTGCTGCCCTACTGGACTTCGTTACCGAACAGGCCCGATTACTCGGCTTTCAGCGACTGCGACTTGTCACCGAGCACAAGACCAAGTTTTACGAACAGCGCGGATGGACGATTGAACGAATAGTCACCCTGAATTCAGTACCCAATACCGTGATGTTCATTACTCTCAAATCATGAATATCACACCTGTTGCCGGCCATCTCGGGGCAATCGTTGAAGGCATCGATCTTGCATTTGCCACGCCCGACGACGTCGTTGCGATCAAAGCGGCAATTGAGGAATACCTCGTCCTCTTCTTTCCCGGTCAGGGCGCGATGACTGACGAGCAGCAAGTCACCTTCACCCTCAATTTCGGCGGCCCCTACTTCCACCCGATCGCCCGAGCTCTTGGTGCAACAGAATTCAAAGCGGGACACATTGTCGATGACATCGACCACCCGCCCTATCAAGACAAATGGCACACCGATGTCAGTTGGGATCCAGAGCCCCCAACATTCGGAAGTCTTCGGATGGTGGAACTCCCTGACCGAGGCGGCGACACCGTCTTTGCATCGATGTACGCGTCCTACGACGCGTTGAGCGACCCAATGAAGTCCGCACTCGACGGGCTAACGGCTTGGCACAACCTCGGCGATGAAGTCGCATTCCGTTCCAAAGCTGGCGACGAAATCGTCGATGCCACCCTCAAACTTGTTCCCGGAGCAAATCATCCCGTCATCGGAGTTCACCCCGTGACGGCAAAGAAGTTCATCAATGTGAATTCAGAGTTCACCTCTCATATCAATGAGATGACGAAGGCGGAAAGCCAGGCGATCCTCAGTTTCCTTTATGTCCATTGCGCGAACCCCAACTTCGAGGTGCGTTGGAAGTGGACCGTTGGCGATCTTGTTCTCTGGGATGAACGCCCCACGCATCACTTTGCTGTCGCGGACTACTACCCGAAGCGGCGTGAGGTCATCCGCGTCAACGTTCGCTAAATGAGTTCCACTCAAGACGAGTCAACAACTCGAATCACTGAATGGCATGAGCCTGTCATGGGTACTGCCGTGGAAGTACAACTCGTACTTGCTGGCACAGACGCTGACGCCGAGGGTCGGTCGTACATCTCTGCTGCAGTCGAAGAAATGGTTCGACTGCAGAACATCTTCTCGTCAGTGGATCCAACGAGTGAGTTTTCTCGGTGGGCGCGCAACGACATCGCCGAGATCAGCACTGAACTCACACAAGTCCTTTGTGAATCTGCGCATTGGCAACACTCGTCTAGCGGCCGATTCAACCCGGCAGTGGCCGAACTCACCGAGTTCTGGAACAGCGCTCAGAGCGCCGAGACCATGCCCGATACTGCATCAGCCCAACGCATCGCCGATGCGATTGCTTCACCTCGCTGGCAAACGAGTCGCAGTGGAGCGGTCGAACAACTCGGTGATTGCTCGAGATGCACCCTCAACGCCTTCGCAAAGGGGTGGATCGTGGATCGAGCCGTGGAGCATCTGCTCAAGCATCACAGTGTCCGAACGGTCACCGTGAATGCCGGCGGTGATCTCCGCCGTTCAGGTGCGGACCCCCTCATCGTCGGAATTGAGAACCCGTTTCGTCCTTTCGACAATGAACCGCCGATCGCTGCGATCTCAATTTCCAACGCAGCCGTTGCTACAAGCGGATCAGCCCGAAAGGGGTTCCGCATCGGGGACAAGAAATTCGGTCATGTCATTGACCCTCGCAGTGGATGGCCCGTCGAAGCGACCGTTTCACTGTCCGTCGTGGCTGACACTGCAGCAACCGCAGATGCCCTTGCGACGATCCTCGGCGTTCAGCAGCCGACTGATGCGATTGCCGAAGCAAACGAAAATGGGATCCCGATATTCATCGTCGATTCCGATGGCCGCCAGCACCGATCTGATCCTTGGAAACAGATCGAGGTCGACCTCAGCTAAGCGTGATCCAGATCAGGATCAGCACCACGACGACGCCCACACCAGAAACGATGAGGGCAGCGGTGCGTCGCTTGCGCAGGAACAACTGCATCACCAACCCACTGATCGAGATCACCACGAGCAGAAGTCCAGCAATATCGATCAGCCACTTCCAGGACGACCCTGCACTACGACCCTTGTGGAGGTCGTTCATCACACCCCAGAACATTCCTTGTTGTTCGGTAACTAATTCGTACTGGCCGCTGGTTGTCGAGAACGTGAGATCGGCCGCATATCCGGGCTGCCGATAGCGGATCGAGGCGGAGGTGCCCGTCGAATCAAATCCTTCAACTTGTCCCCTCACGCCAAGTTCGTTTCGTGCGAATTCCGAAACCGTGAGGTAGTCGACCGCACCGTTGGCCTTTGGTGACATCGGAAGCACACCAGTTTCCGTCGCCGTGGTCGAGGAATCACCGATCGACCATGTCGGATGGTTCAAGGTGATTCCCGTGATGCCAAAAAACAACACCAACAGCAACGCCGCCATCGAGGTGTAGACGTGAATGAGTCGCGACCACTTGTTCGTCGCCCGCTTGGCGTCGGTCATGTCGGCCATGATCAGGGGATGTAGGTCATCAAGACCTTGGAGATTTCGCCCTTGTCAGCAGGGCTCGCCGATGATGGAACTGCGGCAATCGTCAACGGCTGAGAAATGACTTCGTAGGGGCCCTTCTCACGGGCGCATTCGATGAAGAAGAGATAGTCGCCCTGCGGCATCTTCTGACCCGACGCATCTTTTCCGTCCCATGCCACCGAATACGAGCCAGCGTTACGCGTCGCACTCGACATTGACTTGTCGGTTCCGCCACTCGACGACATCCATGATCGCATGTCACTCAAGTAGCGCTCGTTCTCACCAGATGAATACCAAAGCGAAATTGTGTCGACGAATTCACCCGCTGCCGTTTCTACCCACACCGCGATGTAGGGATTCTTTGCTCTTCCGCCTTCGGTCGCCGCATAGGTGAAGTCGATCGCAACCTGACCGCTTGCAGGAATGGGAACTCCAGATCCTGAGGCCTTCGCCGAGGTAGAGCTGCCCCCCGATGGCGCTGTTGTTCCTGGCACTTGCGTTGTGGAACTGAAGACGTCCTTGTCGCTCTTTCCACCACAGGCCAGCGCCGGCACTGCGAGAACTGCGCCAAATGCCGCTGCTCCAGCCAGAACGGATCGGCGGGAGATCGCTCGCCGATACAGCGAATCAGAATGCATTTCCGCCGGAGAGTTCTCGTCTGCCATAGGCGAAGTGTACGAGAGCCCTCGATGAGTAGAGGCCTCTTCAGGGTAAGAGTTTCGTGAGAATGTCAGCGCAAGAATCGACGTGCGGTGCGCCAGTAGCCCGCTGCAGCTGCATCGAGAAACAAAAGTGACTTAGGAATCGGAAAGTTCTTGGCATCAAGTCGGTCCGACATCAGGGCCGAGAGTTCCTTATCCCCCACCGTTCGTTCGGACTGCACTGCACGACGACGTTCACGCAACCACTTCCGGTGTGAGAGCAGCCAGCCCCATCCGTGGACTTTTTCGCCGAACCATCCGCTTTTTGCACCGATGAGCGCCATTGCAACCTCAGTGGCAGCGATGAGCGGGGCGAGGAGTACGAGCGTCCGAGAATCCCAACACGTCAGCATAAAAATCAAACGATTGCGTTCAACGAGGTACATCTTGTTGCCGACGCGACCGAATTCGTAACGGTGACGACCAATTGCATCGGGAACGTAATGAACCCGAAGCCCTCGCTGCCAGCAGCGCCAGCTCATGTCTGCGTCTTCGTGAAACGCGAAGTAATGCGATTCGTAACCGTCGAGTGATTCCCACACATCGCGGCGCAACATCACGAGTGCGGCCATTGCGCTCGCGACGTCTTTGGCGATCGCATGGGTCGCCGCCGGCTCACCGAAGCCACCGACCCAACTGAAGCCGAGAAAATGAATGTCGTTGCCGGCAGAGTTCAACATGGTGATGTCGTCGTTGAGCCGGATGCTTCCGCCGGCTATGCCCACGGTTGGGTCACTCGCAACTTCGACTAAACGAAGAAGTGCATCGGGTTCGACGACAAGATCGCCATTGGCCATTACGAGGTAATCGCCCTTTGTGAAGGTGGCTCCGAAGTTACAGCCGGGAGAGAAACCCAGGTTCTCGCCGTCGCCCACGACGGTGAGCCCTGGAGTACCCCGCAAGCGCTCAACGGCGCCGTCGGTGCAGCCGTTGTCAACAAGGACAACGTCGATCTCGACGCCCTCAGATGCGAGAAGCGCGTGAATGCCACGCTCAAGCCACGGTTCGTCTTGATACGAAAGAACGACTGCGCTGACTCGCGGCGTCATCGACGCGACAACCCCAGCATGCTTAGAAAGAAACTGCCCATGATCGTTTCGACGCCGAGCACCGAAAGCGTTGCGGCGGGCACGGCAAGTCGGACTGCGTCGCGGGCATTCAGTGCGCCGAAGTCCGATGAACCCCAGTTAATGAAACCGTAAATCGCAAGTGCAATGCCAACGACCAGGAGTAGGACTCCGATAACGAGGCCGCGCTCTAAATTCAGAACTTTGAACGCTTGTTGCATGCCGGGAGAAGCCGGCATCAGTCCTTCGTTCGTAACGAAGGCTCTGGAGAATGCAGCAAAAAGAATTGCCTGAAAACCAATGAGAACTGCAGCCATGGCATACACAAGCGCCGAAACATCGAGCGCATGCTCGCCAATCTGAATTGGACCGGCAAGCAGAGCTCCACCCAGAACGAGACCGACGAGAAAGAGGACCATCCCCGGATAGAGAAAGAGCCAACGGGGGCTGTAGAGAAGAAGGAAACGAAAATGCCGCCAACCGTCGCTCCACGTGCGCAGATGCGGACGTCGGCTGCGCCCATCAGGCGACAACGTGGTCGGAACTTCAACGATGTTGAGTTTGTTGAGAGTCGCCTTCACGACCATTTCACTTGCGAACTCCATGCCAGTTGTTCGCAAATCAAGGTCGAGGATTACTTGGCGGCGAAAACCACGCAATCCGCAATGGAAATCTTTTACGGGGCTCCGAAAGAGAACTCGACCAATTGCAGTGAGCACAGGGTTTCCGAGGTATCGGTGGAGAGCAGGCATTGCTCCGGATTCGATGCCACCAGCAAACCTGTTCCCCATAACAAGGTCGGCTCCACCACGAAGCGCCTCGACGAACGGTCCAAGGTTGGAGAGGTCGTAGCTGTCGTCGGCATCGCCCATAATGACGAACTCGCCCCTGGCATCGACTATGCCGGCCGTGAGAGCAGCGCCGTAACCACGAATCGGGACATCGACGACGCGAGCTCCTTCGGCCCTGGCGATGTCCTGCGAACCGTCAGTACTGCCGTTGTCAGCGACCACAACCTCGCCGTCGATACCCAGACCTGCGATCGAGGCCTTGGCTTTACGGATACACACCGCCAGCGTTTCTGCCTCGTTGAGGCATGGGAGAACAACGGTGAGCTCCATGGCCCCGATACTAGGTGAGCGGCGCCTTCAATCGATCAGACCAAGTTGCTGACGAATGGAATGGTGATCGAGGTAGTCCGTACACCGTTGGATTCGTTGAGTTGCGTCCAATTCTCCAATCATCGCGCCATCGATCGTGATCGATTTGCCCGTACCAATACGATCGCCGATCGCTTCACGTTGAGTTCCGGTCATCGTGTATTCAACAACAAAGCGTTTCGCCGACGATTCATCGACGTTGAGCACTTGATGATCCCGAATCAAAAAATGGAGATCCGGGTACCCGCGCAATGAGCGATCGACCATCTGGCGCAATTGCGCGGCACCCACGTAGGTCGAGCCAGCAGCCATCCGATGAATCCCGTCATCGGCATACAGACGAACGATTGCGTTTGGATCGTGGGAGTTCCACGTTTCAGACCATGTCTCTGCGAACACTGGGTTCACCACTGGTCCTCCAAACACAAACGCTCACGAACAAACAGGTGGTGGGGCGGGTGGGGATCGAACCCACGACCAAGGGATTATGAGTCCCGCGCTCTGACCACTGAGCTACCGCCCCGTTGGCCAATCTTGCTCCGGGGGTGGGGCTCGAACCCACGACCCTCTGATTAACAGTCAGATGCTCTGCCAGCTGAGCTACCCCGGAAAGGAAAGGTGAGGATAGCAGCGGCCCCGAGACCCCTCGTCCAGAGCACTACCAGCCGGCTTGGCAGGCTCCGAGTCGAGCCGATTAGACAGTGGGCGACTCTCCCCTGATGTCGGCCATGATTTCCTCGGGGGTTAGATCGAAATCAGGGTTGAACTCCAAGCCTGGTTCCCAGGACGGTTCCGGCTGGCGCCGGCGTGCCGCTATCACCAGCGCCAAAGCCGAGGCGACGGCAGCAATCAGCCCCACCACAAGAAACTGCTTCATCAGTCGACCTCGAAGTAGTCGCGCAAACGCTGACTGTGCTGAGGATTGCGCAGCTTCGCCAACGTTTTCGTCTCGATCTGACGAATTCGCTCGCGAGTGACACCGAATTGGCGTCCGACTTCCTCAAGCGTGCGGGGCTGACCGTCGTCGAGCCCAAATCGCATGCGGAGAAGTTCACGTTCACGATCATTGAGTTCGTCGAGCGCTTCCTCGATCGCTTCGTTGAGCATGTGCCGAGTCGCAGCATCGGCGGGAGTCTCAAGGCGGTGGTCTTCGATGATGTCGGAGAGGCTTGAATCCTCCCCTTCACGTAGCGGCGAATCAAGCGACAGTGGATCAATCGCAAAGCGCTTCAGCTCGCGCACTTTCTCGACCGGATACTCCAGCCGGGAAGCAAGTTCTTCGTCGGTTGGCTCACGCTCAAGCTGCTGAGTCATCTCGCGCGAGACTCGAATCTGTTTGTTGATCGCTTCCATCATGTGGACAGGAATGCGAATTGTTCGAGCTTGGTCAGCAATTGCCCGAGTGATGGCTTGGCGAATCCACCACGTGGCATAGGTCGAGAACTTGAACCCCTTCGTCCAGTCAAACTTCTCGACTGCTCGCATAAGCCCAAGGTTTCCTTCTTGAATGAGATCAAGAAGCTGCATTGCTCCGCCGCCCGCGTAACGCTTAGCAATCGAGACGACCAGGCGCAGATTGGCCTGGGTGAGTTCTGCCTTTGCGTCTTCACCTTTGCGAGCAAGTCGCTTCAGTTGCGTACGTTCGGCCGGTTCGAGGGCATCGAGCAAACCTTCGGCAGCGAGGTCAGCCAGCCGCTCCGACGCCGCTGTTCCTCGTTCGATCTGCTTGGCCAGTACAACTTCTTCGGGCCCCGTCAACAACGAAACGCGCCCAATCTCGCGCATGTACATGCGGACAGGATCAGAAGTGCCGCCCGATTGAGAATTCAGTCGCATCGTGCCTTTGGTCGATGGTCGGAATCGGGCCCGCATCCGACGCTCAACAAGGTCGTCGTCTTCAAGGTCATCGAGCAGTGGGTCGTGAGCGATGATGACGACTTCTTCGACATCACCAACAGTGTCGGCATCATCGAGCGCGTCGATCTCTTCAGCAACAGGAACTGCATCGTCAAGGGTGACGCCGTGTTCAGCAAGACGCAGACGAAGTTGTTCAATTGCTTCCGGCGTTGGATCGACATCGATAAGTGCTTCGATGGCTTCATCGCCGGAGACAACAAGATCGGGTCGGGCCAAGCCACGCTTGACCAGCCGTTTGAACGCAGCGTCATCGGGGGGATTACCACGAGACGATGACTCGGTTGACGAATCCGATACCTCAGTTACCTCAGACATGACGGACCTCATCATGGTCGACTGAATCGTTCTCGGATTCAGTGAGCCAAGCCAGCAGGTCGTACATGGCTTCCATGTCTTCGTTGAGCGAACCTTCTTGCTCACGAAGATCCATGATTCGGAGGTTGAGCCAGCGAATGGCTTCGCCTACGGCGAAGGGATCGGCTGCAACTCGGGCTTCGGCCTGAAGCGCAGCCATGGATGCATTCGCAGCGTCGTCAACGAGTCGGATCATCACGCTCTGCACTGTTGACTCGGGTTCTTCGACAGCGAGACGTTGCAGGAGATTGCCTGCGACAGGATCATCGGCAGCGGCCATCTCAATGGCATCGGCGACAGACGCCGTAGCTAGCAGCGCCCGATAGGCCGTGGCCGCGAGCGGATCGGGAAAGAGAACCTCGTCGAGAAGAGGCGTGATGGACTCGGGATCCCAGATGAGGTGCCGGAGCGCTTCAGTGGCAGCCGTGTCGCGATGCACGAGTGGTTG